>Ga0182004_10005817_pt1 | contig 10047 bp, 9 predicted proteins | sample Sormic07211540_1_FD_120479 | JGI IMG/M metagenome (GOLD analysis project Ga0182004, IMG submission 120479) | Endophyte microbial communities from Sorghum bicolor roots, Mead, Nebraska, USA - 072115-40_1 MetaG | ecosystem: Host-associated > Plants > Roots > Unclassified | place: USA: Nebraska... | reverse complement strand
TTCCTAGGATCCGTGCCAGTCAAACTTTTTAAAGTTTGACTAACTTTATAGAAAAGAGTAACAACATCTATAATATAAAATACACATTATATGAAAATATATTTTATGATGAATCTAATAATATTAATTTGATACTATAAATCTTAGCATTTTTTTCTAGAAATTTGGTCAAAGTTTAAAAAGTTTGACTTAGGACAACTCTAGAAATTGATTCTTTCAGGGACGGAGGGAGTATGTTATATCTATTGATGCATTACGTATAGGAGTTGTGATGGAACCCTTGCTGCATTATACCTTCCCTTGTCTAGATATCTTATTACTACCTGGTTGTAGAGTTAGGGTCGAGTAGCAACTTAGCCATGCTTTAATCAGTAGAAGTCGGGTCATATCCTGTCACCTGTGCGAAATAGGGTCCGTTGTTGGATCACGATTGACTATATGTGCTATCATGGGAAAGAACCTGGTTAAAATGACTTAAGCCGGGCAGAGTTTTACATGGTGGTAGTAACTCCGTCTGTGCAGCTAAGGACCGATCGTTGTACGTCCTCTTGTCATGTCGAACGCATGCCTGACACTTAGTTGGCCGGATAACTCGTTCCGACCGCGAAGCCTAGTAGTATGACTCAGGCCGGAAGACTGGAAAGTATAAAGCGCGCACTACCAGAGGAAGTGTGGTGTGCGGGGGGCCATTGGCGTAAGACCAAGGGCAGGTGAGTTAAAAGTCCTGATCTTCCTGGCCGAGTGGCAGCCCTGGGAGTGCAGCGCCGATCAGAGCCATGATTCCTGAGTCGTACCAAAGGTGACCCGCTTGCTCTCCGACGGGGGATGCATGGGTGAGTGCTAGGAATAACCCTCCAGCTGGATAGGAATCGATTTGAATCGCTGTCTCTCCCGGATAGTGAGAACTTGACAGAGCAGCGGCAAATGTAGCATTCACTAAGTACTAATGGTTCTTAATGATGATGTTGAGGATAGCTAGAAAGAACATATGATGGAACTTGATATGGTCATTACTGTTTGCTAATAATCAAGTGAAGTGCTTAGTCTAGGTGCTAATATAGTGGTTGGCTAATGATAATCAATATGATGCTTTTAAGAATGGTTTACTTTGCAATCTAAGCTTTTTTTCAAATTTATGAGTCAAGCCAGCTACACTTTATACTCAGCCTTGCATGATCCTTGGTGCCAGCTACACTTTATACATCCTCGTACTCAGGGTTTATTCCCACCTATTGCAGATGATGTCTTCTATGATGGCTTCTGCAAGACCTGCCTTCATCCCGCTGGAAATGAGGACTAAACCGTTGGGCGTGGTTCTCTAACAACTTCGTACCCTGATGCTTTTGGTGGATGTGATGAGACTCTGGCAGTAACAAGAACTTATGAAATGTGTGTGTGAAAACTATGTTGCTTCCGCTACTTCAAACTTGTGTTGTAATAACTTAAGTAACTCCGATGTGGTGCCGCTTCGTAGGCAGTGAATGGACTATGCAGCAATCACTGTATTGTGTTGAACTATTATGATCTTGGTATGTTGCAAAGTTGGTTTGAACTCCTTCGTGGTTTCGGTTGACTACTGGGATTATATGGGCTCAAGTCTGGAAAGTTGATTGCTAGTTCGATCGTTTCTGCACTTGAACTCTTATAATTTGGTCGGTTATGTGACAGTTTGTTGTCAAGAAGGGGAGAATGATGAGGACATGACACCTTCAGATATGACCATTGACTATAAGATGAGTTTATTCCTACATTTGTGAAATAGTTTTTGGTATAATTCACTTGGTTTCACATGTACATGTTATTTGTTGCATGTAGGTACGAATGTGTCTCAAAGTGCAAGGTCATCAAAGCTGAATTTTCAATTCTCTAGTGGCCCGATAGTGCTTTATTGGGAAGGCCATAACTCATCCCTCCGGAATGAGATTGAGGTCAATAAGCACTTGATGGACAGCTTGATTGATAAGCTTTCAAATAGATTTGGTCCCACCTCAATAAACATTGACAAGGCCTTCAAATTGTTATTATATTCTATTGCTATTTCTGCCGAGAGCTACTTTATCATCATGGACATGTTTTTTATTCTTGGGACCCTGACCCAAGTGGGAGCACATCCCAAGGAGAAGGAGAAGCCACCAAGGGAGCCCTTGGACGTCCTCCTCCTTGTCCACCACCTTAGAAGGTCACTAAGGTCGTTCAAGCCAAGTCAGAGGCCCAATCCATAACTAGTTCGAGTCCATCTCGCGCTCAACGACCAGTATATAGTAAAACAGACGTCCAGGACACATCCAGACTCCATTTTTGATGATCCACATATGGATGGAAAGATAATTTCATAAGTTAACCAATGGCTTTGGTTGGAGGCCCAAATTCAATCGAGTCAACTAGAATCATCAAGACAAGTTGACTCTAGAATCTGTTAGGGCGCTGCATCACCGTCTTTTGGGCTATTGGGCCTTGTAATGTGTTAGGACACCTTATGGATGTGAAGAGGGGTCCTTAGACATCCCTTTGGCTATATAATAAGTAGCCACCACCTACATTAGGGTTTGGGTTTTGCTTAGATTATTCTATCAAGAACAGTTTTGCCGTTTTATCGGTTTGTGAGACCCCAACTCGTGAGATTAAATATTCATGTGCAAATTGGTTGCATTCTTACTTGTTCTTGATTGTGTTCTTCGATTCACAGGCAAGGATTAGCCTTCTTGGCAAGGTCTACCATGCAGCACTGGTTGATAACCATAGAAGACGTGGTGCTAAGGTTGCAGGGTTCGGTTCTTTGTGATCTAAAGCCGGATCGGTGTGTCGCTCTCCAAACAAATGGTAGTTTATCTTGAACTTAACAGAAGATCAGGAACCCTATCCCCATTACTTTGCGAACCAAACGAGCAATTGCAAAGTGCAAGCCATGATGTCATAAGCATATAAGACCCAAATTCAGCAACCAAAGTCTCACAAGAAAAGAACTCTCAGAAATCATTCATATCAATTGACACATCCATAAATTTGCAACTAACACAATGGCCCCTGGGGTACAAGTTCAATATGATACCAACTTTTGAGGGTCAATCTGATCCAAGATAATTCTTGATGAGCTTTGAAGCTGCAGTAATATCTAGAGGAGTAGACAAAACCGCACTTGCAAAATCACTTGTCATGGCAGTAAGACGACTAGCCCAACAGTGATACTCTTCAGTCAAGGCAAAATCCATACAATCATGGGATACTCTCAAAGCAAATTTACTAGTTGATTTTCAAAGATTCCAGCTAGCTGGTCTGACAGACATTGACCTCTTTAATTGCAAGCAACAAATTAAATAGCCTCTAAGCTAATACTTCAAAAGATTTGTACAGAAGAAAGCTCGAATTCCAAACATTCTAGATGAAGTACTCATCATAACTACAATCAAAGGACTTTAGGTGGGATAGTGTGCACCAAACTTGGCCTGAGAAAAATCATCCATAGTGACAAAACTTTATGAAGTCATCCATAAATATTGCAAGTCAGATGATGATTATAGGAAAAGAATCAAGGAAAAAAATAACTTCAAAAGTCAGGCGAAGCAAAACAACAATAGTCTTCACATTCCAAGCTCAAACAACTTTGAGCGAAGACCCTTTGCTCCACATAATCAAGTCAATCAAATAGAGAATGACACCACAGCATCCAAGAGCAACTTCACAAGCCCAAATCACTTTAATCAGCAAAGTCAATATCATGAAAGGACATTTGAAAGGAGCAGTTTTACACAAAGAGGAAGAGGAAGAGGAAGAACACCTCTCAAACTAGAAGGTATGTATTGCATCATCCATGGCAAAGGGTCTGGTCACACATCGAAGATGTGCCCCAGAGTGATGAAAAGCATAGAAGAAACACAAGATGAAAATGGGGCAGCAAGCCAGTTAAAAGTTGTGAACAACATCATACAGGAAACATAAAATCCACATCAAAATTATTTCCCATTGCATTATGGACATTCTCAGGCAATGTTGCCAGGACCACTCCCAACTTACATCTATGAACCTTTGGCAATGTACCACCCAATGCAAAATTAATGGAGGCCAAATCAAGCTCAGCAATCTAGCAATCAAACAGCACAACCTGAGGCTTCGGTCGCCAATAATAATCCTCATCATACTCAAGCCAAGCAAGAAAATAGTCCACCATCAACTTTAGTGATGAATATCAATGCAATCATCCTAGGCAGATGAAGAATATTGACGATCGCAAGAGGAAATAGTATGGAGTATGAAAGCAACAGTCAAAAAATAAATTATTTTAGAAGGGTTAATTCAATCTCAATGGAAGGTCCATTCAAAAAAACAAGATGGTCTCATTTGCCAATAACATTTTTAGAAGATCTATAACTAAAGGACTACCCACATATGGATGCAATGGTGATTGAAACAAATATTGATTGTTGGTCACTTTCAAAAATATTAGTGGATGGTGGTAGTTCTGCAGACATCATATTCACATCAACAATTGACACTATGAAAATTGATCGCAAACTATTGGGAAGAGTTGAGCATCCACTTTTTGGCTTTGGTGGAAAACCAATTCATTCAATTGGAAGAATAGTTTTGCCCATCTCATTTGGAACTGTTAACAATGCAAGAACAGAGCAAATAGCATTTGACGTGATTGATATGTACTGTCCATACAATGCACTTTTTGGAAGAGGGACTCTGAACGCATTTGAGGCGGTAGTAAGTTACTTCTACTTATGCATGAAGATGCCAGCAATAAATGGAGTAATCATAGTCTATGGTGATCAAACAGAAACAAAAAATATCAAAAAAGAGTATATTCCCAGATGGAAAATGTACATGTAATCTCCAAAGAAGAAGAAAAAGAGAGCATAGGAAGTGCAATACAACAATCAAAAGCCCAAGCTTGCGAAAAGACAAAAAGGGTACCTCTAGACCCTTTGATCCTAGAAAAACAAGTGATAATCAGAATGGGGCTCACTGTTGACGGTAGATAAGTACCAGTTTTATACCAACAAGAAAATGGAATAAGGGCATAAAACAATCACCAGCAATAGAATAGGGTTTCAACTAACAGATTTCCATAGGTTTTGGTGAATGTCTATTTCTACAGGGGGTTATCAGGGCCCACATGTCATGATTACATAGAGAGAAACAAGATATCTACGCCATGTATGAAGAAGAAGGATCTAGAAGAGTCGGGAAGCCACCAAAACGAAGGAGAACCAGAGGGCAGGTGGGGCCATGGCGGCCAAGCAGGGCGCCCGCCCCCTGGTCCAATCAGAAGCTAGGTCTCGGATTGTGGGCTAAACCAACTTAGAGGAGCGTGGATCTTCGTTCATTAAGGTCCATTTGATCTAAGGGCTACGAATCATCTCACCGGCCTATATAAGGAGGGGTAGACCCTAGAGTTTGGAGGCATCACATATCATTCTCATTCATATAATTCAATCTCTACCCTCATCTCTCGAAAGCTCCAAGTTTAGAAGCATAGCTACATAGAATAGATCTAGTTGGAGGCAAGCATTGCTTGGTTTCTAGATCCGTCAGAGAGTTTACTCAGTAATTCTTGTAATCTTTCTCCTACTTTATTCTAGTTCGTCATTGTATACATTATTTCATCTTATTATGAATGTGACATTGCTCTATTCTATTATATTGGATATGACTTTGCTCTACTTGCTTATATTCTTAGTTATATTGTTCTTAGTTTATTATGATTATATGCTTGGCATAGCTAGTTTAGATTTATATTCAAACATATGTTCGTATAGCACTCGCTCATTGATATGATGGGTGGGTGGTCGACCTTATGTAGGTGTGGTGCCTATATCGTGTTTGCCTGTGTTTGCACCTTATATTCTAGGCCATGTGGTCGATCACGGGAGTGACATACCCGTTGAGTCCTCTGTAGTCCACCCTCCGAATGTAGTTCTTTCTGTAGACACTAATTACGAGGAGATGAATGCTCTGTTCTTGATTTCCCTTAGTAATGTCCATATGTGTAGATATAACCTTGCCTTGCTATGATTGCCAAGTATAATTGCACTAATCATGATATGCTTAGACTATATAGTTAGATTAACATAGGAAATATCATCATAGATCATTCTAATCCATGCTAGTGCTACAGACTAGAGTACTCTAGAGATGCATTTATCTTCCTATGTTTGTTTATCATTATTATTCATTATATATATCTTTATTATGTACTTAACCCTGCATTAAGATAGATAGATAAGACATGGTTGACCACTTGAGAATACATGCAAGTGATATCTATTTCCTTGGCTATCCTTCCCATGGGTAAAATTATAAAGTACGATACATAGAACTTTCCTCGGTCAAATGCCACGATGGTATATATCTGTGCGCTTGCGGATACCCTATTTTATATTCATCATTCTTAGAGAGCATCGCATATTTACTACCACCAGTGTATTTCTAGTGTCATGCTGGGGATGATAACCTAGCCACTAAGGATATTGTCTTTATTCTATTCTTAGTAAGTGAAGCTTAGAAGTAACAACAAGCATTTCTAGTGCCGTTGCCGGGGAAGGTTATGGCTATTCAAAGGAATTAGAGACATCACTTGCAAACCACTCTCAATTGAGGAACCATCATTATCTCTACTTATGCAGGCTCACCCTTGTCTTTTGTCTATTTATGGATCTTATGCAGGGTCATGTATGAATAGGTTTGACCTTCCAGATAATTTCATTGACAATCCTAAAGCATAAATTAAGAGAAACAGAGCTAAGTTAAAGGATGTATGATCATCACCGTCATTATCATCATCATCATCTAAGTTTGAAGTCTCAATTAATTTGGAAGGTCATTCAAGCGTTGTTTGAAGTTTAACACCAGAGTTTGAAGCGATGGTTGAAAGATCACTTCGTGAGTTTTCTGCTCCCACCACTGACAACATCCACACTAAACCTGTTGTCAATGTTGGAGATCAACCATTTGAGCTCAAGCTAGCGCTAATCAACATGGTGCAAGCTAGTTGGTTTTGTGGAAAGACACACGAAGATGCAAGTGCTCATCTTTAGAACTTCCTAGAGATATGCAACACACTCACAATCAAAATAAGGAGTTACAAGAGATGCCATACTACTCTGCCCCTTTCCATTTTCACTCTTGAGAAGGGCAAAGCTGTGGTTCTACACTAATAAAGACAAGAATGTTACATGAGCGATTTGTTCCACTAAGTTCCTGGCTAAGTTCTTCCTTGTAGGCAAGACGAATGCTCTGCGTGGGAAAATTTCAAGTTTTCAGCAACACAATGATGAGACTGTCCTAGAAGCCTGGTAGCGCTTTCAAGATTACATCCTAGAATGTCCTCATCATGTGAAGGAGAATTGGCTCCTTATGCAAACTTTCTATCATAGGCTCTCAAACAACACACATGAGACCATGGATGCCGCTGCTGAAGGAGCATTCTTATTACTACTATTCCTCAAGCCACTGCTCTTGTGGAAAAGATGGCCTCCAATCAAAGTTGGAGTGAAGAACATACTTAGACCGACAAGAGAAGTGGAGGTATGCACCAGCTCAAGGAAGTAGACATTCTGAGCGTTAAGATAGTCCTACCGATGAAGAGTCTGGATGAAAGAGCCAGTGAGAAGAATACATTCATGCACATCCATGATGCCCGCTTGACTTGTGAAGAATGTGGAGATACTAGGCATTGAGGCAACTGCTGCCCAACACTCTAGGAGGATGTGAGCTACCTCAACAACAACAACTACTACAATTATCCTCAACAAAATCATGGCAGGAATCAATAGAGGCCTAACTACTTAGGTAACAATCAAGGTAATAATTTCAATAATTTTAGTCAACTACCTTTTGAGAGAGTTAGTTATGAATCAAGGAAAATTAATGAATAACGCTTCTAAAAAATAGCATCTAGTGATAAAACTTTAGAAACAATCAATGCTAGGATGGATAATTTTGCTACTACAATCAAGAATCAACATGGCTTTAATAAAATGATTGAATCTTAAATATCTCAATTGATAACTGTTGTTCCTCCCACTAACCAAGGAAAGATTCTAGGACAACTGAAAGAAGTAGAATCTGCAAATCTTGTCGATATATACAATGTAGGGAGTTATTTTAGAGCTACGTCAGCCAGAGATTGGAAAGACGAGTCCTTGTCTGAAAAGAAAGGTGATCCTAGAAGGCTGGTTATCCCTATCAACATTGGAGGCAACCACTTCCCGAAAACTCTTTTGTGACTTCAGTGTAAGCATCAACATCATTCCCAAGGTTGTATGAGAAACTTTATGGAGATCCATTATTATATACAACCATATGCTTGCAGCTTGGAGACTAGACATTGTGCTATCCCAAAGGCATCCTTAAAGATGTCTGCATCTAAGTTGGCGATTCATGTCCTGCAGACTTTGTGGTGATAGAGACTAGTGGAGACAAGAGGGCACCGATTATCTTGGGGCGCCCATTCTTAAACACCGCCAAGGCCATCATCTACACCGACAATGCAAAGATATGTTTCAACATCAACGGAGAAAAGAAATATTCACATTCTAGAAGCGTACACTCAAAGCTCCTGCACATCCCCAAACACCGTACAACTACCAAAACTATGATGGAACTGAGAAGAAAAAGAACAATCAGAGGAACAAGTACAAGCAACCAAAGGTTGAGACAGTAAGGATGGCTAGTGTAGTCCACAAAGACCATGATTATCTCCTTGTGTCTCCCCACTTGATCAAGAAAGAAGATCCAGGTGCACCAACCATCGAATGCACCATCGATTGATGCTCCTTCTAGAAGGTGGTTTGCAACACTAGAGCATAAGTCAACATCATGGCTAAGGTAACTTACGAATTTCTATATGGAAAAATGCAATTGCATTCCACTTTTGTACAGTTGTAGATGGTGGACCAGACCTACTGATTCCTAGATGGGATTGCCAAGGACATACCAATACAAATTGATGACCACTTCATCCCTACTAACTTCCTAGTCTTGGACAACGGAGAAGAAGACCATGATCCACTAATCATCCTTGGAAGGCTGTTCCTCAACACCACTCGAGCTATCATCCATATCGGGACAGGAGAAGTTCATTTCCAATTCCCAGCTAAGAAGGTACGTCAATATTTCACTAACTATACAGTGAGTGAAGAACCCTAGAAGAACAGATCAAGGAGGCATTGTTCTCAATGACAAAAGAAACAAATCTTGAAGAATGGATGGGCTAACTATGAAGGAGAGGTGTCTAGATAGGAAGATCGATACCTAGAAGATAATGTCATAGAAGAAGTGAAAAAAGACACCATTAAAGGCAAAGCCCCCTCATCAAAGTTTACCTCACCAACCAAACAAGTATGGGTTCAAAAAGCTATAATTATTTCTGACACACCAGCACAAGAAGAGGCGCAATTGGAGTCACCGGAGAAGCCATCAGAGGTGATTGAAGAAAGCTGAAGAGAAAAGAGAGGTCCTATTTGGAGGACTCAAAACACTAAACCCTCACCAAAAGGTACATTTGGCAATTATCCATATTTCCCTTTTTAGTACCACATTAATTTCCCTTAGAGCATATTTAATTTCCTTATGGTTATACTCATTTATTTGAACACCCCTTTGCATTAGAAAAAGAAAATAAAAATTTATCATACATAGCTTTCCAAAAATATTAGGCCCCATATGATGTACTTTGTGGTACACCCCAAAGGCACCCATTGTGGCGGCATAAAAAAATCTCTCTTTGGAAAAAATGTTAAGCCTCATGTGAATAACTTTGTGGCAATCCATAAAGATTACACACCGTGGTGGCACAGAAATAAATTTACAGTCAGTCTAGTTACATTTTTCTTTTTTTGCATTATAAATATGAAAATCCATAAAAATATATAATCATTTTAAAACCAAAAAGAAAAGATCCTAAAGATTACATGCTCAATCAATTGTGAAGTTCTAGACATGCAAGGCTTAGAGGTTTATCACTAACACTTAATCAAGTTGCACAAGTTTGTTGTCTATTTGAGCTTCATAGAATTTAAAGGGATCAGACAAGCCTACGAC
>Ga0182004_10005816_pt1 | contig 10047 bp, 13 predicted proteins | sample Sormic07211540_1_FD_120479 | JGI IMG/M metagenome (GOLD analysis project Ga0182004, IMG submission 120479) | Endophyte microbial communities from Sorghum bicolor roots, Mead, Nebraska, USA - 072115-40_1 MetaG | ecosystem: Host-associated > Plants > Roots > Unclassified | place: USA: Nebraska... | reverse complement strand
TATATATATATATATATATATATATATATATACAGCACAAATAATAATAATAATAATAATAATAATAATAAAATAATACAATATATATTGGTGGCCAATAAACAGTTGCTCTCAACCTTTCGTTCCGTGGCCCGTCGTCTTTGTTGGCCCCCTGCCACGACCGCGTCGCGCGCTCGCGCCCTTCACGCCCTGCGCTGCGCTTGCCTCGTCGCGGCCACGTCCACCTACCTGTCCCTCTCTTTCTCTCTCTGACCCATCACCACCCCCTTTCCCAAGATCCGAGCCGCGGCCATGACCTGATCATCCGTCTCCAAGTAGGAGTACCTCGCAGGAGCAGATTGCAAGGAGCCACTGCTGCGAGTTCCTTGGCGATGGTGACCGTCGCGGCGGGGAGGCGGGCCGGGGCGGCAGGCGGCGTCGGTGGCCGCCGGCGCTCGGGCTGCGGCGGCGCGGGGCAGGCAGCACAGCAGAACAGTCCCCTGCAGCAGAAGCTACTGGCGGTCGCCGTCGCCGCGCGCTTCGCTGAGGCCGGGCCGCCGCCGTCCACGGAGGCCTCCGGCGCCGGCGCCGGCGGATGCTGCGTCGAGCTCCTCGATTGCCTCCTCGGGGCTCTCAACGTCAGCGTGGCCACTGTGACCCCGGCGCCCGCGCAGTACGGGTGGGCCGTGCGCGAGATCCGCCCCCGCGGCGAGGGGTCCGCCGAGGACCGCCACGCCGACGCTCCCTCGGGCCGCATCGCGGGCAACGGCGCATCCGCCAACGCCGCCGCGTCGCTCTACACCATGCAGGGCAGGAAGGGTGTCAATCAGGACGCCATGGTGGTCTGGGAGGTAACCCTCATCAGCATTTCATTTCTCATGTCCATCCAGCAAATAATTGGACTTTTTCCCCCATTTTCCCGATTGCTTCATCTCTGTTCTGCCGAGCTCATCTCCGTGATGTGAAACTCGTTTCGCGGATGCTCTAGAAGCATGTTCCGATACAACGGCGAAAGCGAAACATTTTTTCATGGTCTGCTGAGCTCTGCTTTGGCCAGATGTGATGTTAACGTGCAAAAGGAGAACTGTCGTCTCGCCTTTTTGTGATTTTTAAATAGGAGTTCTTAATAGGTATGCTTGAGCTGGCATAGACAGCAAAAGATTTAAACTTTGACCCAGGGCATACATGTGTCATCTCCTCCTAGAATGCCTGCCTGGACCTCCCTTCATCTGGACTAGAATACCACTTCGATTCGTCTCCTCTTGCTTGCTTCACATGGATTGCCATTGGATACTGCCGGTATAGTGTGTTTTACCCTGCACTAGTTTAATCAGAGCTTAATAATTGCTCTCCTGATGGAGAAACCTGGACGTAGGGAAGGGCTCCACATGATTCTCATCCTTATCCTTGAGTTTCCACATATGGACGATCTTATCTGTTTCATATACTCCTGGAGTTGAACAGTTGATACCTTCCATTTCCATTTGTTTATGTTCTTCTTATAAAGTTATTTTGGTACTATCCGCCGACATAAGGCATTCTTGTCTCTTTAGATTTAGGTCTTGTTACTTCACAGTTTACTGATGTTGGCTATCTATCTGTAGACGCCACATAAGTTGTTCTTATCTCTTTCTATCTAGGTTTCGTTATCATCTTCCTCACAGATCACTGAAGCTTAAATTACTAAATCTGTTGTTTGTTGTTGTGGAGCTTACCACATCAACCATAGCATCCTAATGATTCAGCTGGTAAAATAACACAGCTCATTGCATACATTGCCATTTGGAAATCGTTGTCCATTGAGGGAAACAAGTGTTATTATTGTAATACATCTTCACTCTCTACCCCCTGCTTTAATGACGTGAAAGTGGTTAACTGATTTTAGCATGCCATATTCATGGATTTCTAGTTAGCTTTTTTTTCTTCTTAAACTTAGCAGTTAGCACTTTCTTGGTGTGTATGTGCGATGGCTATGGAGGGACTATCTAGGCTTCTTAATTACTACTCCCTCCATCCCAAATTGTAAGTCATTCCAAGAATCTTGGAGAGTCAAACTTTTTTAAGTTTGACCAAATTTATTTGATAAAATAATAATTATTATGATACCAACTAAATATCATTAGATTCTTTCTTAATTATATTTTCATACTATACTCACTTTACGTTACAAATCTTAATATTTCTCTTTATAATTTTAGTCAAACGTGAAAATGCTTTGACTATCCAAGATTGTTGGAATGACTTACAATTTGGGATGGAGGGAGTACTTGATTATAAAGTACAAACAAAATGATTTTCCAGTTTCTGTTTCCCCCATTAAGTATATACTTTGAAACATGTATCATGTAGTTGGTTCCAAGAATAATGCTTGTTTTCTACTTGCAGAATTTTGGTTCAAAAGATGATACCGTTTTTTGTGGAGTTTTTGATGGCCATGGACCAAACGGCCATTTGGTTGCCAAGAGGGTCAGAGATCTTCTCCCTGTAAAGCTGAGTGCAAATTTAGGAAAGGGTGAATGCAAAGAGATTTCTACTAGCAATGTCAAGAGTGGTACTACTAAAAGAGTTGCAACCGAACACAGGGTTCAAGATACTGATGCTTCCACTGGAAATGAAGAGAATGGCGAGTACCCAGAATTTTTCACAGCACTGAGAGCTTCATTCTTGAAGGCGTTTTATGTTATGGACAGGGATCTGAAAGCACATAGAAATATTGATTGTGCATTCAGTGGTACAACAGCAGTCACAGTAATCAAGCAGGTAGAACTACTATTGTGTTTGTCAAAAAATAGTTTTCTTGTATGATGCTCCATGATGTCCTTTTGTTACTATAAGCTGCAGTTAGTTTTTAATTCATCCCGTTTATCTTGCTTTTTCTACAGGGACAAAATCTTATAATTGGCAATTTGGGAGATTCGAGAGCTGTCTTGGGCACAAGAGATGAACATAATCATCTAGTTGCTCTTCAGCTGACAGTGGACCTCAAACCTAGTATCCCAAGTATGTTTCGTCTTCATGTATTGTTCTATTCTAGAAGTCTAATATATGATGATAGATTTTTGCTTTGTTCTTTGCTGTTTATTGCTATGCAGTTCGTAACTAATGGTTCCTGCATCTATATAGTATTCTATTCTATGCTATTATAAGCCATCCGTGGATTGGCCCTCTAACTTTACAAGAATTTTCAATTCTAAAAAGTGGATTTGAGTTTTTATAGTTTTGTAACAAGTGTAGTAACTAATTCAGTGAGACTCCTGAAATAGGTGCATGTATCTAGGATTTTTAGGAAACTATTTCATGACAAGCATATGAAAGGAGATTTATGAAAGAAAATTAATGCAAGTTAATGTTTGTTGTTAAATTGATCCATATCCTTTTGGCCATTTTAATGAGTAATGACCTTCTCGTGCATTAAATCTTAAAATCACCTTTTGGGGCTTTGAGGGTCAGGATGTATAAACTTAGTTAGAGGTCTAAGTGCCCTTTTAGTTCATATTAACTAAAGACCTCCTTGCAAGATCAGTATCCAAAAATAATCATTGTATGGCTTATGTCTTCTACCTCCGTATTGACTTATGTAAATCATGATAGTGTAAACTTTGCCACTATGATACTTCTATACATTTTTTGGAATGTCAATATTTTACATTGCCTAAAATCGCAGCATAGTTTTCTGAATAAGGAAAGCTGCAAGTTCTTCAAAATTACTGCTTCCATGAAGTGTTGTTGGTTCTAGCTACTCCTGTACTTCCTCTGAAGTTGTTAGGCCCTCATAATTTTTTTCTCTCTCATATAAATATAGAGAAGTAGACCATGCTTTTATAACCATCCCACTCAGACTGTTAATGTGCTTGCACTTTATCTTCCGCAAAGGAACATTTCTAAAAACAGTGTTCATGAAACTTCTTGCATTGATGTGTTAATAAGAGATGGGTATATGTTACATAGAGCTTGTGTTCGATGGTGAACTGAAAGAGCATGTCAACTGGCTGTTTCCTTCTTTTGTTGTGTAACTTTGTTTGCATGAAATAACTTTGGTGTTATGATTTGTAGATATTACCGAAAATAAGAAAAAAATGAATCATTTACAGGTGAAGCAGCACGAATCAGGCAACGAAGGGGCAGAGTATTTTCTCTTCCAGATGAACCAGACGTTGCTCGTGTGTGGCTTCCAACTTTCAACTCGCCAGGGTTGGCCATGGCAAGATCATTTGGAGACTTCTGTCTGAAGAATTATGGAATAATTTCTATGCCTGATGTTTCCTACCACCGCATCACAGATAAGGATGAATTCGTTGTGTTGGCAACTGATGGGGTGAGCAGAGTAACTCAAACGTCTTGGTTGCTTAATACTACTCCCTCTGTCCACAAATAAATACACATCTCATTTTCCGAGGAGTCAAATATTTTTAAGTTTAACCAATACAAAAATATACTAATATTTATCATATATTCATATGTAATATGTATTATTAGATTGAGCATGAAATATACTTTCATAATATACTTATTTGCATATACAAATATTGATATTATTTGATATATTTTTAGTCAAACTTAAAAAAGTTTGACTCATCAGGAAGCGAGATGTCATTTATTTGTGGACGGAGGGAGTACTTGTTAACAGCCAGGGAGATTTTCGCTATATGATCATCTGGGCCTCTTTGTTTTGTAGGTGTGGGATGTGCTTTCCAATGCCGAAGTTGTTAGCATCATCAGCAGTGCTCCTTCACAGGCCTCAGCAGCTCGGTTTCTTGTTGAATCAGCTCAACGGGCATGGAGAACACGGTACCCAACATCAAAAACTGATGACTGTGCTGTTGTCTGCCTCTTCCTGAATACAGAAGCAGCAAGTGCATCCTCCAGTTCTGTAACCAAAGTTTGGTGAAGAACAGAGAAGTGAGCAGCGGTAAGCACTCATTGGCTGTTAAATCAAGCACCGGGGTTCCTGCAAATCTTGTTACTGCCAAATATGAGTGGTCTTTTCTTGATGGTTCCTCTGGGTGTGTTACACTGCCAACTCTACCAAAGCCCACTTCAGTTGCGACAGATAGCTCAGAAGATTGAGCTTGCCTGCCAATTGAGATGGGATAATTTTTGCTGGAGATTTGTTCGCCTTTGTTTGCAACCTTGCATGCATCAGATTTGTTGTGACGTGAAGATAGTGCCAGTTTCATTGGCGAATTGAGTGGAAGTTATTGCGTGCTGGAATTGATAGGTGTGCAGGTTTTGTTCTTTTTGTAAAGTATTCTATCAGTTTAGTGAGATCAGTTGGTAGTAATGGGAATTGTAATAATACTGTGCCTATTATTGATGGATGGGGTGATCAGATCCATGCATAGGATGAAGTTTCTCCCTTGTTTTGTAATGTAAATAATTGTTTTGGTTTCTGCAGATCTAAGAAGTTTTCTTTTGTAATATGAAAGACTTTTGCTATTTATCTGTTGACAGATATTTTTTGGTATTAAGTCTGTCAGATTTCTATACATTTGATTTGTGCTTTAGGGTTTGTGCTACAAGTGTCTACTGGGTCGCATTTATATTAAAAAAAATCTAATACATTTAACCACGTAAAATCTGTCGACAGAACACTCCCAATAAATAATTGTTTTGGTTTTTTAGATGTGTTATGTTATAGTTTTGTTTTGTCCAATTAAATTCAGTAGCTCCATTGATGCGGCGACAAACCATTCCATAGTAGCTCCTCTGTACGTCCTGTATTATGATGGTTTGGGGCTTATATATAGTGTGTGGTATGTTGATTTTTTTTTAGTACCATCTGGCAACTATACGCTCTAAATAACCAAAGTTGTATGATGAAATTTCGAGAGATCATATTTACCGCATACCAAGAAATGGGGTAGTTATGGACTGATTGGTTAGATTGCAAAGAAGTTTTGACTTTTGAAAGGCAGAAACAAATGTTGATCATATGATGTTAACAGGCGATTGGAAAGGAGAATAACGGGAGCAAATTTTGCAAACTACAACTAGTGCCTTTTCTTATTTAATAAGGAAAACTGCAACTGATTGGCCAAGCTATCGCAAAATTGTGTGCTCTAAGATGCATTGCCGAAGTGCAATATTTTTTCTCAAGGCCATGTTTGAACCAGCTAAAACAAGCTGCACGCTATAAAAAACTTAAACTGGTCCAAATAGCCCAGCTTATAATACATTTTATAGCCAGGAACTATTTAACCATCAGATTATATAAAAAAACTAGCATTAGCTGATTCTGTTTAGCTATTGCGTTTATAAAAGTTTCGCCGATCCAAATAGAGCTTTAGTGTCAATTACTCTGTAGCAGGTTGCGACATTAGTCCAAACAGGTTGCGAGCATAGACGATCTGAAATCATTACGAAGATTACAAATCGTAGAGTCCTATTACTCAGACACCGATGCTGATGCTGATTTATTCAGCTAAAGTGGCTAATGCTGATTTGTTGTAAGAGAAAAAACATTGCTAGCTAGCAGTAAAATTGTGGCTAATAAGTTTAAGCGAACCCATTAATCCGCCTTGTGTTCGATCAGCTACAATCCATTGCCTGAAGGCTAGTTTTTGCCCCTCGAGCATTCATTTCTTTCCACACTTGCCAGGATATCTGTGTGAAGGGAGGTTGTGTTCGGGGCTCATACCAGAATACTCTCAACTTAACCCCGTGTCCGTAAGCTAGCCAGCTACTAGGTAGGTGATTGATTGTTTTCAACTTCTTGGTCACACAGATGGCAGCAGAGGGCTCTGGTGTCGAGTCCATAGCAGCTACTTTGTTTATGAATAAACCTGAAGAGTGTACTATACTAAATTACTGATAGGGTCACAATGTCTTGTAAAACAAAAACTGACCTGAATCTATGTGAGAACATGAGGCAATTGCCACCTCCAAGGCGCGCGGGGAGGTGTGCGGTTGCCGAGGCAGCGTCGCGGTGAGCCTTTGTTTCTCCATCCTTCTTGCTCAAGCCGGCCTTGAACCCTCCGAAATGTTAGCTCACCAAATGGTTGCCGGCTCGCGGTTGCGGTTGCAATTTTATAGGGAGTGGTAGCCTGGCAGGTCATTCTCTTGGGCGACGTACGCTTTTCCTTGTCGAAATGGTAATATCGGCTCAGTAGACGGATTTTTGAATAAACCTGCATGTGCTAGTAGGCTGTTCGAGTCTTTGACAACAGCTGACACCGATCTCAATTTCACTAAACCCTATGATGAAAGGCTCTCCCCGAGCTAGGCTTCCATTGGTTTTTGGAGTTTTCATGCTCGCGCGCAAAGTTGAACTCCCAAAAAGCTGGACGTAGGATTGAGAAGTAGGTTTTTCATTCTCACGAAAATTAAAAAGACTATACCACTTGAAATGATGGACATATTACACTACAAATGTGTCTATGTGTTACTACAATTTTGCAATCCATTGCAATCCATGAAAACCAGTGGACAGCGGCTAGAAACAGATGCATTGTAGCTGCCGCAGGAAAGTCTTACCGTGTGTTTGGTTGGAAGGTTGGGACCAACCCGGATGGGTTCGACCCGCTTTTGGGGTGTTTGGATGGGGGTTGAGGAAGGGACGGGTTGAACCCCAAAGGAATACTCGCTGATTATACGGGTTGGGCTCGTCCGCCAGATTTCGACAGACGGAGCCGCTCCTGCCGGGTTGAGTGGGACCTGCGCGGGGACCACGAACAGCGTTTGTTCCCTAGTTGCGCCCGAAGTCTTGCCGCCACGCGCACGAGCACTGCCCGGCCCCCTCCGCCCAGCCGCGCGCGAGGGAGGGAGGGAGGCGAGGCCGCCTCCGCGCGCACGAGCACCGCCATGCCCCGCTCTGGCCTCCTCCGCCACGCCCCGCTCCGAAGTCCCGAGCGCGAGAGGGCCGTGCGGCCGCCTCCGCCTGGCCACGCGCGAGGGAGGGAGGGAGACGAGGCTGCCTCCGCGCGCCCTCGCCGCCACGCCCCGCTTCGGTCTCTGCCGCCACGCCCCGCTCCGGTCTCCTGCAGCGCGAGAGGGTCGCGGCCGCCTCCGCCTGGCCGCGCGCACGAGCACCCCCTCCCCCCCCCTGCCTCCGCACGCACGAGGGAGGTGGGTCTTCACCGGAGCAGAGGGAGGTGGGTCTCCACCGCGCGCCTCATCGGAGCAGAGGGAGGTGGGTCTTCACGCGCGCCAGGAGAAGGTTGAAGAAGATAAAGGTGGTGGGTGGAAGAAGATAAGGTAGAGAAAAAATTAAAAAAAAGAAATAGGTGAGAGATTGACATGTGGGGTCCACTGGTGTCAAGTGGGATCCTCACTAACGGTGTTATCATGACATCCAACCCATATTTCTAAATCCTTCAACCAAACACCGGACGAGTTGACTCCAACCCAAAAATCAGAGATGCAACCAAACACTGGATGGGTTGGCTCCGTCCCCAAAAACTGGGTTGGATCCAACCCAACCCACCCAACCCCCAACCAAACACACGGTTAGAGTTTCAGACCTTTTGACCCTGTTTTGAGTGACAATAAGCAAGATTTCAATAACCGATAGTTCTTGCCGCCCTTTAAAAAAGTAGCTCCCCATGCCAATCCACGTTCCTAGTCCTAGTTGTGTTATGGTCAAAAGAATAAGCTCGAAAGTAGTGTGTGGAAAGCCTACACAAATTATTACATTGAATAATTGGTTCATATTGAACAGCAGGACGCAATGCTAGATGTTATTATCAAAATGCGTCGACAACGTCCAGGTTTGATTAATTAACAAGGTCAAAGTGTCAGATCATGTAATAAGAATAAAGAAATAGCACAAATAAAAGTTGTGCTAGCATGCGCAAGACGTCACGAATCAAACTCTTGGAGCTGCAATACTAATACCTGCAAAGCCCATAATACCAATACACGTGGAACGTTATTTGAACGAAAATCAATCATATTATGCTCATTTTCTTCCTAAGGTGACATTTTGTTGCTGGTTTTTTACTATGCAAAACCATGACAAAATTACTGTTAACAATCACACAGTGATTTGAACAAATAATAAGCACACAATGAAATTATTTTCAAACTCATCTTCATTTTCATTAATTTCGCAAGCAAGCTAACTAAGACCATTCAATATGCATAACCTCATGTCTCATTTATCGTTCACAAATATACTTGTCTTCACATGGTGCAATGATATTTCATGACACATACACTATCCTATCAACAATTCCGTTTGCATTTTTGTCTTCTACATGAGCTAGATTGACTTCATGATCTTCCAACACAACATCACATAATTTAGCTTTCATTTCAGCACATTGTGGGATACAATCAAGTTTGTCTTCTTGTTAAACCTTTGATACACTTTAAATCATACGATAATTCACATCTCCAAGTGTAGGTAGTATAATTAAATCCTTGTTCAACACTTAACAAAATTGTTAGACCTTTAACTATGGTTGTCATTTAACCAAACAAAATCCACTAAGGGTTAAATGCACTTATTATAACATATTTTTGTGTGTTTGAGATGTTCTGTGGACCTTACATTGTTTTGCTTTGTTTTGTTTTGTTTTGTTTTGTTTTGTCTTAGTGTGATATACTAGATACGTTGAGCCTATTCGCTTGAGCTTATCTATCAAATATGTCAGCTATTTAGTAGTGTTTTACTCTCATAACAAATCAGTGAACAGTACTTTTAACCATGACTTTTTAGACAAGCGAACAAACTCAACTTTTACAGGTCTGAAGGACTTGATGCTAGTCAGCTAGTATGCTTCCTCTAAGGATATGGCTTAGTTTTTATTTGATAAATGTGCAACCATGAAGTAACTAAGCTTAAAAGATTCGTCTCGTGATTTAAAGACAAACTGTGCAGCTTTTATTTTTATCTATATTTAATGTTCCATGCATGTGCCGCAAGATTCACGGGGAATCTTGAAAAGTTTTTGGTTTTTGGGGGCGCTTGTCTAGTTTTGATTTTTTTTGGTTTTGGGTACTGTAATACTTTTGTTTTTATTTAGCAATTATTATCCAATTATGGACTAACTAGGCTCAAAAGATCCATCTCGCGATTTACAAGTAAACTGTACAATTAGTTTTTGTTTTCGATTATATTTACTACTT
>Ga0182004_10005815_pt1 | contig 10048 bp, 20 predicted proteins | sample Sormic07211540_1_FD_120479 | JGI IMG/M metagenome (GOLD analysis project Ga0182004, IMG submission 120479) | Endophyte microbial communities from Sorghum bicolor roots, Mead, Nebraska, USA - 072115-40_1 MetaG | ecosystem: Host-associated > Plants > Roots > Unclassified | place: USA: Nebraska... | reverse complement strand
TCGCTCTGTCTCTATTTGTTTCAGTAGCTCTGTCGTGCAGGGTCAGTAGTTGTGTCATATCTGTTTAAGTAGGTTTGTTTCGTTGTTTCGCAAGATATCTGTTGTTTGTTCCTGCTATGTTTAAGTTCTGTGTATATGGCTCTGTTCTATAGTTTTGTTGTTCCACTAGTATCTGCTTGTCTATTTTAGTACATCTGTTTATCTGTTTTGATAGCTATATCATGTTTAGTGCTGTTACAGAGAGTTAAAGACCATGCCATGTTTTGATGTTTCATATGCTTTATGGATCATATTTACATGTCATAGTTATGATTCATGTCATGTTTATATTTATCAATAATATCATATATGTCATAATCATATTGTTAATTTATGGAATTAAAATGACATGGAAATTGCCTAATATTCTAACAATCCAAAAACCTAATTATAGGCATTTTTCTATTAGAGGTTTTGTTGCCATGTTGAAACCTGATCCTTTTGATGGTAAAAACTTTTTGATCTAGAAAGCTAATATGGAATTATGGCTAACTGCTATGTCATGTTATTATGCTACTGAGGGCAAGCCTGCTCACTTGTCTCCTGAGGATGAGGCTAAGTTTAAGGCTGATGACAATCTCTTTCGAGTTGCAGTGATTAGTGCACTTGACACAAAGTTCTAGAAAAGCTATATCATTCTCCCTACAGGGAAAGAGCTGTGGGGTGCACTTGTTGGAAAGTTTGGAGTTACTGATGCTGGTAGCGAGCTGTATCTCATGGAGCAGCTGTATGACTACAAGATGGTTGAGAACCGATCTGTAGTAGAACAGGCTCATGAGATTCAGGCACTAGCTAAGGAGCTCGAACTGTTTCCTTGTCCTCTTCCTGACAAGTTTGTGGCTAGCGGTATAATTGCCAAGCTTCCACCTTCTTGGAAGGACTTTGGTACCTCTCTAAAACATAAGAGACAAGAGTTCCATGTTCAGGAGCTCATTGGTACTCTTGATGTTTAGGAGAGGGCTAGAGCAAAGGACATTAGGAAAGGTGTTGAGACATCTTCTGCTAATGTGGTGCAAAGAAAATTCCGCAAGTTCAACAAGAAGAAAAACTAGAAAAAGAAAGTGAAAGTTCCTAAGCCAATTTAGACCACACAGTTCAAGAAAAAGAATAATAACAAGAAGGGAGGTTGCTTTGTGTGTGGCAGTGAGGATCATTGGGCAAGTCAGTGCCCTGATCGTAAGTTTCAACAAGAAAAGAAGTCAGCAAATGTTGTTACTACTGATACATCTGGTGGAACATCTGGGTATGGTAATTCCTTACCATTTGTTCTTTCAGTTTGTAATTCACCTGAGTGGTGGATGGACAGTGGTGCCAATATTCATGTGTGTGCTGATTTTTTTTTTGCTTTCTTCATACCAGGTCGGGAGGTCTGGCGCCCTGTTGCTGGGAAATGGGTCACGTGCGCATGTTCTTGGTGTTGGTGCGGTCATTCTGAAGTTTACTTGGGGAAGACGGTGCCATTGAACAGCATGCAGCATGTGCCCTCAATAAAGAAGAATCTTGTTAGCGCTTCATTGTTATGTCATGATGGATATCGTGTAGTTCTTGAGTCTAATAAATGTGTCGTGTCGAAACATGGTTCTTTTGTTGGCAAAGGATATGATTGCGGAGGTCTGTTCCGCTTATCTCTACATGATGTGTGTAATAAGCTAGTGAATTCTGTTGATATTTCTGATGAGTTGGATTTATGGCATTCACAGTTTTGTCACACAAGTTATGGCTGTCCTATGCGGTTAGCGCTTATCTCTACATGATGTGTGTAATAAACTAGTGAATTCTATTGATATTTCAGATGAGTCAGATTTATGGCGTTCATGGTTTTGTCACGCAAGTTATGGCTGTCTTATGCGGTTAGCGAATCTAAATTTAATTCCTAAATTTAACTTGATCAATAAATCTAAGTGCCATGTATGCGTTGAATCAAAACAACCCAGCAAGCCTCATAAGGCTGCTGAGGCGAGGAACTTGGTACCTCTATAACTTATTCATTCCGATTTGTGTGAAATGAATGGTATTTTGACTAAAGGCGGTAAAAGACACTTTATCATATTTATAGTTGACTCCACTAGATTTTGCTATGTGTATCTCTTAAAAACAAAGGATGAAGCGCTCCATTATTTTAAGGCCTATAAAGGTGAAGTTGAGAACCAATTAGAGGGGAAAATAAAACATTTAAGGTCTGATAGAGGTGGAGAATATTTCTCAAATGATTTCGTTTAATTTTGTGTGGAGCACGGTATTATTCATGAGAGGACATTGCCATTCTCACCACAATCTAATGGGATTGCTGAAAGGAAAACCACACTTTAACAGAGTTGGTGAATGCCATGTTAAATACACTGGGATTATCCAAGGAATGGTGGGGTGAGGCTATTTTGACCGCGTGTCATGTCCTAAATAGAGTTGCCACTAAAAACAAAGAGATCACTCCATTCGAGGAATGGAAAAGAAGAGAATAAATCTTTCATATTTACGCACCTGGGGTTGTTTGGCAAAGGTGAATGTGACAATCAACAAGAAGCGTAAATTAGGACCTAAAACTATTGATTGTGTTTTCCTTGGTTATACTTTCCACAGTGTTGGATATAGGTTCTTAATTATAAAATCTGATGTGCCTGATATGTATGTTGATACTATCATGGAATCGAGAGATGCTACATTTTTGGAGAATGAGTTTCCATGAAAAATACACCTAGTAAAACAAGTCATGAGACCATAATACCCCTAGAGTTTGGTGGGGATTGTTGGATTTATTATGGGCTAGACCCATTTAGATTTAATAAATCAATGAACTCTATGGTGTGTAATTATGGACAATATATATTGTACCAAATTGGAAGTCCAAGAGTTGGAGTGGCAGGTTGACGGTACGGGAGTTTCAACTCAATTATGTGGGAGTTTCAACTCATGATCTGCAGGTGTTTTGATAAGTAATTGAGGGAGTTTCAACTCCGCGTGAAAACCCTTCAGATGCTTGTCTCCTCAACTGCCAACAGGGAGTCCCTTCCCCTCATCTCCTCTCCAACCACAATGATAAATAGGAGACTCTCATCTCTTTGGAACAATTAGAGAGAACACTCAAATCATAGTTTCGTTGCAAAGTAGGAATCCCCATCTCGTAACTCCGCACGCACGGAGGAGCGAGAGGACCGGTGCCTCCGGAGCCCTTGCCGTTCGAGACCTTGCACGGAGGATCGACAATTAGGTTTTTGGGGAGCGTCTACACGACTACCCAACTCCATTGCTGTTGTTCATCTTCTTCCCGGAGGTCTCTTGGTGTTGTCGGTCGCGGTCTTCTCCTTTCTGGTGATTGGTTCGTCATCTTCGCCTTCGTCTCTACTCCATGGTGATCGAGGAAGGACAAGGTTCTGGAAATATGAATGTGGGAGTCTTAGGGTATGATGTGTTCGTCTTCCCTCAGTTTTACGTCGCTGTGTCTCTATTTGTTTCAGTAGCTCTGTCGTGCAGGTTCAGTATTGTGTCATATCTGTTTCAGTAGATCTGTTTTGTTGTTCTGCAAGATATCTGTTGTCTGTTCCTGCTATGTTTATGTTCTACGTATATGCCTCTGTTCAATAGTTCTATTGTTTCACTAGTATCTGCTTGTCTATTTTAGTACATCTGTTTATCTGTTTCGATAGCTACATCATGTTTAGTGTTGTTATAGAGAGTTATATACCATACCATGTTTTGATGTTTGATATGCTTTATGGATCATGTTTACATGACGTAATTATGATTCATGTCATGTTTATATTTATCAATAATATCATATATGTCATCATCATATTGTTAATTTATGGAATTAAAATGACATGGAAATTGCCTAATATTCTAACAAGAAGAACTTTAGAAACGAATAAAGGAATTACAAGAGAAAGGTTTCTTTTGTCCTAGTTCCCAACCTTGGGGTGTACCAGTTATTTTGTTGATAAGAAAGATGGTGGTCAGAGAATGTGTGTTGATTACTGGTCACTCAATGAAGTTAAGTACCCTTTACCTAGAATTGATGAATTATTTGATCAGTTAAGAGGTGCTTGTGTGTTTTGTAAGATTGATCTACGTTCTAGTTATCATCAGTTAAATATTGAAAATTTAGATATACCAAAGACAACTTTCACAACAAGGTATGGTTTGTATGATTATACAATTATGTCTTTTGGTTTGACCAATGCACCGGCTTACTTTATGTACATGATAATAAAGTATTTATGGAGTATCTTGACAAGTTTGTGGTGATTTTTATTGATGATATACTGGTATTCTCTAAAACAAAAGAAGAACATGATGAGCATTTGAGTCTGGTCTTGCAGAAACTTAGAGAGCACAAGTTGTATGCTAAGCATAGTAAGTGTGAGCTTTGGTTGGAGGAAGTTTCCTTTCTTGGTCATGTTGTCTCCAATGGTGGGACTGCAGTGGATCCTAGTAAGGTGAAAGATGTGCTGAATTGGAAGCCACCTACTCATGTAAGTGAGATTCGTAGCTTACTTGGTTTGGCTAGTTACTATCATTGATTCATAGAAGTATTTTCAATGCTTGCTAAACCTATGACTGCTCTACTAGAAAAGAAAGCTAAGTTTGTGTGGTCTGATAAGTGTCGAGCTAGCTTTAAAGAATTTAAGAAGAGATTAACTACTACACCTATGTTGATATTGCCAGATCTGAGTAAGAGCTTCTCTATTTATTGTGATGCTTCTCGTCTAGGTTTATGATGTGTTCTCATGCAAGAGGGAAGATTTGTAGCTTATGCATCTACACAGTTGAGGAAACATGAACTAAATTATCTTACACATGATTTAGAGTTGGTAGCTGTGGTTCATGCATTGAAAATCTAGAGACACTATTTGGTTGGGCATAAGAATAACATATATACTGATCATAAGAGTTTGAAATATATCTTCACTTAGATAGATCTGAATTTGAGACATTGTGATTGGTTGGAATTGATAATTGATTATGATATAGAGGTGCACTATCATCCTAAAAAGGTAAATGTCATGGTCGATGCACTTAGTAGGAAGAAATATGCTAATGAGCTTCGGGTGACACCAGTGTGTGATGAGTGGTGTGATGAGTTTGAACATTTGAATCTAGGCATTGTTACTAATGTTATGGGAATTGAAGTAACTCCTAGTTTAGAGAAGGATACAAAAGGGTTAGTTAGAGGATGAGAAACTGAAGGAGATAGAACAAAATGTGGTACTTGGAAAGGCACCAGGATTTAGCATAGATGATAATGGTACACTTTGGTTTGAGAAAAGGACATGTGTTCCTAAAGTGAAGGCTATTGGTGATATGATTCTACGAGAGGCTCATGAATCAACGTACTCTATTCACCCTCGTAGTACTAAGATGTATTTAGATCTTAAAGAGAAATATTGGTGGTATGGGTTGAAGAGAGATGTAGCTAAGTATATTGCTTTGTGTGAAAGCTGAACATCAGAGGCCACCCAGACTGTTGCAACCAATGAAGATTCCTGAATGGAAGTGGGAAGAAGTTGGTATGGATTTCATAGTGAGATTACTGTTGACGGTAGATAACTCCTAATTTTAACCGTCAACTTAACATGAAAAAGGACCTATTTGTAAGCACTCAGTAGAAATAGGGTTATCACTAATAGAATTCCATGAGTCTTGGTGATTGTCTATTTCTGCAAGGGGTTATTGGAATAATAACAAAAGAAGATCCACATGTCAGATTTACATAGAGAGAAGACCAGAACGTCATCTCAGGAAGACTCTAGAAGACTCTCGGAGCCACCACCTGAAAGGTGGGACCCATCTGTCAGAGGGCAGGGGCGGGTGCCCCACCCTGACAGGGGTGGCCGCCCGGGGGCAGAGACCAATCAGATTCATTCTCACAGATCCTGCCTCCACAGACTTTGAGGATTAATCTTAAGCGCACGTTTAAGTCGGTTTGATCAAAGGGCTGTGGTGATTCCTAGGGGACTATAAATAAAGACCTACCCCCTCTGAGAGGTAACTCTGAAACCCTAATTCATATTTTCCAAAGAGAGTTAGACAGAGCGGGGTCCCTTGAATGGATCTGTCTCTTTAGGGTGATAGCAACAAGAGAGATTGAGAGAGTATAGGGCGAAGATAGGAGTTGACGAAGCCCAGCCTATTGGTGCCTTCTTCTTCGTATCTTTGGGGTCAAGTCTCCTAACCTGAGGCTTGGTTCTAGAATCGTTTAGCAATTCAACTTCTGATACTAGTAAGTTATTCTTCTTTGGTTTACGAGTTTACTTTATTCGCTTCGCGTAGGGAATAGAGTAATTATTTGTAGCATAAGTGCGATGCTTGGGCTAGGAATACTCGTAGATACTCCCTGCTTGGCCAGATTTGTGGTAGCCTTTTGGGGGAAGTGACAATCCTCTTGGGTCTTAGTAATCCACATCCTGTGAGGAGGTAAGGTAGGGTATATGGTACTAGGGTTAAGCACTCTCTGATGTGTCTCTTTTCTCTACTTACTCCCCTTAGAACGATATCTACACACTTACCATAGGTTAGCAGAAGACTGAAGAAAGAGTTCTCTCGCTTAATTCTCACTATCTTGTCTTGCAACCTGTGGGTAGTAGGTAGGATAAAATGTTAGTCTTTTGCACGCTTTCTCCTAGTGGTGAAAACATAGATACGATACTCTGGACTTATCTCCTGGATGAAGTGCTCACCGATATCCATGCGCTTGCGGATTATTTCTCTTTGTTTCTTTTGTGTGCGTAACTAATATCAACAAGCAATTCTGGCACTGTTGCCAGGGAGAAAGACGGTCTACTTAGATAACCTTGTCTTACTCTACCTTGTATCACACTTTTATCTTTTTCTGTTATCTCACCTTTTCTTACATCTTACCTTTTCTTTTATGGATACCTTAAATTCCATTCTTATCCTTTAGTTCTCTGCACCCATGGAGACTAGCCTAGTGCCACATGAGTCATCACAACCTATCCAAACATGTAGCTATAGGCTGAGTCCGCGGTTGATTGCGTTGGTCCAAAGCCTATCCTTTTTCAGGAGAAGGAGATGAAAATCCTTACCTACACATTAGAGACTTTGAGCAAACATGTGACTGTCTTTGCATAGAAGGCATATCTGATGAAACTCTCCGTTAGAAGCTATTTCCTTTTTCATTAAAGGGAAATTGGGGATCTTTACGTTCCAACTTTTGCCTAGATTTCTATCCCATCTCCCAAATCATCGACCTTAGAGTCAAGGTTCTCACTATGAAGCAAGAATCTAAAGAAACCTTGGCTTCAACCTGGAATCGATTTACTACACTTTTAGCATCCGACTGGACCTTAGTCTACCAGACCCTATTCTTTTACAACATTTTTATAAAGGTCTAAGTAGAGACAGTAGAAAGTTGCTCGACGCTACATCAGGAGGATCTTTCTTGCATGTCTCTTCTAAGAAAGCAAGATTAATCCTAGATCAAATCCTATCCATTGAATTAGATTACCTCTTAGAAGTAGAGCCTCAACCCAAGTTAGCTGAAACCAACCCTTCACCAGACACACCATCTACTTTAGATAACACATGTCTAGAGCAAGAAAAAAAAGAAATCCCATTTCCATATTTTATGCTAGACATAGAACATGATCTCTTTACCAAATTTGGAAATGTCTTGAATTATCACTCTGTGAAGAGGCCACAGAGGAACTTTAGAAAGTCTTTTCATCCCCCTAAGGGCATTCCTTCTGGAAGAACCTCAGGAGAATTAGTATCGGTTATAAGTAATGAATGGTTAGAAGAATCAAAGCTTTCCACTAAAATAATCCGCTTATATTCATCTTCTATTCCAATTCATTGCATAATCAATATGGATCAAATAAAAGCTCTCTATAACCCAGTTGTAGGGATAAATACCATGTCCATGTCTCTTGCAGAACATTTAATACAAGACATGACACTAATCCCAACAATAAATTCATGAGAAGTCTCTTTAGACATATTATCCCCAGTTTAGGAATCCTACACATCCTGGCCATCCAGGTAGAAGGAACCCTAGTGCATTTAAGCTTTTACATCTTTGACACATGGGACTTCGACCTATTGATAGGACAACCTTTTAGATGACTTCTCTATGAAAGACAATCTGGGAAGCTTAAAATTCACTTAGGCAACAAACTTCAATTCCCATTGTCCATCTCGCATTCTTTAAACTCTAGGACCAAACCTTATCCACAAGAAGACCCGCTGGAGGAATTTAAAGCTACATCCTTAGACTTTTTAGCCAAACCAGGATTAGAAGATGAAGCTAGATTCTTATAAGAAGAAGAAGCTAACCCTTCTGAGGAAGAACCTTTAGATGAGTTTGCAGTACCACCTAAACGTCCTATTGAGCTTAAACCATTACCAACCGGTCTTAGATATGCTTTTCTAGGCGATGATTCAGAGTCTCCTATTATTATAAGTGATCAACTCACTCAGGAGCAGACTCTTTGTCTAATGGCAGTCCTAGGAAAACATCACTCAGCTTTTGGCTACTCACTCCAAGACCTTAAGGGAATTAGTCCTACTCTTTGCATCAATCGCATTCCTATAGATCCTAATATTCCACCATCTAGGGAACCCCAACATAGACTCAACAAATGTGATGAGAGAGGCTGTAAAGAAGGAAGTTTTAAAACTATTGCACACAGGCATCATTTATGTTGTGCCGCATAGTGAGTGGGTAAGCCCTGTTCAAGTTGTACCTAAAAAGGGAGGTATGATTGTTGTCCAAAATGAGAGGAATGAGTTAATCCCTCAACGCACTGTCATAGGATGGTGGATGTGCATAGACTATAGAAAGCTTAATAAGGCAAGTAGAAAGATCACTTTCCATTGCCTTTCATTGATGAGATGCTAGAGCGGTTAGCCAACCATTCCTTCTTTTGTTTCTTAGATGGATATTCAGGATATCACCAAATCTCTATCCATCTTTGATGACCAAAGCAAAACCACCTTTACATGTCCCTATGGAACCTATGCCTATCGTAGAATGTCTTTTGGGTTATGTAATGCACCTGTTTCTTTTCAAATAAGTATGATGTCTATATTTTCTGATATGATTGAAAACATTATGGAACTTTTAATGGATGATTTTTCTGTTTATGGGAAAACCTTTGATGATTGCCTAGAAAACTTAGATAAGGTTTTGCAAAGGTGTGAAGAAAAGCACTTAGTCCTTAATCAGGAAAATATCATTTTATGGTTAAAGAAGGAACAGTGCAATTGAATGTTTACCTTCGCCTGTTAATGTGAAAGGAATTAGGAGTTTCCTTGGCCATGCTAGTTTTTATCGTAGGTTTATTAAAGATTTTTCATTTATTGCTAGACCTCTTACTCGCTTATTGGCTAAAGATGTTCCTTTTGAGTTTGATGATGGATGTTTACAAGCTTTTGAAATTCTTATGAAAGCACTCATCTCAGCACCAATCATTCAACCCCCTGATTGGTCTTTACCTTTTGAAATTATGTGTGATGCTAGTGATTATGCTATGGGGGCAATATTAGGACAAACTAATCCAGGAGGCAACAAAAGGAAGCTTATCTAGGAGAGCCAATCCCACATATGGTATGAACCATACCTCTTCCGAGTATGCTCTGATGGCTTACTCAAGGTGTGTGCCAGCTAAAGAAGGAATCAAAATCATTGTAAGATGTCATTCATCACCATATGGAGGTCATTATGGGGTGTTTTGAACACATGCCAAGATATGGCAGTGTAGATTCTTCTGGCCAACAATGTATGAAGACACAAGAGAATTTATTCAGAGATGTGGCCCGTGTCAAAGACATGGTAATATCAATTCAAGGGATGCCATGCCACTCATCAGTAATCTCCAGATAGCTCTTTGATGTCTGGGGGATTGATTACATGGGGCCATTTTTGCCGTCAAAGAAGTATGAGTATATCCTGGTGGTAGTGGATTATGTCTCCAAATGGGTTAAAGCCATGCCATGTAGGAATGCTAAGAGCATGCATTCAAAGAAGATGTTCGAAGAAATAATATTTCCAAGATTC
>Ga0182004_10005814_pt1 | contig 10048 bp, 14 predicted proteins | sample Sormic07211540_1_FD_120479 | JGI IMG/M metagenome (GOLD analysis project Ga0182004, IMG submission 120479) | Endophyte microbial communities from Sorghum bicolor roots, Mead, Nebraska, USA - 072115-40_1 MetaG | ecosystem: Host-associated > Plants > Roots > Unclassified | place: USA: Nebraska... | reverse complement strand
CTAACCCGAGGCTTGCTCCTAGGATTCTTTAGTATTTTGACTTCTAAATTCTAGTAAGTTCTTTGTTCTTATTGTTCTTTGGTTTATGAGTTTACTTTAATCTCTTCCGGTTGAGTTTAGAGTTATCATTGCTAGCGTAAACGTGGTGTTTGGGCTAGGGTACTCATAGATATCCCCTGTCTAGCCGGACCGTGGTAGTAGCGAGGAACGTGACATTTCCGAGTTACCTTTTGTAACACGCCAGTGTTATGGTTGCATCATTCACATGCATAACATGAGCATCATCATCTTCATAAGCATGTCATGATCATCAATTACCTTGGGTCATGTCATTTCATACAAAAGTGTGATTTAACTTGCTTAAATATGCTTCATATGCTTATGTTTGCTTGTGCCACGCTCATGTTTGTGTTCTATGCCTTGGTAAATAGTTCGTCTATGCTGAACTCAACTTTTGGAACAATGTTCATGTTGGTCACATCTCCAAATTAAGCACCTAAGTCATACCTCCATGTATAGGCCCTAAAAACCTCTTTTGCTTAGGCTTTTAAAAAGTGCTTCATAAAATATTTGCATGTCAAAACTTTCTACAGAAATGTTGTAGCAAATTTTATAAGGAAGAAAAGTTGTTTTATGGCCATCTCATGAAAATGAACATATCAAGCTCAAAAGTGGCCCACAAGGCAGATTTGGGGCTGTTGCCAACACTTAGAAATATTTCTATGTCTGGGATTGCATGAGTTTGCTCGAGGGTGGTTTGGACAGCTTCCAGTTTGAAATCTAGGTCGAATCAAGTCTTGATCTTGTAAGCAAAGTTGGAGTCCTCATGTAGCTCTACAGCATGGAGCAACTAGCCAGCAAAATCATCGATCGGTTTAGGAGATAATCGAAGTTCAAAATCGGGTTTCACTCGGCTCTGAACCTGAATGGAGGCAGCGTCAGCGGAGGGGGGAAGCTCGCCGGTGACGCCGTGTGTTGGACCCGTGTCGTCCGTACGCCGGCGCTGGCACCATTTGTCAGGCCATCGATGCCGTCATGGACGCCACGACACACTGCACTCACCAGCACTCGTCCACTCCCTCCCTCTCTCTCTCTCGCGCGCGACTCCCACGGCGGAAACGCCATCGCCATTGTCGCCAAGAGCTCCGCGAGCTTCGCCCGCGCGCGTCTTCGCCTCTCACCTCGCCTCCGAGCGTCTCCAAGTCCATCTCGAGCTCCTCCATCTTCTCCACCCTTTGGTTGGACGGGATCTTCCCTAGGTGAGCCGCATTTTGCGAGATTGCCGTCGTCGGGTTCACGGCCGTCACGACCCCGATTCCGGCGAACCTCGCCGCTGCTCCGTCCTTGCCTTCCTTCTTCCCTCCGAGTCATGTTAGGGTCTGCTTAGGTCATGGCTGTGGTTCGTGCCACGCCATTCCGGCCTTGGTGCCACCGTCGTGCAGGAACACGACCACCGCACCGCCGCGCTCACCACCGACGAGCACCCCGCACATGAGCAGACTCACCGAAGCCATTAGGGTTAGGCGTTTCTACCTAGAAAGCTCCGCACTGTCTCGCTGATGCTTAAGCCGCTCTTCCCCGACGCTCTACCGGTCGGAGATGGTCGGCGTAAGCCCAGGTAGCTCCACCGTGCCGCCATGGCCGACGGCGACCCCTCTTCGTTGATCCATCCCTAGGGTCACCTACCTCTATCGATGCGGAATCACTCCAGGAGCACGTTGGTGCCCGTGGATCCGCCGGAGAAGTTCACTATCGATGAAAGCTAGTCGGCAGTCTACCTTGGGGTATACCCATGGTAGTAGTTTATCGGTAGACGGTGCGCAAGCTATGAACTTGATGGTGACGCAAGACACGGACAAGGTTTTTATCCAGGTTCGAAGAATGCATGGTGCTCTTGAGAAAAAAGATTTCTTTCCTGGTGAAGTGTGCCCACTTTACCTTTTCTAAAAAGTATAGTCTTTTCAAAAGCAAGCATATTCACCGAAGGTGAAGTGTGCCCACTTAGTCCCCGAGCCTGGTGGTAGGTGACGTAGGCACGTGGTGCTAGGGTCTAAAGAGAAAAAACCACATAGAAAATCTGATACTAAAATGCATCGTCAGATGCATCGTACCGATGTAGTCCCCGAGCTTGCTGGAAGGCGAAGTATAAGCCTTGTAGCAAGGTCTAAAAAATTAAAATTATCCATAACTGAGAAAAGCAATCCCCAAGCTATGGAGTAATCGAAGCAAGTCCCGAGCACAGCATAGGGAGATGATTGATGAGTCTCCGAGCACGCTTTGGGAATGTAATCATGCTCACTAGTCCGCACAGTCCCCGAGCACGGCATAGAGACTGATCGACCAGTCCCCGAGCATGGTTGGGAACGTAAACTGATCGCCTAGTCCCCGAGCATGTCATGCTCGCGGGTCGGTGCAGTCATCCGAATAGCCAAATGAGCAGATTAGTCGACCAGTCCCCGAGTATGTTATGCTCGGTGGTCGGTGCAGTCAATCACATTAGCAAATGAACAAACTAGTCGACTAGTCCCCGAGTATATCATGCTCGGTGGTCGATGCAGTCAATAAGTATGTCATCTCCGTTCCACCAACAGACCCACTTCTCTTTTTGAAAATAGCATCTCGCCGTACTAATGTGCGATGTGACGGAGCATCCTAGCACATTGTCAGACTATTGCATAAAAAGGCACGCCTGGTAACTGTGCAGCCGTCCAGCGCACTAGAGGCCGGGCGCCAGGCTGGCGAGGAGCTGAAGAACAAGAGTCGAGAATTGGTTGGTAAGAGCCGTTTCGCCTGTTGTTGACTACGCGATGTTCCTCTTGTTGTGTTTGTACTGACTTCTGGCTTGGTTCTCTTTGGAAATTTTATCATAGTGCTTAAAGTTAACACCAAGAAGCACCTTCACGAGCTGGTCAAGGACCGGGACTCCTGGAAGACCAGTTTTATCAAGATCTAGAAAGGAGTAGCCCCGGTGCTCGACTTGATCAGCCCTGAGCTCCCCGAAGACCAGCACCGCGCACCGAGGCCGACCCCGGTCGAGAAGGCGCAACAAGCGTGGGGTTGGCTGCAGCAGTTTGTCAAGGACACCGCAGAGTTCGCCGGAGCACACGTCCTCAGCATGGTACGTGCCCACTACCCTCTGGTTGACCATCGGTCTCGACTAGCCAGACGCAGGTGGCCCCGACCCCTTCGACTGGACAGCAGAACCGTGCGGGTGATCAGCCCGAGCAGTAGGCCTGTAAAGTAGTCTATAGGAGTAGACTAGAGACCGCCCAGATGGGTGTTTATTGTAAACTTTGTGTATAAAGTTTGTAATAAAGCTTAATTTATCATAACTATGGTTTTGAGTGCTGTAAAATTTTTTGAGTGATGCATCACTGAGTCGAGTTGACGACCTTTGAGGAGCTTTGTCCTTGATAGTAATTGTAGCACTTGTCGAATGCTCTGCGTATGAAAAATATAGCAAGAAAGGGAAATTTTATTATTACTCATCATAAAAGAATTACAAATGAAGTGTACTGGAGCTTAGGGATAAAAACAATGCAGTTTGTCTATGTGCGAGGAGTTGGGCAAGCGTGTTCCGTCTGTGTACACCAGTCTGTAAGATGTAGGGCGTGTAACTTCGGCGACCATGAAGGGTCCTTCCCAAGGTGTAGATAACTTGTGCATTCCTTCCTGGTTTGTTTTCCATTTGAGTACCAGATCACCGACCACGAAGGAGCAATCTTTGACGTTCCTGTTGTGGTACCGTCTAATAGATTCGAGATACTTCGCTATTCGAAAGCACGAGATTAGGCGCTTTTCTTCTGTGCAGTTGATTTCGAGCTCACTGGCGAGGTCAGCCGAAGGCTGGTCGAAATGTTCAACTCTTGGCGATCCAAAGACCACGTCCGAAGGGAGCACTGCTTCGGTGCCGTAAACCATGAAGTAGGGCGATACACCTGTATTTTGATTAGTCTGTGTTCGGAGACCCTAGACCACAGCCGGTAACTCTTTCATCCATCGTCCTTGTGCTCTGTCATTTTCAGTGTACAACCTTTTCTTCAAAGCATCGATAATCATTCCGTTTGCTCGCTCCATTTGACCGTTGGCCCGTGGGTGGGCTACTGACACGTACTTTATGACTATGCCTCTGTCATCACAGAAGTCCAAGAATGTAGTGCCGGTGAACTGGGTGCCCAGGTCAGTGATTATGTTGTTAGGAACCCCGAATCTTTGTATGATTTGATTGAGGAACTCCACAGCCTTCTCGGAAGTTGCTTTGACCAGTGGCATGTACTCGATCCATTTTGAGAATTTGTCGATTAGCATGAATACGAATTTGAAGTTGCTGGGGCCCGGCTTGAATGGCCCGATCATGTCGAGGCCCCAACAAGAGAACGGCCAAGATGACGGAATCGTCTGCATCTCGTGAGCAGGTACGTGGGTCCGCTTGGCGAAGAACTGGCATCCTTCATAATGCCGGACTAGTTTCTCGGTGTCGGTAACTGCTGTTGGCCATTATAAACCTGCTCAGAAAGCTTTCCCGATCAGTGTTCTGCAGGCGGCGTGGTTGCCACAGGACCCGGCGTGTATGTCGTCCAGTAGCTTGATGCCACCGTCTTGGGATATGCACTTCAGCAATACTTCTGAGCTTGCGTTCTTACGCATAAGTTTGCCATCGACCAGTATGTAATTCTTAGACCGTCGGATAAGGCGCTCGTTCTCCGTTTTATCTTGGAATCCCGAACCGTCTCATAGGTACTTGATGAAGGGAGTGCGCTAGTCGTGGCTGCTAGTTGTCGGAGTAGTATCGTCTATGAGCATCGCCTCATTGGGTGGCTTGCCGACTAGGTCTGTACCGACGCTTGGGGTGTGAATATCTTGGACGAAAGCACCTTGCGGGATCTGGGCCCGGGATGATAACGCATCTGCTGCCTGATTTCTGTCCCGGACCACGTGGATGTATTCGATGCCGTAAAAATTGGATTCCCATTTCTGAATTTCTTTGCAGTAGAGGTCCATCTTCTCATGAGTTGTGTCCCATTCCTTATTTAACTGGTTGATGACCAGGGCAGAGTCACCGTGGACGTAAAGACGTTTGACTCCTAGTTCGACAGCCAGTCGGATGTCGTGCAAGCATGCTTCGTATTCGGCGACATTGTTAGATGCCGGGAAGAGAATCCGAAGGATGTAGCGAAGTTTGTCCTTGTTTGGTGATACAAAAAGTATCCCGGCGCCTTTGATGTTTAGGGACCCGTCGAAGAACATTGACCAGTGGTCGGAGGTATCCGGAGGGGGCGGCTCGTTGAGGTCCGTCCATTCCGCGATGAAGTTGACCAGGGCCTGGGACTTGACGGTAGTGCAACTCTGGAAATCCAGGGAGAATGGGTATAATTCCATTGCCCATTTTACAATTCTGCCGTTGGCGTCCTTGTTGCGCAAAATGTCCCCCAGAGGAAAACTGGTAGTTACTAAGACCCGACGGCCGTCGAAGTAATGCTTCAGCTTCCTTGAGGTTATCAGGATGGGTAGATTAGCTTTTGTATCTGAGGATACCTGGTCTCGGATTCATTTAGGACTTCGCTTATGAAGTAAACAAGCCTCTGGACTTTGTAGATGTGGCTTGGTTCGTCCCGCTCGACCACCATTGCCGTGGAGACGACCCGATCGGTTGCTGCTATGTAAAGGAGCAGGACCTCGTTAGGTTGAGGTAAACCGGCTCAGAGCGGCCATACATCCAGTGAGCTTTTGAATATCCTGGACATTCTTGGGTGGTCGCATATCGAGCACCGCCTTAACTTTTGAAGGATTCGGCCGTATGCCCGGCTGACAACGTTGCCGAGCAGCAGACCAGAGGGAACCCCAAAGATACACTTTTTGGGATTGAGATTCCACTTGTATTTATTTAGCGCCTTAAAAGTGTTATCCAAGTTGTCGATCAGGGTGCTCGCGTCCCTGGTTTTGACAACAATGTCGTCTACGTAGGCCTCGACGAGATCGTCACGTATCTCGTCATGGAGGCATTACTGGATGGCTCGTTGATAGGTGGCCCCAGTGTTTTTTAGTCCAAAGGACATAGTGGTGTAACAATATGCGCCGAAGGGAGTAATAAAAGAAGTTTTAATCTGGTCGTCTTCTTTTAGCGAGATCTGGTGATAACCAGAGTAACAGTCGAGAAAAGAAAGGAGTTCACATCCGGCCGTTGAGTCGACCACCTCGTCGATGCGAGGGAGACCGAAAGGATCTTTAGGACAGTGTTTATTGAGATCACTGTAATCAACGCACATTCTCTATTCATTATTCTTTTTCCTTACAAGAACCGGATTGGCGAGCCAATCGGGATGATACACTTCTTTAATGAATTCGGCTGCTAGAAGCCATGTTATTTCTGTCCTAATAGCCTCCTTTTTGTCACGAGCGAACCGTCGTAGCTTCTGCTTGATGGGTCTTGCGGTCTTCGAGACGTTTAAGGAGTGCTCGATCAAGTTTCGTGGGACGCCAGGCATGTCTGCGGGTTTCCATGTGAAAACGCTTACATTGTCCCTTAGAAACCTGACGAGCGCGTCTTCCTATTTGGGGTCCAGGTTGGCCCCGATAAGAGCCATCTTCTCGGAGCTGCCGTCGACCAGCTGTACCTCCTTGTACTCTTTGGACTTTGAGTTTTCCTTTGAGTCTCCTGCTCGGGTAGTTGGAACTGGTCGGGTGGAACCTACGTGGCTTGGGCCACAGTTTCTGCCATGCGCATCAAGAGATCGATTGCCTCAGCGATCTTGAAGCTTTCCTCCTCGCAAGTGTATGCGGTATAGACGTTCCCTCTGACGGTTAAGACGCCCTTCTCTGTTGGCATCTTAAGGACCAGGTATGAGTAGTGCGGAACTGCCATGAACTTGGTCAGCGATGGGCGGCCTAGAATTGCGTGATAAGTACCGTCGAAGTCGGCGACCACAAAGTTGACGAACTCTGTGCGAAAGTGGTCGGGTGTTCCAAACTGGACAGGCAGTGTCATCTGTCCGAGGGGAACTGAACTTTGACCTGGCAGGACACCCCAGAACTGGGCATCATATGGCTTTAGTTGCGTCAGGGTTAGCTTGTGAGCAGGCAGGCTATTGCGGAAAAGAATATCGATGGAGCTGCCCCCGTCGACAAGCACGCGCTCGAATCTGATGCTGTTGATCTAGGGGTCCAGGATCAGGGGAAAACGCCCTGGCTCTGGGACTGCGGCCCACTAATCCTGCCTGTTGAAGGAGATCTCTCTGTGCGACCAAGGAGGGAATTTTGGGTCAGCGATCAGGCCGTCTGCGCTGTCCACGTTGAGGCAGGCTCTCTTCAGGAGCTTTCTTTCTCGTTTAGACTCTATGGAAACTTTGCCTCCGAAGATGGAGTGTACCACGTCGGTGGGACTGACGTACTGGTGTCGTGGGTCCCTATCCTGGTCGTCGTCTTCGTCTTCGTGACCATGTCTGTCTTGCTTCCTGTTTTTCTTGACGGAATCCCCTTGAGCAGCCTGCTGTGTGTAGACGCTTATGAGGACACGACATTCTTCCATTGTGTGATTGGACATGGGATGGAGTTGGCATGGACCTTTCAGCGTCTTGTTGTAGTCTTCCTGGTAGTCTCGCCGTCCATTGGGGCGCTTAATTGTGTTCACCTCGTGGTCGTTGTCACGAGGTCGCTTGCCACTGAAATCATCGCGGTTGTCGCATCGCCTGTCCCAACCTGCTCGGTGGTTGCGGTTGTCGCCACGGCGGGTGTTCCGGTTGTCGAAGCGTCCGCGGCTGTCGTCTCGTCGGGGAGGCTGGTCGGGACCTCTCGCATCTTCTCGGATGAGTTTTTCGGCGTCATCGGCATCAGCGTAGTTTTTGGTCGTGGCGAGGAGTTCGGCGACCGTGGTCGGTCTTTTGCGCAATAGCTTGTTTCGCAATGCTTCATGGAAGCATAGGCCATTGATGAAGGCTGATATAGCCTCGTCGTGAGAAATCTTAGGAATCTTGAGGCGCATATCCGAAAAACATCGGATGTAATCGCGCAAGGGTTCATTCTTCCTGTCCCTTATCCTCTCGAGATCGTATTTGTTCCCAGGCTGCTCGCAGGTAGCAATGAAATTGTCAATGAACACCTGGCGTAGTTCCTCCCAAGAATCGAAGGAGTCCTCGGGTAGGCCGAGGAGCCATTGATGACCAGCCTGGTCGAGGACTACTGGGAAGTAGTTTGCCATGATGTGCTCGTCTCCCGCTGCTGACCGGACTGCGATCTCGTAAAGAGTGATCTAATTTTCAGGGTTTTCCTTGCCGTCATATTTTTTAAGCTTCTCGAGCTTAAAGTTGCGGGGCCATACAACTTGGCGAAGGTGTGAGGAAAACTGCCTTAAGCCAGGAGGGCCATGTGCTGCATCGTACTCAATGCGTCGTAGGTTTTCGTGTACCGCTCTTTCCGTAGCGCGCCTATTGATGCGGTCGCGGGCGTCCTTAGGAGGGATGTTGTATCGTAGATCCCTGTCTTGGTTTACTTCTTGACCACGCCCGCGCCTCTGCTCGCGGTAACCGCCAGTGTCTTGACCATGGTGGTCGCATCCTACGTCTATCCTACGGCCGTTGGGAGAGCGGCTATGACGGCACCCACTGGGTCGGGGTGAGGTCCGGCTGCGACGAGCCTGGTCGGAGGAGACCTCCGTGTAGGAGACGGCTTGGACTCTTTTGAGCAAAGTGGCTGTCTACCCCATTGCAGCGATCAGGTGTGCTCGTATGCTGGATCGGATACCCTGGTATTTCGGGGTGTCAGGGAACCGGTCCAGGTTTGCCATGGCGACGGCCACGTTAGTGCTTGGCGTCTTGTAAACTGGCTAGTTCCCGACCATATCGAAAGCATCACTGAGGTTTTGTGGCGCAAGTTGCCGTTCCTCATCCGCTCACCGCTTAGCACGATCGGCATTGCGCTGCTCGCGAAGTTGCTTTTGCTCATCGGTTTCGCCATCGACAACTAGTTCGTCGTTGCTGACGTTAAAAATCAGATCTCCTCGTCGGGGTGGGAAGACTTGAAAATGAGAAAAACCCGGAGGGTATGGTGGTAGATCCAGGTCGTAATCTTCGTCCTCGGAGTATAGAACCTCGGTAGGGACGGACCCTGTGCTGGAGTTTGTACTAGAAGCCTTATCGTCTGGCAGGACGCGGATGGATACCATGTTGACGTAATGGCGAGCTGTTCGGCTGCTCGGGCGCGATGACAAACCCGCCTTGCCAAACAGAGATCGCGTATGCCGTGAATACTGGTCGGCCGCGTTGTTCAGGCCATAAGGGCAATTCTGGTCTGGGGGAGCTGTCTTGAGCTTGACAGATCGTCCCGTGGGGGTCGACGTTATTGTCAGGGACGCCCCCGGTTGTTCGTGCGTGGTGGCACGACTTGGCCAAACAGAGATCGTGTATGCCGTGAATACTGGTCGGCCGCGTTGTTCAGGCCATAAGGGCAATTCTGGTCTGGGGGAGCTGTCTTGAGCTTGACAGATCGTCCCGTGGGGGTCGACGTTATTGTCAGGGACGCCCCTGGTTGTTCGTGCGTGGTGGCACGACTTGGCCGACGGGAGTCGAAAAAGTTTGTTAACGCCGCCTGATCGGGTTCGCGCGAGATTGAATTCACCAAGTTGGAGGCTTCGAGGAGCCTGAGGTCGGCGCGATCAAGGGCTTGGAGAAGATCCGAGTTGTCGACCCTCTTCGCCTCGTAATGAGGGAGTGGGGGCCGGGTGCTCGGAGTCGGCGTGATCGGAGTCGACGTCTCTGCTGCCCCAGATTAAATCTGGGTTTCCTCCGAAGTCGTGGTCGCGGGGCCGCCGCCATGAGTCGTCCACGTGATCTGGCCGACGGTGAGCGTGAGGCCTTCAGCCACGCCCGCGGAAGCTGGAACGATGACCATCTTGTTCATCGAGAGAGCTGTACGCACACCCCCTACCTGGCGCGCCACTGTCGACAAAAGCTAGTCGGCAGTCTACCTTGGGGTATACCCACGGTAGTAGTTTATCGGTAGACGGTGCGCAAGCTACGAACTTGATGGTGACGCAAGACACGGACAAGGTTTTTAT
>Ga0182004_10005813_pt1 | contig 10049 bp, 12 predicted proteins | sample Sormic07211540_1_FD_120479 | JGI IMG/M metagenome (GOLD analysis project Ga0182004, IMG submission 120479) | Endophyte microbial communities from Sorghum bicolor roots, Mead, Nebraska, USA - 072115-40_1 MetaG | ecosystem: Host-associated > Plants > Roots > Unclassified | place: USA: Nebraska... | reverse complement strand
TCTGTCTAGTTAAAGCTCTAGTGAGCTGTATGTAATCAATGCAGGACTTATCCTATATATATTGCAATACAGTCGCCTGGGAGAGTTGGCCCCTGACTGATTATTTCTCTGTTACCTCCAACACTAACAAGGTGGTGCAGAGTACTGTACAGTTTTAAACAAGGCCATATGGGAACATTTACAAGGATCAGTGAGGTGCCAAGTGAAAGAAGATGGATTAGCATATGTACTCCCTCCGTATAGGATTTAGAAGTCGTTTTGGACAAGATTTGGGTCAAACATTGGGAATATAAATCATTAATGACTTTTAAATTGTTGAGTTTGCAAATGTGAAAATTATATGAATAGATTTGTCTTGAAAAATACTTTCATAAAAGTATACGTATATCATTTTTTCTTAAATAGTTTTATAAAAATAAGAGGTTAAAGTTGTGTTTTGGAGACCGTGTTGCTGCCCTAAACGACTTCTAAATCCTATACGGAGGGAGTATATTATCATAATCAGAGACTAGTTGTAGGGTACATCTTATAGAGAGACTTAATGCTAACAAATAAAGAGGCCATACACCAGGGAGAGATCCTAGGCAGCATGCCAAGAGCAGAAGCAACACGATGGGCTAGTCCACAAGCGACACGCTAGAAAGGCATTAAACTAACCCATTAATTCTAACACCACCCGCAGTCCTAACTTTGGTAGTCTAGACATTGAGACTGTATCTGGAATCTTCAAAGACCGAGGTTGAGAGCCCTTTGGTGAAGATATCAGCAAACTGTGATGTTGTTGGAATATGAAGAACATGAGCATAACCAATGGCAACCTTTTCGCGGATGAAATGAAGATCAATCTCAACATGCTTGGTGCGTTGGTGTTGCACCGGGTTAGTGGAGAGATACACATCACTGACATTGTCACAATATACAAGAGTGTTGCAGGATAGCGGTTGGTGAAGTTCATGCAGAAGTTGGCGCCACAAGCAGGCTTCTGCAATAACGTTGCAGCACTGGAGCAGGAGACACTATTCTGCCATTTGGAGGACCAAGAAACAAGATTGTCTCCAAGAAACACAGCAAAACCAAAGGTAGACTTGGGGTGTCCGAACAGCCAGCCCAATCTGCATCACTGTAAACCACAAGAGTAGACAGAGTGGTCGGCTGTAGAAGAAGACCATGGGAAGGAGTGCCCTGGAAATAGCGCAGAATATGCTTTATAGCAGACAACTGGAGCTCATGGGGATCATATGGAGGCAACGCAGAGATGGTGCGGTGGAGGACATCATTCAACGCAGTGAGCACTGTCATCCACATAAAGCAGGTAAATTGTCTCAGAGCCGCAATGGTAAATAAACAAGGAAGTATTAGACTTGGCTTCAGTAAATCCAAAGTTTGAGAAGGTATGTAGCAAAGAAATTGTGCCAGTGGGCTATTTAAGGCCATAGGGAGACATGCTGAGACCGCAAACATGGTGAGACTGGAGTTTATAAAACCAGTGGGCTGGCAACAATAGACTGTTTCTAAGAGGATTCCGTGGAGAAAAGCATTTTTGACATCGAGCTGACCATTGCTGAGAAAGAGCCAAAGTAAGATGCCCAAACTGTAGCAGGCTTAACCACAGGGTTAAAAGTTTTGTCATAGTCCATGTCGGGATGTTGTGTGAAACCACGGAGAACCCAAAGAGCCTTGTAGTAATCTAAAGAAACATCGGCATGAAACTTGTGGCGAAAGATCCACTTATCAGTTACTACAATGGTGAAAAAGATCCCATGTGCTATTTCCTGGAGAGCAGCAAAGTCTTCCTCCATAGCAGCCTGCCAGATGGCATCAATAGTGTTGCAATATGCCTTCACATACAAGAAAGAGACTCAGTGTGATAGCGGGTGAGCTGGCAGAAACCGAGCCTCCCTCTGGTGGCCATTCAGTGATTGTTGACCACTCGAGAAACATGAACAACACCCGACCATAAGGTTCTGGACTAGGGAGGACTAAGAACGCATGAAGAAGTCAGTGAAGACTAGGCCACCGCTGGCGCAAGGCGGTGATGGGTGTAGACTTGAGTACACACTTGGGCTGGCGTGGTGGGGGCAGCGCGAGGCGCATCCATGGTTGCGCCGGGTGCGACCTGAGGCAACACAGAGCCCTACGAGGCACACCTGGGGCTCAAACTCAACAAGAAAATCAAAGTCATCACTGGGGGGAGGCCACTGTGACTTGGGGAAGCTGGTTTCATCAAAGGTGACATGGCGAGCAACAATGACTCTGTTTGAGGAGAGATCAAGGCCCTGGAAACCTTTTTGGTCTGAAAAGTAGCCAAGAAAAACACAAAGGGTGGAGCGAGGGGAAAGTTTGTGGGGCGCAGTGGAGGACAGGTTGGGGTAGCACGCACACCAAAGACATAGAGGTGCAGACCAAAGAGGGCGAAGTAAGTAGTAGTGAGGCTAAAGTTTTGGTGGGAAGGCGGTTGAGAAGAAAGTGGCAGTGTGGAGACCCTCAACCCAGTAGGAAGCTGGAAGGGGAACCTGAAGAAAGGAGGGAGTGTGCAACGTTGTTGGTAGAACGAGTGATGCGCTCAGCCTTGCCATTCAGTTGGGAGGTATAGGGACAACATCCGAAGGAGAACACCATGGGTGAGGAAGAAGGACCAGGAGGACGAGTCATCAAACTCATGACCATTGTCACACTAAGCACTTTTAATGGTCCAACCAAATTGAGTGGAGACATAAGTAAAGAAGTGTGCTAATGTGGGGAAGGTTTCAGACTTGAGACGTATGGGAAAAGTCATGAGGAATGTGAGCAGTCATCAAGAATAACAAGATAATACTTGTAGGCAGACACATTCGCGACAGGACAGGTCCATAAATCACAATGAGCTACCTTCATTTTCTTTTGTTAGGCGTGAAGAGTGCAATTCCAGATACCAAGAAACCAAATAGAATGAAGCCGGACATTAAAAAGCGTCAAACACCACCCTCCTGTCTGCTTAAAAATGCCACATCAATGGCGTTGATTGGTTCCCTTCCCTTTTGCATGAAGCAATGCATTTGGTTTTATCTACCCAGGCTTTGAATCTGGTATCTAATTAAGTGTCGAACAACTCTATAGGCTGCCTCTTGAAGTCCTTGCTAATGTACTACTCAAATTTCTCTACCACGCCTAACAAATGGATAATTATGTGAAACGCTATGGCGCCCAACAAAAGATAATGGAGGTAGTAAATCAAAGTTCTTGAGAGCTCGAGACGTAGAAACAACAAGGGGTAGATGAATGTGATGTTCCCAATTGACAAGCATGACATAAAGATTCACTACTGGAAGGATGATGAATATAAGAAATTGCAGCTCTGCAAGAGAGCTGTAATAGGGCTTCATGTCAAGGATGTCCGAGGCACCAGTGAGGCTCATGAAGGCGCCGGGGCAGGCATGGTACAGAGGGGGCCAGAGCACCTGATGATCATTCCTGGATCGAAGACCCTTCACAGGGAGGCCAAAAGGATCAAATTCAACAGAACAATGATTATCGGTGGTAAATTGGGGAACGGATATAAGGTTCTTAATAATATAAGGAGCAACAAGCATATTATTAAGGTAAATGGACCGGGTAAAACAGTGTTGCTAGTGGAGGTAACAAGCAAAGTAGTACCATTGCCAACATGAAGATGAAGGATGGGAAGAAAGAGATGTTGGAAACAAGGAAATATTGCCAGCATCTGACGGCATGTGATTGGAGGTGCCGGAATCCATAACCCAGTTCGTGACAGGAGGAATAAGTCACGGTGTTGAAAGAGTTGGCCAACGACTGCTGGTCCCATGTGCCAGTCCAGAGTGGAGGAGGTGTCTCGACTCTCAAGGCGGTTGGGGAGCAGGAGCCTCTGCTGCTGGTGAAGTGGGTGCTCTATCGAAGGAAAACCCAGTAGCAGCAGGAGGGCGCCATAAGGGAAGGGAGCTGCCAGGAACGCCTACTGAGAGGAAGCAGGGCTGGAGGCTGGAGCACCCTCCTTGTCACTGCTGCCCCCGGAACTGCTGGTGTTGCTGGGTGTGGAGGAGGGCCAACACGCGCCACCTTTGCCTCCAGTTCCGCGATGGCGGCGTCGCTTGCCCAGTTTGGAGCCACTGTCGGCACCACAATTGGAGCCGCCACCGTTTGCAGGAGCAGAAGAGAGACCCCCAGCCTACAGAAGGGGCGCAGCAGGCATCTTCTGCATGAAGAGGAGCAGTGTCAACAGCTGCAACGTAGGCTGACTCATGGTGCGCTCGTCAAGGACAAGATCATTGTGGACCTCACTAAACATCGGAAAGGGGCAGAGCGCTTAGGAAGAGCCTTCATGTGATTGTACTTGCTTGAGGCCGTGGAGAATATTGAGTACTAAGGTCCGATCATGGATGACTTCACCAAGGTCACCAAGAGCAGCGGCCATACCTTTCATCTCGCGGCAGTAATCATCGACAAAAAGATCACCCTAGGCGAACATGCAGAACTCCGCATCAAGGTGGAGAGCACGAGTTTTGCGGTTGCCTTGTTCGATGCCGAGCCAGGTGGCGCCCGCCCCGTGTCGCCGTGGACACAAACGGAATCCAAGAGCTCGACAGTGACAGTACCGAACAGCCAAGAGAGAACGGCACACTCCATCCGGCACTAGGACGGTATGTCAGGCGAGGTACATCGGAGAGCACATCATACTCGAGGGCGTAGCGCTCAAAAGTCAGTAAGACGAGGTCGCGCAATCCATTCTAGTGGGAAGACATAGGATCGAGGATGACTGGAACAAGGGAGCAAATATTTTGAACCGGCGCAGCCTGGCGTGGAGATTGACGATGAAGGTCGCTTCATAGAAGGTGGCGGCATCAACATCGCTGTACGCTGTAATCGTCGTCATGGATAGAGCCACAGCCATCCAGGGGAGGAGGAGAAGCATGGGCCGCGGCAGCCTCATGTTCGAGGGCTGCAGCGATGGCGCGCTCTTGATCGAGGGCCCGAGGACAAGGTGGACGCGCTCCCGGCCTCAGCAACAGCACACGATGCAGTCGTCACGGCTTCCTCCAGTGTGGCCTTCTCCTTGGCCGCGAGGGCAGCAGCAGCCTCGCGGTCAAGACAGTGGCGGCGGCCAACCACACTCCTTGGCTGCGACGGCAGCGGAGGGAGTGGAAGGAGCCATAACAGGGATGGCTAGCGAAAGAGCAGAAGCAAGAGGCCACGCAGGAATGTGAATCCCTTTTTTGATACTATGAAAGAAATTTAATTAGCATCTGTGTATTCTCATAATCAAAGATTGGTTGCAGGGTACATCTTATACAGAGACTTTAAGGCTAGGAAATAAAGAGGCAATATACCAGGAAGAGATCCCAAGCGGCATGCCAAGAAACGAGGCAGCACATTGGGCTAGTCCCCATGTGGCACACCGGAAAGGCATTAAACTAACACATTAATTCTAACACCAAGTATTTGAAAACAAAGTTATTGGTCCAACTAGACAAACATTTAGAAACAGATAAATACAAACAAACAAATGTGGCACATGTTTATTGTTGTTTGAACTTGTAAAGCCAAAGTAGCAGATGCTATTTATGTGAACCCTTTAAACAAGATTGTAATTATTTCATTTGCTAAATAGCGACACTTATTCTGAACCTGTTAATGGAAAAGGGACAGCACAAGGATACTAAAAAAAATACTATGCATTTTTTTAAAAGACTTCAAAAAAATAAAGAGTGCAGCATCTACTATGAGGCAGTAGTAGTCAACAGCACAAATAAATGCTATTATGAATACACCATAAAGCTAACACAAATATTCACTCTATACATTTATTGTTCAACCTGTTCATAGGAAATTTATCCTTTTAGAAAACCACTTAGGGGGTTTTTACTTCCCCATAAAAAGCAAAATGCCAACTACTTTGGAATGATGGAATGAAAAATGCCAAAAATTTTAGGGTTATGTTTAGTTCCATCTAAAATGCAGAATTTACTGCCCTCATGAGGGTCTCTTGAGGCTCTTTTGGGTTTTCTTGACCTCTTGAGGCCAAAATCCAAAATGGAGAATAACCACCTTTTTGCCAAAAATTTTGCATGTTGTTTAGTTCCATTATGCAAAATGATAGACCAAAACCCAAAAATTTTTGGAATAGAAGGGGAAATAAACACCCCTTTAGTAATATGCAATTCCTGAAAATATAGCTAATTTAAATATGGCATGCAATGGAACAAATAAATGATACCATGAATATTTCATGGAACAAATAAACTATTAGAAGACAATATAAACACCTTTTTCCCGAAAAACATTGGTAACAGTATAGAAATGGACACCATTGAGACTAATCATACATTTCCCCTCTAATTCGAAGTATAAGTTGTTTTTTGGCTCTTTTTGCTCTAAATTTCTATTGCTGCGATGCTCAATATGTAAGAAATTATGTACATTGACCATATGAAATGAAACCACTAGATTTCTTGCCTTTCAAAACAGACCACTAGATTTATCATAGAAAATACATTTATAAACTAAACTTGGTTGAATGAACATAATTTCATACAAATTGCTAGTCCAAGTGTCATCTTGGAGATCATTGAAATACTGAAATGACTTGCTTTTTGGGGACTGGATGGAGCAAAAATTAATTTTAAAATATGCATGGCATGTGAATAATCTCAATAAGTCACCTTGCCCTCGTAGTAGCCTTGCAATAAATAGTTCAGCAAACCAAAGTCTGCAGCTGACACATATACAAATCTTTTTACACCTGCATTTAGAAAACAAGTAAATTAACAAGCAGAACAAAATTCTTCCCAAATAAACTAAATTCCATTTGCCATCTTTTTCTTGCTAATAAAATATGAAACAATGGAATTTTAAGAACCCCTTGGAGGCTTGGACTATTACATCAAATTAAACAGTTGGATGCCTACAAGGCAAGTATATTAACTGCACCATATCTACAAGAAGTAATAGGTTGCACTTTATACTTTTTGGACCTGAATGGGTCCACCTGTCTCAAAGAAAAAACTGGAACAGAAATTGTTTCTTAGACATAGAATTTGCTTCCAATGTCCACCTCAAACATGGTATGGTATAGTATATTCAAAACAAAAAATATGGGCATGACACTTGTTCTTCCACAGGCTTGTCTTGATACTGGTGTGATGCCCAGGTATCACTAATTGCAATTAAATCAGGCATCATGCAAATAAAAAGCAATGATAGCGAGGGATGTAAATTTAAAGGTAGAACTGCATAAGACTTAATGTTAGAATTAGGGTTTTCATTACTTGGGCAAACCCTAACCAGGGTGGCCATATAGTTAGGGATACATGGGCCTCATGGGCCTAGCCACATGAGCCTGCATTACACATACTCTAACACCCCCCCGTAGTCTGAACTACTGGCGCAGCGGAGTTTGCAGACTGAACACGAAAAGAAGTACAACACACGAGCCCCCCACAGACGCAACTAGCCACTGGTAATGTTGAGGCTGGAGCGGAACTTGGTGAAGGTCGAGGACGGGAGACCCTTGGTGAAGATGTCGGCGAACTGGGAGGTAGTCGGGACGTGGAGGACCCGAAAATCACCGATGACGACCCGATCACATACGAAGTGTAGATCGATCTCCACATGCTTGGTCCTCTGATGCTGCACCGGGTTGGTGGAGAGGTACACCGCACTAACATTGTTGCAGTAGACCAGCGCGCTCCGTGAGAGAGGGCTATGGAGCTTGGCGAGGAGATTCCGAAGTCAGGAAGCCTCAGCCACGCCGTTAGCAACGGCGCGGTACTCCACCTCGGCGTAGCCGGAGGTAGAGCGACGAGTGTCCGAGCACCCGGCCCAGTCGGCGTCAGTGTAGACGACCAGCTCAGTGGAGGACGACCGTCGGTGAAGGAGGAGACCGAAGTCGATGGTGCCGCGGAGGTAGCGAAGGATCCGCTTGAGAGCGGTGAGGTGTGGCTCCCGAGGATCATGCATATGGAGACATCTGCTAAACTGCATAGGTGATATCCGGCAGGGTGAAGGTGAGGTACTGAAGTGCACCGGCAAGACTCCGATATGCAGTGGGATCTGTCACTGCGGTACCCTCATCCTATAGCTTGCCCTGTGTGTCAACCGGAGTGGAGCAAGGCCTGTAGTCAGTCATCCCAGCTCGCTCCAAGATATCAAGAGTGTACTGCCGCTGGTGAAGAAGTAACCCGGCAGGCTGAGGCTGAACAGTGACCCCGAGGAAGTGGTGGAGCTGACCCAGATCCTTCATAGCAAACTCCTGTTGAAGTGAGGCGATGATCCGACGAAGGAGGGACTCACTGGAGGCTGTGAGGACAATGTCATCAACATAGAGCAGTAGGTACGCAGTCTCAGCGCCATGGTGGTAGATGAATAGAGAAGTGTCTGACTTGGCCTCCACAAACTCCAGAGTCAGTAGAAAGGCAGCAAACCGATGGTTCCACGCCCGGGGCCTGCTTGAGGCCGTAGAGAGACTTGTTGAGCCGACACACCATGTCGGGACGAGAAGAGTCAACAAACCCCACCGGCTAGCTGCAGTAGACTGTTTCAGTGAGAACGCCATGTAGGAAGGCATTCTTGACGTCCAGCTGATGCACGGGCCAGCCGCGTGTGAGGGCCAGCGAGAGGACCGTGCGGACGGTAGCTGGCTTCACCACCGGGCTGAAAGTCTCGTCGTAGTCGACACCGGGGCGCTGAGTGAAGCCCCGGAGAACCCAGCGAGTCTTGTACCGCTCGAGAGTGCCGTTAGCCCAGCGCTTGTGGGTCCAGATCCACTTGTCGGTGACGATATTGGAGCCCGGCGGACGTGGCACCAGATCCCACGTCTGGTTGGCAAGGAGCGCCCGTACTCCTCTTCCATCGCCTGGTGCTAGTGAGGGTCCAGCAAAGCCTCGTGGACGGAAAAGGATACCGAGGAGACCTGCGAGTCCCCGGGCATCGCCGCAAGAGCCCAGGGCTGCAGGGTACCAGCCGCGTGTTGCGTCACCATTGGGTGAACATGACACGGGTGTCGGTGAAGGAGCGGAGGGTGGTACACCAACGTCGCGACCCGGGTAGCTGGGGGCCTCGGCGGCGGGGTCGGTGTCGCCGGCGGGGAAGACGTCGCCGGTGGTGTAGGTGACCCCGGCGAAGAGGGGGCCACCGGCGCCGACGGAGGCAGCGGCACCAGCCGGGCACGTCACTAGTAGACGCACACCGGCTGCGCGAAGCGTGCCGGTGGGGCCGGAGTAGGAGACGCCGACCTGGGACCCACACCTGGAGCACGTCGCTGGTAGACACGCACGGCTGGGCGAAGTGTGCCGGTGGGGCCAGAGTCGGAAGTGCCGACCCGAGACCCGTGTCGTGCACAGGGGCCGGGCCGGAAGACACAGAGAGTCGGTACCCCTTGTGATCCGAGAAGTACCCAAGGAAGACACAGAGAGTCGAACAGGGAGCCAGCTTGTGAGGAGCGGTGGCGGTGGTGTTCAGGTAACACGCACACCTAAAGACTCGAAGGTGATCGTAGCGAGGGGGTACCGAAGAGAGCGTGGTGTGGTGTGGGAGCTGGGCAGGCAGCGAAAGGAAGGCGGTTAAGAAGGTAAGTGGAGGTGTGCAAGCTCTCGGCCCAGAAGCGAGTAGGAAGCGAGGCCTGAAGGAGAAGAGTACGCACGGTGTCGTTGGTGGTGCGAATCATGTGCTCAGCCTTGCCGTTTTGAGAGGAGGTATACGGGCAAGACATCCACAACTGGACACCGTGAGAGAGAAAGAAGGCACGGGAGGTGGAGTTATCGAACTCCTGACCGTTGTCACACTGGACAGCCTTGACGGTGAGGCCAAACTGTGTGGTCACCCAAGCGAAAAAGTGGACAAGCGCGGAGAAAGCATCAGACTTCGCACGTAAAGGAAACGTCTAGGAATAATGCGAATAATCATCAACCACCACAAGATAGTACTTGTATCCAGAAATACTGATGACAGGAGATGTCCATAAGTCGCAATGTACAAGGTCAAAAATGCGGGCCGCATGAGAAGAACTATGAAAAGGAAGACGAACATGACGGCCCAGTTGGCACGCATGACACAAATGC
>Ga0182004_10005812_pt1 | contig 10050 bp, 3 predicted proteins | sample Sormic07211540_1_FD_120479 | JGI IMG/M metagenome (GOLD analysis project Ga0182004, IMG submission 120479) | Endophyte microbial communities from Sorghum bicolor roots, Mead, Nebraska, USA - 072115-40_1 MetaG | ecosystem: Host-associated > Plants > Roots > Unclassified | place: USA: Nebraska... | reverse complement strand
CCCCATCTCCATCGGCAACGGGGTCATCTTCCTCAGAGGCGGTGGCGGCCGGCGGCTGGCGCCTCCGAGCTTCACCAACGGCTGCGCCTTCGAGCCTCGCCTACTCTCCTCTCCAGCAGCCATCCTTGCGCCGCGCTCCTCCGCCCCTCTCGCCGGTATCCATTGCGCCGCGCTCCTCCGCCCCTCTCCTTGCGCCGCGGTCTTTCTGTCGTGGGTGAACGGAAGGAGGGTGAGGAGATGCGAAACGAGGACTTGGCCAAGCCTGGCTTGTGGGAAACGGCCACCCCTCGCGTTTCCAGCAGGCCTGGCTTAGGGGTGGTCGGTGGCCTCCTTGGGCCAGGCTTAGAGGCCTAAACAGGCATCCAAATAAGTCAAGGGTGGCTCTGAGAAGCCTGGTTGGGGCTAAGCCACTCAACCAAACAGGCCTATAGTGCGCCGAGCTCATTGAACTTTGGCAATGGCTGTTGAAACTTTGGCGTGGAGTAAATACTCAACTCGCGTAGATCTGCATCCGTCTCGTCCCTCGTTGAGCAATTAATTTCGTCATAGATATGTCTAGCCAACAACATAGTGTTTTGAAAGATCCCGGCACTTGATTTTTGCTCATGCATTTACAATGTTTTCTAACTATATTTACATTGTCTTATTAAAATATTTATACTAATTTCTTCGGTGTAATCTATTGGACAGAGTAATGTAATTTGGGGGTAACACAACTTTTATTTCTATGGATTGCAGATTTTAGACAAATATATGTCAAGTTGTTCAGAAAAGTTTATAAATTATTTCTATATAATGCATATATCAGAGAAATATATGTCAAATTGTTCATAAATGTCAATGTCAGAGAAGCTCCCGATACTCTATCCAAGTGACTTCGATGGGAAACTGGCGTCAACTACATGGCCCGCACACACCGGCTCTGTGCAGCCATCCTCGGCACGAATGACAGCCTAGTCTTCGTGGCCTCCCTCATAATCGGCGTTGGCACCGACAACGCGATGCACAAGGCCATGTTGGTGTACCGTATGTAGTCGACTACCCGTGTGTTCGGATTGCGGGTTGAAGTGGGATATTCTAGGTTGGATCCTAATGGTACGGTCTGCTTTTTGGTTGATGATCCATGTGGGTTTAGGTCGGACCTAGTAGGAAATATACCTTCAGATGCGGTTGGAGCGGTCCCCTCAATTTGAACGGATGAGCTCGACCTAGATCGACAACTCATCCCCTCCCTTCCTTCGTCGTGACCTTGTGGGCCCGGCTGATCCGCTCCTTCGGCGTCTGGATCTAGGCGAGCAGCGGCCGTGGCAGACGAGCTTGGGCTCAGGGCGGTGGCGGACATGGCAGGCTAGCTCGAGCTTGGGTCGGTGGCGGCCATGGAAGACGAGCTCGGGCTCGAGGCGATGGCGGCCATGGCGAGCGAGCTCAGAGCTCCGGGCAGTGAAGGCCATGGTGGGTGCACTCGGAGCTCGAGACGGTGGCGGCCATGGTGAGCATGGACTCGTGGGGTTGGCGGCAGTCGGTGATGTGCTTGTGGACACAGGCTCGGGCAAGTGGCGGTGCAGGCTTGGGGCAGTGACGGCCATGGTAGGCTCAGCGATGTGTTTTGGCGAGGCCCAGGGAAGAGGATAACATGATGGGAAGAAATGTGAACGGTGTCAAATTGTCATCCATTCTATCTCTCTCAACTCTTCCGACCAAACACAAGATGAGTTCATCTCATCTTAGAAAACTAGGTCGAGCCCAACCCAACCGACCTGGTCGCCAAACCAAATGAATCGAAGGATTTTTGGTGCTACCCCGTACATACTAGGTACCTGTACTCTATTGTAACCAGACGTAGACGTAGTGATGGATCCATCGGTGGGGCTAGGGGGGCTCTAGCCCCCCTACCGCTACTGGACTAGTGGAGTTCCTAGTATTTTTCTTCTAATTTTAAGCACAAATGTATAAGTTATGGTGGGCTAAGACCTTTATTTTTTATGAGATGTTTTCTGAATTTTATCCCTAATTAATGTTTTCAATATAAAACTACTTCGAGCTATTATATTTTTTCTATTATGATGGGTTATAGTAGAGCTAAGTCAATGTAACACTTTTGTTTAGCTCCTCTAAATTTTCTGGCTTCGTCCCTGCGTAGACGCAGCGGCAGACGGCCCTTCGGGCAGCAGAAGGCAGTGGTCAGTGCCAAATCTACAGCAAAAAATGGCTATATCTGTTCCTATTAGAGCAAGTATAATAAAAAGCTGTTAGTAGGTTGTATGCTGAGATGGAAGAGAAAATGAAAAAGAGAAAAAAAAATGAGTTGTAAGTTTACAGCTCAAGAACAAAGAGATTTTATGAGCGAAAGAGGTAGGTTGTAAATGAACAAACAACTACATGAGCTGTCTGACAGTGAGCTGTAAGTATCTATACAACCGGTTAAAGGCTGTACTGTATAATCAAAATGGAGAGCAAGATCTATTCGTCCAGCTACCTCACCACAAGAAACTCAAAAACATGAGAGATTGATAACCGTACTGCTGATCAATTTACGATTCAGCGTCAAATACTGCTGACAGTCAGAAACTCTCAAATAAGCAAGTTGCTCCGATTGTGAGATGCAGTAGGTGCCAATACAATAGTGTTGATTAAACCATCTTCTATTCTAGCAAAATTTAGCATAGTTTGGGCATGTTTAGTAGGGCTTATCTCCGGTTGCTCCGAAGGAGAAGCCGTTTTTTTAATAAAAAAAGAAGAGATGCCATAGCCATTTTAAGGAGCCAAGACAGCTCTGGCTATTCGGAAGAAGCTCCTACCTGTTCACTTAACCTTTTATCAACCGAATCGGCCACGGATGGAACAAGTTACGAAGGGGGGAAACAAAAAGGTGCAACAGTACTATGCACACTCTGCAGCATGCATGTATCAACAAATTAAAAAAAAAAAGGTGCATAATCTACACATCTAAGTAGCTAGTGTCGGCGATGTGAATCTCCCATGCATGCATGATTTCACCGCTTGTTCCTGAGGATCTGCTGCAGTATCTCGTTGAAGGTATCGACGGGTCCAGGCAAGCAGAAGTGGACGCAGTCGGACGACATCCACGGCTGCGGGCCGCCGTGCGCGAACGGGTCGCGGTGCATGTAAAGCCCGGGGTGGCCGTCCGGCCTCATGACCGCCAGCTTCGTCACGTCCAGCACCTCCACCCTTGCCCCTGCGCCGCCGCCTGCTGCTTCACCACCAGCGCCATTCCTCGCCCTCGCCGCCTCGACCTCCTCGTAGACGAGCCCGACCAGCTCCATGTCGAGGTGGCGCGGCTCCTTCTCCCCCTCCTTGTACGGCTCCTTCCTCGGGCACATCGTGGTGAGGGTGTTGCCTTCGAAGTGGCCCGGCGAGAAGGTGGCGATCACCACGGTCCGTGGCGCCCGGCCGCCGCCGGAGCTCGTCGTCATCAGCCGGTCCAGCGCCATCCGGTACGCCACCTTCATCGGCCAGGCGTAGCCGATGTCCTCCGACGGGTCCAGCTCCCGGTGCGCGTGGTGCCCGATCCGCGCGCTGCCGTTGTAGTAGATGGCGCCGTTCAGCGGCCAGTGCGCGATGGAGAGCACCACGACGTCCATGCCGTCGGCGTCGGCGACCCACCGGTCGTCGAGCGCGTCGAGGTGCACGTGGTTCATGTTCTGCGGCAGGCTGTCGTTCAGCGCCTTGCCCGTGGCCCTGGCGATGAAGGGCGCCCAGTAGAAGGACACCGTCACGTCATGCGCCGGGAACGCGTACCGCCACAGGTTGAACTTGCGCGGGTAGTCCGGGTCCCGGTACACGACGCGGTGCGGGACGCCGGCGCCGCCCACCAGGAGGCAGACCAGGGACTGCGCCTGGTTCCGCGCCATGGAGTCGCCCACGAAGGCCACGTGCTTGCCGCGCACGGACGACAGGAACGCCGCGGCGTCGAACGCCGGCAGCCGGCACCCCGCCGCCGCCGGCTGCCACCGCCAGTCCAGGTACCCCGTGTCCGGCCGCCCGTTGCGGATGCAGTTCTGGCTGTCCTTCACGTCGCACTCCGTGCCGTTGTACCGCCGGCCGTGGCCCGGCGCATACACCCATCTCCCCTCCGTGTAGTTGCAGCTCTCCGGCCTGCATTGTCCAAAGATTAGCAACAAATAAACCATGCATGCATTGAAGATCTAAGTGGTGAATGCAATGCAGCTTTTACGTACCCAGATGAGACGAAGTTGTAGGTGTCGTCGACGTACTGGAGCAGTGGAGACAAGACGGCTTCTTGGGTGCCGGGGGGAGTGCAGCAGAGGACGTGGAGGAGAGCCATGGCGACGAAGCCGCAGACAAGCCAAGCGCAGACGGGTCTGGGCACGAAATACCCATGGTTGCCCTCTCTGGAAGAAGACGATGTCTTCATCTGCTTGTGGGGATGCAGTGGCTCGTGCGCTCCCCTCATCTCGAGCAACCTAGATAGCTGCTAGCTGCCTAGCTCACCACCGGCCAGTTCGATGTACATATAGGATTCAGTGCGTACGTTGACATCGGTCGTCGGATCAATTTACGGCCTTCGTTACGTACGTATGTGGAACACCTGAGTATCTCGTTCCAAGTTAAATAATCAAGTGTTTGTCTTTGAGATTGAGAGATTGTAAACAGTCAGTAGCTGGTAAGGATTCGCGAATCTATACTACTGTATATGTGAAGCTCGGGATGGCTGTAATGTTTGGATTCATTATCTACTAATAGTTAGCTGACTAAAGACACTCATAATGCAAGATTTTATCATAGAGTTCAAGACAATTAATTACATATTATCTATAGTATTTTGCTTATGTGGCAGCTTATTTATTGCAGAAAGAGATAGAAAAAATAAGACTTAATGTCTTATTTACACTAGTACAAAGGTACTATACAGGCGGTTCGCAACCCCTTTCTACAGGCGGATTGACGAACCGCCTACGTTGTTGGCCTGTGGAAATAAACTTTTCCACAGGCGGGTAACTGAGAGTAGAAATCTTTTTATAGAAAATACAAAATTGACTTTTAAAAATAGAAAAAAAAAAGATTTAATTACAGCCCAGTCGAGCTTTCGCGGCTAGTGGGATTCAAACCTGAGACTTTGCCCTTGCAAGTAACCTCTTCTACCACTCCACCTATCACTCACTTTTGTTTATATTAGAGTTTAGTGAGCATATATTGATTATTTGAGGCCCTAAACGGATTCCAATGGAAAAGTTATCAACTATAAAGTTTTATAACTTTTCAAGATCTATAACTTTTATATTGGTAGTTTCTCCATCTGAGGTCATTTACAAAATTTGAATTTCAAATTTGAGAAATTCAAACGTAGTTTTTGACGACAAGATGATTTCAAATGAAAAAATTATCAACTACAAAGTTTCATAACTTTTCGAGATCTACAACTTTTAGTTTGATGGATTTTTCAAACGAGGTCATTTGAAAAACTCAAAAAATTCAATTTCAAATTATTTCTAGAGGCGGATTTCTTAAAAAACCGCCTGTAGAAATATTATTTTTACAGGCGGTTTCTTAGGAGAACCGTCTGTAGAAATACATGATTTCTACAGACGGTTTTGTTAGGAAAATCGTCTGTGAAAATTGATTTTCACAGACGGTTTTTAAGTTGAGCCCGCCAATTTATTTTTATAGGCGTTCTTTAATTAAAACCGCCTGTAAAAATTAAATTCCACCGCCAGCTTAGAGCTTCTTTATACTAGTGTTAGACTCTAAATCCACATTGTTCGAGGTAATAAATAACTTTAGACTTTTTGATAGAGTCTGCATTGTGAGTGCCCTAATAGCTCATATCTCATATTAGCTACTTTTATTAGTTAGCTATTAGCTGGAGGATGTTTGGATGAACAGCTAATGAAAAATGCTACTAAGATAAGTATTAGTTGTTATTATCTGATTTGGTCAACTAGTGAGATAGTTATTATATCAAAGGTTTAGGTAACAATTAGCTATATGTTTTATTAGCTGTACCTGTTTGGATCTAAAATAGATAACTATTAGCATATAGCTGTTATCTATAGGGCTCTAATAGGGCCCAGGTAGAATCACGGGATAGCTCGAGATGGCTGCAAATCTGAATGGAATTTCTAGTACGATGTTTCAAACAGATTTGACTTCATTCCTAACGAGAGGATTGTTCAGATGGTGAGATGGGTGCATTGCTGGCTGCTGCTTCAAAAGGAAAGTAGTAAACATTATTCATTGCAGTTAAGAAACAAGCAGACGCAGCCTGTTGTGGCGTAAAGCCAGCAAAACGTGTATGAAAGGAAGGATAAATGGCCATATTTTGTAGTAGAAATAGAGTAACCATATTTTTGCATTGCCTTAATGTTTTGGGTTTCACTGGTAGCTCCATGGAATTTAATACTCAAAGTTAGCTAAAATCAATTTCCAGAACGGTTGCTTGCTCCAACTCTAAGGGCTTCTGGAAATGGATGGTTTAACAAGTAGTATGATATTTATAGTTCTGGAGTGCACAATTAAATAAAATAATTATTGATAGCTCCAATTCATTATAAAATCAAATTTCTACAAACACAACTAGAGTCGATCCATAAGTGGTTATGGTCCAACTCTAAGGGCCTTTGGAGATGGATGGTTTTCACAAGAAGCAAAGCAGACGTCTCTAAAAATGTATCTTTTCTTTATTTTAGAGATGATCTTTTAATCAGATTTTTCTCAAAATTGATCTCTAGAGGCGGTTACATAAGTTGGCTGCCTTTAAGGATCAGTCTAAAATTGCACAAAAGTTGAAAAAAATATAAATGGTTAATTTGTGCATACATTCATACAACAAACATAATTTTCTAAGAAACCCCCCTACTTTTCTTTACCCACATTTAATTATAGGTCACATATCGAGCTTTGAACCGCCCGATGGAAACACATTTTGAAGGATTTTTTTATTGTAAACCATCTATAGAAATGAATCGATTTTCAAAGGTATTTCACATGGGGAACCACTCTGTGAAGCATTTCAAGAGGTGGTTCTTTATGTGATCTACTTCTGGAAAGTTTGTTTTTGTTGTATCCTTTTAATTGAGTTAGGCAGTGAAATTTTATGGATGGATATATCATTCCCAACTATATGTATATACTAAAATTTATAAAATATTTACAAACTTTTTAGTATCTATACCATACTAATCACATCTTTGACTTATATTTCACCGATGAAATGTGGCAATGGTATATCCCTCCACAAAATTTCATTTCTAAAACCAACTTAATGCAAAATATAAAAGACATTTTTTATGCATTTTCACAACTAGATTATATAAGGAACTGTTTCTAAAAATAACATTACACAAGCCCTTCCTTATGTGAATCACCCATATAGTTTTCATAAGGTTTAGAAGGAAATGATAACTTCTTGCCATCAGCAACGATTTTATAGAGGGATCATATCGAAGGGTCACATAATGACAGGTCATGGGTTAGATTCCTAGGATGTGCATGAGATGCGATCACATGGGTTGGCTCATGAAAATTTTTTGTTTTGGTTATTGTAGCATTTTTGTTTGTATTTGACAAAATTTATCCAATTATAAACTAATTAGGCTCAAAAGATTTGTCTCATAAATTACAAACAAACTATGTAATTAGATTTTATTTTTATTTATATTTAATGCTTCATGCATGCGTTTAAATATTCGATGTGATGAGAAATCTTAAAAAAATTTGGAAACTGAATAAGGCCCTAGTTGCAAAGTTGTATTTTGAGAACCTATTGTAAACAACCGGAAGCTAAAATTTGTAACAATAAATGGCTATATGCTTAATTATACAGGAACAAATTTTATTTTTCTAATAAAAAAGAAGAGACATGGAACACTGTAGGATATGATGACTATCGAGTTGCTCTGCTTTATAATTATAATGGTTTCTGCGTGAATTGACCACCTATATCAATTTCATAATTCATCTGTACAAGACAGTATCGTTAATTCGTGATTCTTCTTCTTTTTTAGGTGAATTCGTCTCTTTTTTTAGCAACGTGAATTCGTGATTCGGATTCGTGAACAGCTGGGGGAAAAAACATGCATGAAAAGTTCGCGGGCTCTCGGCCTAAATTCCACTCAATGAGAAGGCTCAGGCCCAGCTTGTTAGCCCAGCTGGCCTCCGGTTCCATCAGAATAGCGCGTTCCATTGCCTGCGACTGTGGGCCACATCGTCGGAATAACAGACGCGCGCGCAATGGGCTCCCCGAAAAGCTCTGCAGCCCCGGAGGCCCAGACCCCCCCGGTGACCACGTTGCGCTGCGCTTCTCGCAGTCTCGCTTGGCTAGGGCACGCTGCAATTGACGACGCCACGATGAAGATGCCGCCACGTGCCACGACGGCCGCCCGCTGAAACTAGACAGCCTGAACAGGGTTTTTGTTAAGCTTGTTTTTAGCAAGTTATGTTTGGTTGCATGCACTATCTAAACTTAGTTAGCAATAGTTTGTTTGATTAGCTGGTTTAGCTATGATAAATCTACCTCCTTTTTTGCAATTAACTTCACCACCTCTCAGTCTCAGGCATTTCGTTGAGCACATGATCTGCACACACGCAGAGGGGCGCGCGGAGCTCTGTAGGGTCTGTTTGGTTTCTTGGCTTAATTAGAGCCAGGCTAAGATTGGAGCCGGGCTATATTGGACCTGTCCCCAGTAAGTCAACAGGGTTTGTTTGGTTGGTTTGCTCAACTGGCCTGGTTTCCCTAAGAGTTTGTTTGGTTGCTTGTTCAGCTTTGCATAGAATCGATTACCACCTTTGAAGCATTTTATCGAACAAATGGGCCTCACCTCTGCTTGCCACACCACACCTCTGCCCTGCCCTCACCTCTGCCCGCCGCCGTTGCCGCAGCGGGCCGCGCAGCCCTGCTGCCGCTCTAGAGCTCCGCACTGAGGTCCGACACCGGTGCGCGCGCGCCGAGGAGGCGAGGAAGGACACGAGAGGTGCGCCGAGAGGTGCGCACGAGATCTAGGGAGGACGGATCGGGAGCGTGCGCACCTGTAGAAGTCGACGGACTTGAGCTTGCTTGAGGAGATCATGGCTGTCGATGACCCTGAGATCTGCGGCGGGCGCCGGGGTTCGGAGAGAGGGATCTGGGAGGAGGATGGAGGTGAGATTTTTGTGAGGGTTTCAATTCGCCGTCGTCTCGGTGCTGGGGAGGGGGATCTCACCGGCGCGCGCGCACCGGCCTCGTGTCCTTCCCTCGTGTCCTTCCTCGCCTCCGCACTGAGCTTGCCGGCCTGAGGAGAAGCGGAGCGGAGGAGGCGACCAGAGCGGAGCGGAGCGGAGGAGCAGAGCGGAGCAAAGCGCAAGCGAGCTGGCCGAAGCCTGGCTCCAAAAAAACGGACCCCCCATCTGTTTTCTGGGAGCCTGGCTAAGGCCTGTACGGCGGCCAGCAGGAGCCTGGCTAAAACCCAAAACCAGGAAACCAAACAGCCCAACATTAACCCAACATTAACCCCAGCTGGCCTGTCTAAGAGTTAGCCTGGCAACCCCTAGTGGCCAATGCAAGAAGCACGGCGGAGTGACCCAACCCAACAACTTCTAAGAGAGTCCGGTGCGATGGTGGGCACGTCGTAATGCGCAAGAGATGTTCCTCCTCTAGAACTACATCCTCTTAGGTACCGACTCCAGCTACATATAACAATAAAGAAATTTTGTAGACAAATAAGAGACTAGTTATTGTATAGCTTGGCTCTTATAACTTACTTTATAGTCAAGTATTTAGCTCTATTATTGACCATGCTCTAAGAATACCGGCAATATGATTAAAGTCAACTGCTATCTTCAAGTGAACTTGCATTGTCTAATAATGCTAGTATATACTTCCTCCATCCCAAATTGTAAGTTATTCCAAAAATCTTGGAGAGTCAAACTTTTATAAGTTTAACCAAATTTATATGATAAAATAATTATTATTATGATACTAACTAAGTATCATTAGATTCTTCCTTAATTACATTTTCATAGTATACTTACTTTACGTTACAAATCTTAGTATTTTTCTCTATAATTTTGGTCAAACGTGAAAATGCTTTGACT
>Ga0182004_10005811_pt1 | contig 10051 bp, 7 predicted proteins | sample Sormic07211540_1_FD_120479 | JGI IMG/M metagenome (GOLD analysis project Ga0182004, IMG submission 120479) | Endophyte microbial communities from Sorghum bicolor roots, Mead, Nebraska, USA - 072115-40_1 MetaG | ecosystem: Host-associated > Plants > Roots > Unclassified | place: USA: Nebraska... | reverse complement strand
TATCAATACTAGAGTCTAGAGGCAAGCACAAACATCACAAGTTCACAACAGCCACGAAATTAGCTTCAAACCCTAACTTGACAAATATATTAGCCAGTTGAAACAGACAGGAGGTATCACCTCAGATCACATAAGCATTATTGAGCATGTAATATATATATTACATACATGCTTGCGTTACATGGCATAGTTCGATCGCCATGGGGGCCATCTTATGCGGCCTCTGCGAAGCCAACCTTCAGGTTGCCGTAGTCAAAGACTGTGTGGTAGGCTCCCATGAATACATCGCCCAAGATCCTGTGTCAGCAAGTAGTCACTTTCAGACTGAGGAACATTAATTCATTTTTCTTTCAGGATTTCAGAAACAAGGACGATCAGTAAACACAACAAAGATTGGGGAATAACTTCCACAAAGAATAGAGCCGGGCCATCTTATAATCCTTAAAATCTGGAAAAGCTTAACAACGTTGCATTTGTTACATGAGAGATGATGTAAAAACAAGACAGCTAGATGATGGCTCCCGGATTTATTTTGGATGGCAAAGGCTGTAAGAACCCCAAAAGGAGAATAATTTACCAAAGAGGACCACGGGGAGGAGGAATGTCCATAGCTGTGAAACCACTAATGCATTGGGTAGCAGCTCCCTCACCAACCTTCAGGATATACTAAACAACAGAAATGAAAGGGGGAAATCAGATTAGTTTTCTGAAAATCCAAAGAGAGTAGCAGAATATAACAATTTGACTGCATGTGAATAGAACAACTGTATGTAGTTTTGCTAAATTCTGACAATTGTATGTAGTTTTGCTAAATTTACTCAACAAAAAATTTATGCTCAATAAGCTTGATAAGTAATCTGGATGCAGTTTCCACACAGAAACAAGGTAACAGCAGTAGCGAAGAAGCAGTACTTGTTCTGGTTTGAGCGCAAACTTTCTACCCCCAATGATGAAGGCAATGTCAGGCATGGATGCAAGTCTGCTGCAGTCCACAGATGATTCTCCCATAGGGCTAGGAATCCGTTCACATAGCTGCAAAGTTCAACCAGTTTTGCAACATTTGAAGAATTGTACTAAGTTTGATTCTTCCATTGGTATTACAAGCTACGAAACTAACCTGATTAATGTACTGCAACACTAGATCCTGAGTTTGGTTCTGTGCAAGTTGGCTCTGCATCCATACAACAGCTGTCTCACAGGCATTGCACATTGCATCATTGAAGAGGCCATTTGATTTCCCAGCTTCAACATCTACCACACTTCGGATACCAGCACTGCATTGTTGGGTACAGCCGCACAAAGCATCTATAAGTCACATCTCAGATATCAAGACACAGACACACAATGTGAGAGCACACAATAAATGGAACAGTAGATCCATGCAGTTCGCCCTTTCTATGATATTTGATCATCATGCAGCACTCAAATTCAAGTAATTATTACTTTTCACAACCCATACCTAACACCATGAGTTCCATCAAAAGTACATAGACCAACCGAAGAACATATTTTTGCTGGCTGTGTCTGCATCGTTAGCCCAGAGAAAATTTAGCATCCTTTCGACATGCCTATTATATGAATAATAATAAAAATATAAAACTATGACACAAGCTTGAGGATTGCATGCTTTATAAATGTGCAAACCTCTGCTAACAGCTGATCTAGGATCTTTTCCCCATATTGAGAAACAACTGTCTTGCATTCTTGGCTGACTACCCCAGCAGCACCAATCTTTTCATTTATCTGAGTAATTATGGCCTGCATATCCACATAATTCACTAAACACATAGAGATTAAATTAAAAATTGCAATGGACGCACTAGGATAGAAATATCAATCACAGTATAGATATTCTATGTCTTATTGTCACATTAGCTCATTAGTATGGCACTGTAACAACCGAGAAGCACTAAGTTAAAAAATCAATATTGGACTGTTGCAGTGCACACTTTATGCGCTAAAAAGGCACCTTTAAGCAGAAAGCATAGTAGTCAAACTTCTGCAAATCACTTGGCCGCTTTGGTTATCAGATATATAATATCAGAAATGTAAAACGAGATTCAATTCAACCTAGGAGGAACTAGGTGTTTTTCGTTAAAGAGTAAAGAAACAACCAAATTCGGTTGTAGAGGACTCGGACCTAGGTGGTTGAGATGCACACCTCCCACCCTAACCAGTTGAACTAGGCTCACTTCCTTAATATAACAAATGTGAAATCATATTCATTTCCGTATGTATGGATTCATTAAATAGAGTAATTATAAGCTAACAGTCCCCCAGGATGAGATGTAATAGACCTGTTTTCCTTTTTAAGAAGTAAGAACAAAACTAAACAAAGTCCACAACACACCTTGGGACCAGCAAGCAATGAAGTTCCAGAATCTGCTATTGCTGCACAGCCAGCAGCGCAGAATCCTAATGAAACAGAGAGGCATTGCAAATTAAGTAGAAAATTTTGCGTTTAATACAAGTATATTTTAATGAAAGCAATGATAAACCCACCTGTGGACTTCCCTCCAATCAGGACATCGCCCATATCAAACTGTAGGAAGCAAATGAGAGATCATCTCATGGGTCAAAGTTGTCAGCAGAAAGTATCTCTTTCTAGTTAGTTACCAGTGCATATGTTCATAGTTTAATAGTTACACAATAAACTAGAAGCGGATGTTAACCTGCCAGTATCCCTTCCTAGTAACAGGGACATATGTATGATTTCCCTTATGGTGACTAGGATCAATTCCTCCAAACACAATTTCACCTCCCTGCCCTTCATCAGCATGTCGATTGAACCAGAATGAGAAAACAGGATCATCAACATGACCTTGGTTAACCATGTTGTACCTACAAATTGGGAGTGACACTATTTAGATCTAGTAACCATAAGGTATGCACAAAGGGAGCATTCATATCAACTTAGATATTACCAAACAAACAGGCGTTACATATATATTTGCTTGCTCACCATACAGGTACAACATTTCCAACTGAGATTTCCTTGAATCCAAGCCCAAGAATGCCATCGAATTTTGCAACCATGAAAGTAAGGCTTGGTTCCCTCGTAGCTTCAATAAAATCCTAACAGAACAATGCAATAAAATCAGCATATTCTAAAAAAGGATGTACATGACCAGATAACATAAAACAAGTGTATACATGGTGACACAGATAAACCTGTTTTTTCACAATAATATCACCAATTTTCACGCTGTCCTGGCTGAAATAGCCAGAAATTGCACCAGTACCATAATGTATTGAAGCAGATTTCCCTGCAAGATGGCGCAGTGATGAACTACAATCACATTAACCAAACATCTTAATGTGGCTTAATAGCATAAAGTCATGTAATATTTGTTTATCCCTCAAGGATAACTGGAACAAACTTGAGTTGAATCTTTGATCTCCCAGAAAAAGTTATGGGCTGTTATTTCTCCAACAGCAAATGGACAACAAGCTGCTTACTGGTGATCAAGGGGGAAGCTAGCATGAAAAATAAGTGGTGGTGCACATCATTCACGCACAAATAGTCGAAGTATTAATTTTGAAGGAATATTGCTGATTTTAACCGATTCATGTGGTCAAAATGAGCAACTTAATATTAAATCTTTTTTTCTTGCTTACGCCAGTGGCCAGTGCACCACCCTACCTCCACATTGCGTCGCACCTGCCACCAGCTGGTGAAGTTCATGCCTACCTTGAAACGGTACCCGTCTTACGAGTATGGACTCCGAGACATTCAATCATACCAAGGCATAATACCAATTATCTGGAAAGGGGTGTTGGAAGAGTACTTTGGACTGTGACATATTTAAATAAGCATACATAGTTCTTATATTTCGAAATTTTCAGCTTCTCGATATCGACAAGTAAGTCTTAGTTCTACACAAACACTACGATTTCTAGCTTCCAAAAGAAAACAAAACATCTAAGCTAATATGTCTTTAAAAATACTTTATGCACATCAGTATCTAGCTAAAATTTCTGAAGTAGCTGTGCCAAATTAACACAAAACACAAGGAGGGCTGAAATCACAAACCATTCTTCTTATAGGTGTTCGACTGGCTGGCCTTGTACCTCGCATGGAAGTAGCAAGCGATCTGCAGCAAAAACCCAAAAGACACTCTTCAGTTCAGAGCCACACACAAGGACACAGTTAGTAAAACAGTCTCAAATCACAGAGTCCAACACCATGCCCACCGAGAAATAGCACTTGGAGGAGGGCACCCAGAGGTTGGAGCTGCCGGTGTCGAAGATGACGGTGAACTTCTGCAGCGGCGTGCCGATGCCGACCTCGCCGTAGTACTGCGCGTTGAGGTAGTTCTTCAGCGCCACGATGTCGCCCTCCGCCTCCGCCTCAGCTTTCTCCGAGGCCGCGGCGGCGTTGCTGCCGAGGAAGCCACGGCGCCGCTCGTCATGGAATTGGAGGCGGCCGTTTTTGTCGGCGGGCCGCTTCTTCAGCGGGATGCGGACCAAACCCTCTGCCGGCGCGGGGAGGAGAGCCTGCATCAGCGCGGCGGAGAGGAGGAGGAGGAGCGCGACGCGGCCGGTTCCCATGGCGGCACGGCGAGCTGCGAATCGGAAGACAATTTTTTTTTGAAAGAACAGGAGGGGCATGAATCGGAAGACAAATTAAAATGAGGAAGCTATTATTGCAAAATTGATGATCAAGGCGAAAGCGAGCCGGGAGGGTTTAAATCGTAACAGCCGCTCGAACTGATCACCAATTCGGGGAGGGAGAGATTTTGGATACTAAATTACTAACAAAAACAGAAAACACAAAGCTAAGCTCTGAGAGAAGTCGATATCGATAATTAAGCTAAATAAACATGCAAAATTCAGCGAATCAACTGAAATGGCGGGATTCTGGCTCGGCTTGATTCAATCCACCGACCCCGCAAAAACCCACCAAAACAGACCTAGATCGACAGCACGAGTGCTAAAGTCTGCTCGAGTCGAATCACCCTGTGATTCCGTAAAATCTAACCCAAATTCCGAAGCGAAGAACTATGCACTCACCTGAGCAAAAGCAACCACCCACTCGTGCTGGCGTGCCGCACTGTGCACTGCTCGGTGGGGGTCTGGGGGCTCGAAGTTTATAGTGACGTGGACACATGGTGTATATTCTAAAAGAACTGAGCTTAGGCTTCTTCTAGCCGTGTGATCTTCGGGTCGTCTTTGATGAGCCGTTTGATTAGAGATAGAGCACCAGTTTCTGTGAGCTCAAAAAGTACTAGCTATCCAGCTAGGAGTAAGCATTTAGCTAGGCTTACTTTTCTATGCACCGATGCGCGGGGGGAGGGGGATTGATACTGGCACGCAATGCGTGGAAAGTGAATGCAAACAACAAACTGCTTTTTTTTTTTGTTCAAACTTCCCGACTGAATTACAAAAAACGCTAACGCAGATGCTAGAGTGTGTCACACGGTTCAGAAACCCCAAAGCATGACACGTGAAGATTTCATCGTGTCTACGTGTTTGTACTGAAAAGATGCAATGTTCTACACCAACAAGTTTGTTTGTCCTCTCCTGGACAACTGTAGGGTGGTGCCAAGAAACAAGAGTCCGGCTGCTGAAAATTCTCGGTGCGTCCATCAGATAACAGACGGCGGCACAAGCTGCAAAAACGACGCTCCATGCATGCAGCCCAGTCCGATCCCTGTGTGTTGCCTAGCAGGCCAGATCTCAATCAAACAGGCCCTAAATCACAGGTCTGTTTCCATCGGTCCGTCCAATGGTCAGACGTCAGCATCTCCGCCTGCAGTGCCGTCCCTCTCGTCTCGTCTCTCTTCTCAGGCGCCACGCAAAACGGACTCCGCGCTTTTCCCTCTCCGGATCCGGCTCCGGCGAAGCAGCGGGAGCCACAGCCACCGATGCTCCGGGCCGCGACGGTGCAGGCGCGTCTCCTCCTCCTATCGCGCTCCTACGTAGGGCAGGTGCGCATGATGAGAGGATTCCTCCGATCCCCATGTAAGCACATCCATCAAACACCTCCCGTGCGCTGCTAGTGATGTGCATCTCTCTCTTGGCCGTGCAGGCAAAGGCAGCTTCTAGCTGGCCTCTCGTCCGCAGGAAGCCTTCGCGTCTTGGATCTGTACGGTATATCCTCGTTCAGTCGTTCTACCTACAACTTTCTGAGCATCATCGCAGCATATGCGTGCGCCTGCGTGCCCTACGAGTGGCTATTGCTATGCCGGTGCAAGGAACTTTAGCGAAGGCTGTGTTAATTCTAGAAAGTGGGATCACAGGAACCATTATTCTGTATGAAACTTTATTTTATTTAGTTCAATGCCATTTGGCTCATGTCCCAGGGATATATATCGTTATTGTTCTATAATCAGATTATTAACTTGAAAGAACGGTCTTTCGAGGAATTGAAAGAACCCACTCAAGCAAGGATTAAGAATTGATGTTTCACGTGGAATTGAGGATTTGTACTTTTTTGTGTACAATGATCTATTTAGTGAACCAAAGAGTTGGTACACTTGGTTGGTATTTTAAGTACTCTACACTGCTTGATATGCTACTGAAGAAATGTGATGGGGTATTAGACACAGCCTTGTAAACGTTTTTACTCAATCAAAAAGCGCCCTTTTCATGCCTGTTATATATGGCTAGATGTGAAAACAATGTAAAATTCGACCTAGCAAACCAATTTTCTAAAGCTGAGCTTATGGTTTTCTGAACTCATGATTATTCACCACATCACCTTGAAGCATATGATTCTTATGTTTCAAGCTCCCTGATAAATGGTATTGTTTCATATCCTGTGTGTGCTTTTTATATTTTGTCACTGAATGCAGACATCGCTATTTATGCAGCCCTTTCTATCAGATGGACACTAGAGGGCAAGACGAAAATAAAATTTTGACTGCAAGAGGGTGCCATAGCTCCCCTGAGAGTCAAGGTCATCTTTATTCTTTATATACATTGGTTTCTTTAAAGTTGCATCTTACTGACTGACATTCATCGCGCACAGATTTGATGCATACATTCATGCTTCCATCAATTTTATACATATTAATGTTCATGTGTAAGCATCTTATCTATCACTGTTGACACTGTAAGACATGGAAAAATCACACCATTCTATATTTTGTCATGGTATCTATCTTTTAGTGATTTTGTTTTCAGATTTGAAGTGATCCTTCTCAATGAATTCTTTTGAAATGTAAAAGAGGCAAGACAATAATAAGCACATCATAAACGTGCACGTATGATCGTACTTCCTGAGTTATAATTAGGGTACCTTCTTATGGCCATGGTGAACAAATAGTGATGCATTAATTACGTATGGTGCAAAGCTTTTGTACTTCCAAAGCCGTTATATTTTATTCTTCATAAGAAAAAAATATATGTTAGAAACTTAGTATCATATTCTTCTGACTATGACCAGATTTTTAAAAACTCTTTAATGGTGTGTCTACGCCTCACACTCTTTAAATAATCCTATGTATTTTTATTATTTCAGAATTAGCAATGAAAAGCTGTGTTCCATGCAACTCTAAGGATTTACATCCCATGTCAGAAGATTCTGCTAAAAAGTTGCTTGAACAGGTCTGTATATTTTTGCAGTGAAAATTTGGTTAATATCATCCTAATTCCTACTCCAATGGCTGATACCTGAAAACAGGTGAATGGTTGGGAACTCATTACTGAAGGTGATGTTCTGAAATTACATAGAGCATGGAAGGTGAAGAACTTTGTTAAAGGACTTGAGTTCTTTCAACTTGTTGCTGCTATCGCTGAGGAAGAAGGTCCTTTCTTTTCTTCATGTTACTTATTGTCTTATTTCTTTGGTCAATAGTCAACTTTTGCACTTATATTGTATAACAGCTAGAATCAATCCAAGAAACTGCAACTCCAACCGCTTTATCTGCAGAATATAGTTCTCTAACTGCCTGTTCTCCTATGACTGTTATCTGAACAGCATAATGGACAGGAGATCCACAAACCCTACTCCAGTAAAATTTGGGGAATTATTCTAGAATTCCTATGAAGGAAACTGAAACATTTCATGAAATATTATTCCCTCGTAGATACAAGATGTCGGAACCAAGCTACTTTGCATCAATGTACTGTGCAGGGTGTTTACTCTAGTTGCATCACGCGACAATTAGGTATAGCATGCTGTGAAAGTTTCATATTTGGTGAAACCATCGAAAAACTGGTTGTAATTTTTGCTATCCACATAGAATCCAATAAATTGGTGCGAAATTTCCTTTTATAACAATGTGAGGCATTATGTTCAAACAGATATGCCTTTTCCAGGTCACCATCCAGATCTTCATCTTGTTGGTTGGAATAACGTGAAAATTGATGTTTGGACTCATTCTGTCAGTAAGTGATTCATGTGGTTCTTTTTTTTTTCTAGTTTATTTTGATTTATGTGGCACCTAGGCAAATCACTTGTATTAGCTTCTTTTCAAATTATTCATTCCAAAACTAGACATCACCTCGGTCACAATAAGTCTGATGACCAGGCAATTTTCCCATCATTAAATTTATTGCTTCAAGGATTTGGACATTGTTATCAATCAGTTTGCAATTTTCCCATCCAAATAACCAGACCCATATGTGTTTTTTTTTCTTTTGCTTTGTTATACTTATACAAGGTTTTAAACATCTTGAAGCAATCGAACATTATATTCTTTGTAAGGAACTTAGTCAAGTGAATTTGTAAGAGAAAGTATGAGCTCAGGACAGGACTTTGCAATTACAAATTTGCCCTGGGAAAGGTATGCTAAAGCTTAAAAATGATAAAATGACTTGTTTATATTGAATCCTTTATTCTGCTAAAGTTCACATCAATGGAGATATACTGTAGGATTATATGATCAAACTGAAACTTTAGTCTATCTACTACTGCTAATGGTTTAGCACTAGGTGTCCTTTGTTAGAGCTTGTTTTGGGTGTCAATGTTATGCAATTGCACTTCAATTGTGAGCTGGAAACCCCAGCCAAGTTGATCATTTATTAAAAACTGAGGCATGCCTAAATGCCTTTGCTCTGGTATTGATCATTTATTGTGTTTATAGGAGGTTTAACGAGTAATGATTTCATCCTTGCTGCGAAGATCAATGATCTCACATTAGAAGGCATTATAAGGAAGAAGAAAACTACATAGCTAATGTCTCAGAAGTAACTCAGATCGGTCGATCCAAGCAGTCCTGTTTTATGTACTCCACTCAAAATATGTAACTCGTATTTGCTTGGGAAAATGTATACAGCGTTCAAATTTCGAGGTCGTCTCACCTGAGTATGAGTTTATGTACTCCACTTCAATAGCTTATTGTTCTTTGCTACTCCCTCCATCCCAAATTATAAGTCATTCCAAGAATCTTCGAGAGTTAAACTTTTCTAAGTTTGACCAAATTTATATGATAAAATAATAATTATTATGATATCAACTAAGTATCATTAGATTCTTCCTTAATTATATTTTCATAGTATACTCACTTTACGTTACAAATCTTAGTATTTCTCTTTATAATTTTGGTCAAACGTGAAAATGCTTTGACTTTCCAAGATTTTTAGAATGACTTACAATTTAGGATGGAGGGAGTAATTAGTAATTTCCTTGAGATGGACGTTGAATCCATCATTGTACTTAGTTACCTGGCAGTTTGAAACGAAACATGGACGAGGAAACATAGTGAGCCATTGCTACTTTTTTCAAGACAGGTCATCGACTTAATTGGCATGTTCGACAATTGAGATATTAGTCCCTGCAATACCTAGTGATAGGACCAAGTGTCGTACTTGCAGACAATGGTTCCATTGTCTGCAATACCTTGTGTACGGGGATGACATGGATCATATATCAATTCATATATAACATGGAAAAGGAATGGTGTTCAAAATTTCTGACGAGGTTTTTTTTGTCAGAATAGTCCTGGAATTTAAATGCAAGAACTCCAATGCATACAGATACAGTACAGTTCAATTTCCATGGGACAACATGGCACTTCTGCCAGTCCATTAAAACTGGCTCGAGAACAACATAGCAGGTCTATAAATTGCTGCAGTGGTTTGTAGTCAACATTTGCATGGCATG
>Ga0182004_10005810_pt1 | contig 10052 bp, 11 predicted proteins | sample Sormic07211540_1_FD_120479 | JGI IMG/M metagenome (GOLD analysis project Ga0182004, IMG submission 120479) | Endophyte microbial communities from Sorghum bicolor roots, Mead, Nebraska, USA - 072115-40_1 MetaG | ecosystem: Host-associated > Plants > Roots > Unclassified | place: USA: Nebraska... | reverse complement strand
CCACAAATGTAACACAAATAAGCAAAAATATGGATCCAAGCCATAGATTCAACCATAATTATAACACAAACAAGATCATCTAATAAATCCACTATTTGTAACAATCACAACCACATGTTATAATACAATAATCCAAGGTGCATGAATAAAACACGAGTCTACATCTCATCAAACACTAAAAAAATTCATTCGAAGCGTAGCTTCCTCTTTAGAGTCATCTTCTTTGGTGCCGTAGTCATAGTCATGGGAGTACTAGCGTCGGGTTGTGAAGATGTGCCCTCTCCTAATAACATTGCAAGTTTGCTGCACATAAATTGGAATCACCAAATGAACTACTGTATGGTTCATTTGTAATAAAAAATTACCTTCTTGTCACCCTCCCTTTCTGCTGCTAAATTACTATAATTTGAAAAAAAATAGTGCATGAAAAAAAAATATTACGGCGGACCTATAACACTCTGCTAAATTACTACGACAAGAAAAAAAATATAGTGCATGAAAAAAACTATTATGGTGAACCTATAACACTTTATACTGCTAAATTACTACGACAAGAAAAAAATTATAGTGCATGGAATACCTTTCAACTTCAACCACGGGAATGTTGTACTCTATTGCCGGATGATGAACAGTGGGCAACAATGATCTCGCCAGAGCTGTGGAGTCCGCTGCCGGCAATTGCTGACCATTCTTCAAGGCACCAGGGGCCATCGCCAGGCCAGCAGGGGCCGCGGCCAGGCCGGCAGCCAAGCCAGCCGTGGCCCCGTCCACACCGGCGGCCAGCCCAGCAGCCAGACTGGGCGCCACCACGACTGGTCGGTCTAGGGCTTCGGGAGGGTCTCCATCCATGACGAAACGCGGGAAGGAGGGACGGCCGTGCGGCGTGGGCAGAGGCTGGCGGTCAGCGGGCTGTGGACGGCGCGGCCGGCGGGCAGAGGCGCTTGGTCTAGGGCCAACACTAGAGAGGCACGTGAGGGAGAGTCGTGCGATGGTGGGCAGCGACGCGCTGTTACGTGAAACGGGAGATCAATCCATTACCCTGAAGAGCATTATGGTCAATACGTGAAAGTATTTCAATTTGGTTTAAGATTTGATTAGAATACGTTGAATTCAAGGATCCAAATGTCATTATAGCAAACTGTCAATATTTCAGAAGTTATTTTTACAAAGCCGATGTTACGAATCCTATTATAGCGAAGCCCACACGATTGGAATGTTATAATAGCAAATTTCTCGCCATTTGAAAATAGCTGCACCAAGACTGGGGTATGTGTCTTTTCTTGGCTGAGAACCCGTGACTCCATAGCTGAGCAGCGGATTTGCAGCGGCTGAGAAGCTGGACAGCTGAAACATTTTCTTGCCTGAAGACCTTAGCGTTTCTGAGTTTCCAAATTTCCCAGCAGGCGAGCGCTAGGAAAGCCGGAAATTCGTCGACGAGAATCCCAGGAGAGGGAGTGACCGAGGGAAGGTTTTGATGCTGAATTCCAACCATAGAGTTTAGATTAAGGCGTTTCCAGAAGCTTACAGCGATTGCACAGCCTCCAATGATATGATCCGGGGTTTCCTCGCTCGCATTGCACACTTGACAGGTTGCGTCTTGTACAATGTGTTTTTTGCGGAGCACAGACCTACTTTGAATCCTTCTCTGGACTAGGAGCCACATGAACAATTGCACACGGGGGGAGCTGAGTTTTTCCAGACAAAGTTTGCCCCAAGATCATTGTGTTGCCCCCTAGATTTGAGGAGTGTGTACAGGGCCCCGGTGTCAAGGCCAGACTCTCCCTTGCTGAAAACCGAGAGTCTCTTGTCTGTCGAGCTGTCCAGGTTGACACCCCCCCAGAAGCTGCTGTACAAAATGCAATTCAGTTGTTGCCCTCGCAGTCAGCCTTGGCACCAACGAGTTAGGCAGACCATTGTTGAACATTTCTGCGACAGTACAGTCCTTGTCATTGCAGTGGCTGTAGAGAGCTGGGCACAAATCTTCCAGGGACTCATCCTGGAACCAGACATCATGGCAAAAGGAGCAGGTGGTATTTGCGTAGTTTATTCCACTCTCGATCGTAGCGTAGACGTCGTATAAGCTTTGCATTTCCTTCTCTTTTTTCCCATTGTACTTAACTTTCTGTCTTCTCTATAGGTGTCAGCCTAACACAAAAACTCAGATGTTATTTGGAAAAATCGCAAATCGCTTTGTTGACTAGTGAAAAAATCGCCTTACAAACCGTTCTGACTCTGAAATCTTGGGCAATGAGCCAAAGACGTGCAGTGCAGTTGTGCAGATTCAAACCTGATCCCACGTTGCATCTCAGGGATATTTAAACAGAAGACATGCAAGTAAACATAACAACAAATTGAATCTCAGCACCGTCCTGTAATTTAGCAATTTTCAGCTGTCAAGTCGAACCCTACCAAGGGCTGTGTTCGGTTGGCAAATCATTCCATCTGATCAAAGGTTATATAAATTAGCCAAACAATTCGGTTAAGAATCAATCAAATGTATGGTTCCTGGGAACCGAACGCGACCTATGTTTAATCGAACTGTGGAGGGTTGTTCACTCAGGGTTCAAGAGCGGTGGAGACACTGCTCTCCTTGCTCCCAGCCAAGGTTGCCAAGATCGTAGACTATATAGTTGAGTTGGATTCGGCTTCGTATAAAACTGTAAGAGGGTGTTTAGTTTCCCTTTTATTGCAAAAAATGTTAGGTTTTGATCTATTATTTTATATAATGGAACTAAACACCATGTAAAATTTTTTATAAAAAAGTGTTTATTCTCCATTTTAGATTTTGGCCTCAAGACGCTAAAAAACCAAAAAAAGCCTCAAGAGACTCCAATGAGGATGATAAATTCTGCATTTTGGATGGAACTAAACATAACCATAAATTTTTTGGCATTTTACATTCTATCATTTCAAAGTAGTTGACATTTTATATTTTGAATTTTTTTGAACTAAACATCCCCTAAATATGAAAATATAAAAACGTAGACTCTACTTAGGAGGTGTTTAGTTCCCCTCTTATTCCAAAAAAAATTAGGTTTTGGTTCGCCATTTTGCATAATGAAACTAAACACCATATAATTTTTTTGATAAAAAGGTGGTTATTCTCCATTTTGAATTTAGGCCTCAAGAGGCAAAAAAACAAAAGCCCAAAAAAAACTTCAAGAGGCCCTCATGAGGGCAATAAATTCTGTATTTTGGATAAAACTAAACATAACCCTGAAAATTTTGACATTTTGCATTCCATCGTTTTGAAGTAGTTGGCATGGGGAACTAAACACCCCCTTACTAGGATTGTAGAATCAGACCACTTAATTAAGATCATAAAGATGTAAAATCATGAGGAATGCTAAGCCCCCGCCCACAAGGTATTTGATGTTTGTTCGATTTGAGTGGGGGAAGAAAGACGTCGTCCGATTTGTCTTTGGTGGCAGTGCGGGCTCTAGGCCATCCTCCTTCTCCTCCTGGATCTGAGCCCACCGAAGATGAAGACAACAACAGTGGTAGCTAGGGTTCTGGCAAGCCTCTCTTTCTCTTTTTTCTCCATCTCCAGCGAGCATAGAAGAGACTCAGGCCAGACGGTGAAGTAGGCGAGTGATTTAGAGGCTTTTTGCGGCGATAGCAATGACCGAGCTAGGTTTAGGCGGCCGAGGGGGGGGGGTGGCGAAGCTATGGCGAGAGGTGGGGGGGGGGAGACGAGCAGCTAGCGAGCGGCTGAAAGAAGGAGAAAAACAATAAAAAAAATGTGTGTGGGGTTGTGGCCTGTGCGCAAATGACATACTCAAAATCATACATTTTAACAACTCGTATTGTGTACATATAGCTTGTGAATTAGACGGCAAAAAGTTAGGAGGTGTTTGGTTTCCTCCGGTAAACTTTACTGTCCATCACATCGAATGTTTGGACACATGTATGGAGCAACTTTATGACTTGTTTCATTGCTTGTTGGTCTAGCTTACCTGGGCCAAACAACACTATCCAGTCTCGTTCCATCAAACATGAGATTGCTAGGCAGCGTTTTGACTTTTGAGGTCCAATCCAAATAGGCGCTTAGATTCCATGGACATGACTGCTACCACCACTAGCTCTCCTCTCCATCTCGAGGAATTGGCCAAGCGACGGCGCCCCGCTGCCGTTCTCCAGGTGGCTCCGGAGGCAGAGCGAGAGCAGCAGGGCCCTGACCCTGAGCTTGCCGCTCCTGGCCGCCCTCGCGCTCGGGCGGCGCCGGCTCTCCATGGCGTCCACGAGGCCGATGAGGCTTGCCAGCGTCACGCCGCCTCTGGTGCGCGGCAAGGACCAGGCCGACTACAGCAGGCAGTAAAAAGTTAACGTAAGATCATTACATTTTTGAGATGCTAGAAACAAAACTCCGTAATTCCTACGACGCTAGTACAAAATTGCCAGTGATGAAACCGTTGTGGCATGAATTGCATTTTGGATTTGTGAATTAGCGAGCTGGGGCAGGGTGTGGCTTCGATCCGGACGGACGTACCTCGGTGTCGAAATCAGTCGAGGGCAATGAAGAAGCGCTGTGAGAAGAGGTGAAGTTGGTGGCGAAGGAGGCTGATGAACCAGATCGATTGGCAGCTCCGAGCAGTCCAGCTCGTGCATTCAAAGCCCCAAGGCCAAGAGGCCAGCCGTCCTGTCATGTCACCAGGATTAGCCGCAAGATTTGTGACCTCTAAAATTAGATGTTACCATACAAACGATGGAAACTGAGATAGTAAGAGAAGTTCAGATAACGGAACCTCGGCCATGGCTGTGACCGTGCTTTCCAGTTTGCCCAACCACGAGAGACAGCATGAAGGTGTAAATGAAGAGGACTCCTTCAAACGTCTGGAGGTTCCATTTTATGTAGTATAGTAGAGGGGAAAGGGAGATCACGTGAAAAAGCTACCCGATTGGTTAGCTAATTTATTGACCCCCCTTTTGCTACTATTCGAGGCTTAAAGTGGAGGAGGATATAGAAATGCCAATGCTACATGGACGCGCGCGATGAAACGGGTATGCTTGTGCGGCATGCCATGAGCCCATGATGCCAATTGCCAATGCCGGCAACTGGCACCATGTTCAGCCAAGTGGAAGCCGCATCGGCAGTACCGCGTGCACGAAGCGAAACTAGGAGGGTAAAGTTAATAATCCGGGGGGGAAAAAAGCCTGGAAAGACGGAGTAGGAATCATTGACGGCATAATCGGACAAATGAGCGCCTGAGACCGAGACCACGGAGTAGTCCGTTCTGCAGCTGTATCGCACGCTGTGCTGGACTGCTTGCGCGCAGTCAGGTCTATTTCTTTTCCCATTTCCTTCTCGACCCCGGAGGACCCAACTTTTTTTAGGCTCGTTTAGTTCAAAAAAATTTGCAAATTTTTTTCAGATTCTCGTCACATATATCGAATCTTTAGACGTATGCATAGAGTATTAAATAACGAAAATAAAAACTAATTGTACAGTTTGGTCAGAAATGACGAGACGAATCTTGTAAGCTTAGTTAGTTCATAATTGGACAATATTTGTCAAATACAAACGAAAGTGCTACAGTGTCGATTTACCAAAAAATTCTGTAACTAAACAAGGCCTTAAAGTTGGGGCAAAGTTTAGGCACAAGATAAACCAAAAGTGAAAGAACATACACGGCTCGTTCATATATTACAAGCGTAAACACAACGGACGATTATCTTGTGCAGGTCTGTTCGAGCTGTGCAGATCTGTTCAACGCCGGTCTGTTCGAGCTGTGCAGGCTGCCGCAGTCATGGAGATGATGTAGGAAAGGAGTTGACTGATGCTCGCCGGTCAATAGCTGGGGGCGTCCGTCCATTGACGTCGCCTACAGATGTGCACAGTGCACGGTTATCTCGAGCTCTTTGCTTTCTCAACAAATCGGGCGAACGATGGTTAATTGTGGTTAATTATTGTGTTTGGATGCTGTCAGATCGCGTGATGCGTGCTGACATCTACAACGACTCGCTAACACACATGGTTCCTTCTTTGAGAAAAAAAAAAAGAGAGAAACTGGCGGGACAACGGCTTGAAGGAAAAGCCTTCAGGCCCATCGGTCATGACCGCTCGAACAGGCCGCCTGGTCAGCAGATGCAAATGGGAAAACGTTGTCGCGGCCCAACTTCACTCCAGCGAGGTTCTCCGTTGTGGACTCGTGGACGTGGACAGTGTCCTGTGCCTCCGTGCGGGCACTGCATTGAAACTTGAACAACAGCTGCAAAACAAATGGTCTCTTTGTTGACAAACTCGATACTACGACGGGGGTACTTGACCGGAGCAAACCCTTTTTCTCTCGTTTCTTTCCGCTAGCAGCCCATCCATCCATCCGTGCCAAACCCATTTATTACCGCACGCGAGGGCCGAGTCCTGACTCCTGATCCTGTCCACGGATTGTCCTTGAAATTCTACGTGATGAATGGAAAGTTTGTGACAGAATATCCACGAATTAACGTCTAGACAAATGCAAAAAGAGCCGTGACGCGGTGGACTCTGGACTCATCTACCCACATGGCATGTGGGTAGATGAGTCCAGAGTCCACCGCGTCTCCACGGCTCCTTTTGCATTCGTCTAGACGCCAATTCGTGGATATTCTGTCACAAACTTTCCACTCATCATCCTGAAACGAAGCAGCAGGCAGCACATCCAGATCCGTTTGGTTCTCATCAGGATCCAGTGGCATGTGGGTAAATGAATCCAGAGTCCACCGCGTCTCCACGGCTCCTTCTGTCACAAACTTTCCACTCATCATCCTGAAACGAAGCAGCACATCCAGATCCGTTTGGTTCTCATCAGAACGATAGAACGCATGCCTTGACGTCACCCATGCGATACGGCGTGGCCGGACGCCGCCGCACAACCACACGAGCACGCAAAATAAATAGAGCCCGCACCGCCACCTGCCCGCTCCCATCCAAGCCGTCGGCACACCTCGAGAGCGCCACGCACAGCACAGGCAGGACGCACCCACGTGACCTCAGCCGCGCCCACCACGGCTGCCGAGTCCTGGGTGGCTGGTTCGGCACCACGGAATGCGGGTGGATTCAATCAAAATTCAAATGTCCCCTGTTGAGTGTTGACGTTTTGTCACGGTCGCCGTCCGTGTCCGGCCCAACTTTTGAACGTTTCAAAGGATCTCATCAGAGCCCGAGCGCAACAGCACAGGTATTCGCAGTGCTCTCCCCACCAATTAAGCTCGTCCAGTGAGCCTCGTCCGTCGTCCTCGTCCCATTCCCACCCATCCCACCCCACCCCCCATTGGCCATTGCTCTGACTGCTCCGCCGTGCGTGCGTCACCCGCGCTCGAGAGGGGTGTGTGTGTGTGTGTGGTTTGGTTGCGCACCCAACGGCTCGCCCGGCATCCTACCGCTTGTTCGCTTGCGAGATTGTGCGGAGTGGTTGCTGGCCGGCAGCCGCGAGGACGGGCGGGGCGGGGCGGGGCGGGCATACCGATAAAGGCGAGAGATCGAACGAAGGCGTTGTTGTCTCATCCGTGCTAGCGTCCGTCTCGATCGCTCGTTGTCTCAGTCTCGGCTTCGACGGCGGACATCGATCGGGACATAGAAAGGGGAAGGCGGACGATACGCGAGCCGCGAGCGTTGTGCGCTGCCATGGACGCGCCCTTCTTCCACGAGCTCAGGCGCCAGGCCTCCTCCTACCTCACCGGCAAGATCCGCTCCGCGCGGCTGGCGCTCACCGACGTCACCCCGACGCAGCTGTAAGTCGATCGCTTCCCTGATTATTTCCTTCTGACAGAGTGATGGTCGGTCGATCTCATCTCTCCGTGGCGTTCGTTGGTGCGCGTAGCATGACGGAGGAGGCGACGAGCGGGGACGCGTCGCCGCCGAACGTCAAGACGATGGGCCTCATAGCCCGGCAGGCGTTCGAGGTGGACGAGTACGTCAGGATCACGGACATCCTGCACAGGCGCTTCGCGAGCTTCGACCGCAGGCAGTGGCGGGAGGCGTACAAGGCGCTGCTCCTCCTCGAGCACCTCCTCACGCACGGGCCCCGCAGCGTCGCGGTGGAGTTCCAGAAGGACAGGGAGGCCATCGAGCAGATGGCCACCTTCCAGCACATCGACGAGAAAGGGTAATAATAATCGTGCTCTCTCTGACGCCCATACCATACCATACACCCGCGCGCGCCGCGCGTGCTTGCTCACCTGACGCTGACGCGGTCGATGAACTCGCCGCCGCAGCTTCAACTGGGGCCAGACGGTGAAGGGCAAATCGGAGCGCGTGCTCAAGCTGCTGGAACGCGGCCCGTTCCTGGAGGAGGAGCGCGAGCGGGCGCGCAAGATCGCGCGCGAGATCAAGGGATTCGGCAGCTTCAACCTCAGCAGCGCCTCCCACTCCCACGCCATGTCGCAGCCACAACCCGGTGACGGTGACGACGGAAGCCGCGGCTACGGCCGGAGCAACTCGCAGTACAAGGAGCGGTGGAGGCACGACGACGACGACGGCGGCCGTTTCGGGCGGAGCAACTCGCGGATGGAGGAGCGGTGGAGGCACAAGGATGGCAACGACGGCGACAAGGAGAATCTGATACAGAGCCCGGAGCCGACGCCACGGGTCGCGCGGGAAGTGGAGGCGGAGGTGGAGGAGCTGCACCACCACCACCCGTTCCACGGGTTCGGGCAACAGCGGCCGGAGGCGATGCTGCTCCTGAGCCAGTGATGGGATCAGCCGGTTCGTGTCATGATGGTGTGAAAAGAACCGTGTGCTCGACTAGCTTTTCTCCCTTCCTCTTCCTCGAAGGCTGCAGGGTCAGTATTTTACTGACACTGCTATGTTGGGTGCATCATGCATGAGGACTTCGATGTTCTCATGGTTTCTGTTCGCCATGCGCCATGAATGGCTGCTTGGCCTTGTAAATTTCTATCCTTTCAGTTCTGAATTCTGATACCAGGATGTACAACGAGAGACAACATACAGGCAAGTCTCAAGGTTCCAGCAAAGCTCTGGAAACCACGTATTCTAGGAGTGAGAGAATGAGATCCTCCTGCCCAAGTGCATCTGGGCAAATCTTTTAGTCTGAACCATATACTGAAATAAAGCAAAAGGCAGAAGTATTCCTAATCCAGTTCCTACGGACAATCCTCCGTCGGTAAAGCTAGGGAAAGTATGATAATACAGTCCACAGTATCCATTCAGGGGCACTAAATGTAACATTCCAAGATTATCACAATGGAAGCACAGCCAGTAAAATTGTAAGATAAAAATGCCTAAAGCCGATCTTTGTGTAGTGTTTTTACATACCATTTGGTTGTCATTATTGCACTGTTTACCATCACAGGATTCCAGCTATTTTCTGCACTATGACCATGTCAATACTTGCTAGGGGTGGAGTAAAAGCACGATGGTCCTTTGCTGTAGCACAAAGGCTCTCAAGTTCTGGTCTAGGACAAGCACATGTGTTGCATAGCAGTATGATATGAATAGATTCCTCAGGCAACATAAAAACCACGATGTGGCTGTGGACCAGTGGCACACCTTTTTTTGACTCTGCTATCAAGCTTGTATAATCATCTGTCCCCTACCAGAGTATAGCATAATTGCCTGTAAAATTAATCATGCATACAGTTCTTTCTAGACCAACCTGTGTACAAAGTAGAAACAATCACTGATGGCGTTGGACACAGGTCAACAGAAGAATTACTGATTGCCAACCATATAACAAGCTTGCAAGATTGTCATACCAAGAACTGTCAGAGACATAATCCGACAACTAGTACCAGCAATCCTACAAAGTGCATTGTCTCCGCTAGAAAAAAAAAAGAACAATTTTACGAAAAGGGATGTGTTGGGAGGGTCCACAGTTCCATAAACCAGTAGCTAGTGGTAGGCCTTGTTTAGTTCCGAAATTTTTTCGGATTTCGGCACGGTAGCATTTTCGTTTTTATTTGACAAATATTATCCAATTATAGATTAAATAGGCTTAAAAGATTCATCTCGTGATTTACAGACAAACTGTACAATTAGTTTTTATTTTCATCTATATGTAATGCTTCATGCATGTGCTCTAAGATTTGATGTGACGGGAAATCTTGAAAAGTTT
>Ga0182004_10005809_pt1 | contig 10052 bp, 9 predicted proteins | sample Sormic07211540_1_FD_120479 | JGI IMG/M metagenome (GOLD analysis project Ga0182004, IMG submission 120479) | Endophyte microbial communities from Sorghum bicolor roots, Mead, Nebraska, USA - 072115-40_1 MetaG | ecosystem: Host-associated > Plants > Roots > Unclassified | place: USA: Nebraska... | reverse complement strand
TACTCATCTTAGACCGGCAAAAGTAAAACCCTATGTTTATACCTTTGCCTTGATAACTTTGCTCCTCGTCTATCACCATGATCTTCACTTCATGCTTCATTCCTTTGTGATCATGTGGCCACCGTTCCATGCCACCATGCACCTTCATCACATGTGTTGTTATGCCTAACTCAAATCACTTAAACACAAGACATTAGCAACTTGGTGTCATTAATTACCAAAACCAAACTTGAGCTTTCATCGACGCATCTTACGCCGAGGTGGAGCACGAGAAATCATGACACAGAGCCAATTTAGCACCAAGCTAGTCGATTAGGGACACAGGGTGTGGGCCTTTCTCGATCTAGTGCACATCTCCTCTCTTCTCCCTCCCGCAGCAATTCCCTCCTTCCCATCTTGCAAAAAAGAGCGTGTGAAATCCTCTCCGCGCTCTTGCCAAATCGTTGATTCTAGCTCCATGGGCGCACCAAATCCTACTTTTACGAAGCCAAATCATCTTCTTTTGGGATGATTTAAGGCATGTTCCCCAACTTGTTTAAAGGATCTGCCATCTCGATCTAATAGCCCTAGCCAAACCGGATGGCTCGTCGGTCAAAGCAAGAGATGGCGCTGCCACCAATGCCCCTCCCAAGTTCCTCTCCAATCGTCCACAGAGCGCCACCGGCTTCCATGAAGACCGCGTCGGGCTCGACACCTCCTGACCCTTCTTGGTGGTGTGGGACACTGGTGCAGCTGCAAGCTGCGGCATCGTCCGCTGCCTCGACTTGGTGGTTTGTAGCCAACAGTGCTACTACTGTTGCTAAGGTCTTATTCAGTTGGCAATTTTTTTAGTTTCGGATACTGTAGCACTTTCGTTTGTATTTAATAAATATTGTTCAATCATGAACTATTCGTCTTGCAAATTACAGGTAAACCGTGTAATTAGTTTTTTTCATCTATATTTAATACTTCATATATGTGCGACGAGGAACCTTGAAAATTTTTTAGGTGCTTTTTGGAAACTAAACAAGACCTAAATCATCTTTCCAAGCAGTCCAAAAAGATGACGTCGGCCCGGATCTGCAAGAATGGCAAGTATCACCTAGGACACACATCTTTGTATCTTTCTCAAAAACCTAGAAGGGTGCGGGAAAGATATTCAGCGTGCTTTTGGAGTTTTGAAGTCATGTTTTAATATTGTGTGTCGTCCATCACGACTGTAGAAAATGAAGAGTACTGAGAGAATAATAAAAGCTTATGTCATACAACACAATATGCTAGTCGAAGATGAGAAGGAGATGGTGAAATCTTCTATTGACTTGAATGAGCAAGGTGGATCATCAATTGCTCTACCTCCAGAAGTGCAAAAGGGTGGTGGCCCAAATTTCTCTGAAATTTTATGTAGAAGAGCAAGTATCTATCATCAATCAACACATAACCAATTGAAAAAAATACTAATTGAGCAATTGGCAAAAGTTTGCCAATAGGAGAAATAATTAGTTGTGCCTACAATATCCTCTTTCTTTTACATGTAAGATATAACAGATCATTAAGTTTATTATTGTTTGTCATACCGTTCATTAATATACTTGTCAATTTCTTACAAGTTCCTGCTATGGATTCTTTCTGAAGACCTGTAGTTCTTTATTAAGACCTAAGTATCGTCACCGGTTATCGGTCATCAAGAGATATGGCTAAATAAATTGATAAATTGTGGATGCTAGATTTATTTCCAAGTCATTAGTTTAATAGCTGCTCATGATAGTAGCCTTCTTTTGTGAATCAAGTTTTAGTTGCACTACAGACCATGTTTTGTTCCTTAAGCTTTAAGTCTGTGTGTCCTTATTAGTCTATCTGATGTTGTGAACTTGGTTGTAAGAGCCATTATATTTTACCAGTGAACTATATTGTTGTTTTTATTGCTTCAGTTGACACCTTGTTTGATTTATTTTGTGAACATGCCCATAGATTTGAATGTGCCAGGAACTCAAGTAGCTACAAAGATGTGTTTAGTGTTGATCACCATATCTCAGTGACTTAAATGTATGAGTATTTTTTGTATCGCCAAGTTGTTGTACTCTCTCTATCCTTGAAAGTTTTAACTCCTAGAATCCGTGCCAGTCAATTTTTTTTAAGTTTCACTAACTTTATAGAAAAAGAACACTAATACCTATGACATAAAATGAGTGTTTATGATATATTTTATGATAAATTTAATGATATTAATTTGATATTTTTTTTTCTAAAAATTCGTTTAAAAAGTTTTAATAGTTTGATTTAGAACAATTTTAAAAGTTGAAGCTTTAAGGACGGAGGAAGTATTATTTATCTCTTCTGTCTCAAGATGATGTGGACTTATAGCTAAGCCTATCGGCATTGCTCCGCTTTGTCATCTCGATCCGACAAGGCCAATATTATGTTGTCACCGCCGTGTCACTGTCCCACCCGCTGCCACCACTAGGTCAACTACTAGCTAGCTTCCTGAGGCTAAGACCGGAAAGCCCAAGCCCAAGCCTAAACAGTAATGCTAGCCTAATTCTTGCTAATCAAAGTAGAGATTATTGATGGAGAAAGAAGCACAAACCTTGCACAACTAGACGGCATGCAAATTATTAACATTTCTTTGCTCTAAAATATGTCGGCAGATAAATAAAACTACAAGGTTTTGTACGTAAATAGTTTTATCTCTAACGTAGACACGTCTGTGGCCGTCGTTTTTTAAAAATATATAAACCGGAGCTGGACACCTCACACACGTCGTGTCGTTCGATCGGTCTGCCTAGCATGCATTCCTTGTTTATTTTTTAAGCGGAAACACACTGGAAAAATACAAATATATATACATTCCTGAGGTCCAGAAGATACGGTTGTTGGCGCTCTCTCTCTCTGTACATATTATTATAGTACTAGTAGTGTTTGATCTGACAGTCCAATCTATTCATCTTGCATTATGTTTATTGTCGCTCCCATGTGAAAGTAGGTAGCCGTCCGTCTACCACGAAAGATCTATGGCCAAAAGAAATCTTTTCTGACAAAAAGCTCCTTCCTTTTTGTTCTTGAGCACTGTTGAGCTCATGTGGCCGCGAACCGTACGTAGGGCCTCAGATTGAAGAACAACCGTATACGGCAGGGGCTTCAGATTAGTCTGCTGCTTTGTTCCCTGATTTTTTATTAAAAAATATTACTAAATAATTAATAAATTTAATAGATAAACTCAAACGAACCAAGACAACTCAAGTCTCTCTTAGAGCTCGTTAGATCCATGGTTACCTCTGGACAGTGGTTAAAAAAATGGAGTAAACCTCGCCGCTAATCGCTGGCTCGCGTGAATGTCCGTGAGTTCATTATCTGATGTGACGACGAATTGAAATGACGGAGCGCGATGGAAGCACGCAGCTGTTGTTGGTGCATGTCGACAGACGATCGACACACATCACCCGCACGCACGCACGCATATCTCTAATCTCTCTCACGTAGGAGTAATAGCTAGCTAGGACTAGGAGTATCTATCTGTACCTACCATCATCGATCATCAAGCAGCAGCGGCCGGCTTGCGTGTGAGGAAAGCAAAGCACGAGAGATCGAGACGCCAGCAGCACACGTTCAAGGACAGGCACACCATCGAATCGATCCATCGCTGCATCAAGCGTTTTAACTAATTAAGCTACTGCCGATACATAGTACTGATAAATGCATGCCAATTAAAAGGGCTGTCCCCCTTTCACCTCCTCCTCATATCCATCCAACCAACTGACCTCCTCCTGAACCATATATACCCTTTTTTTCCTCCAATTTTTTGTTTTTTGAAAACTAACACTCCCTCCCCTTTAAAATTCGCTAAAAACATTAACAGAACATGATTTCTAATTTGAGGATGATTTCTCTAGTACATTGAAAAATGTATTTCTTTTGACTTCCTTACACGAGCCGAGCAACTAACGAATCTAGTTGAGCGAGATACCGAGCCATGAGATTTTCGTCCAGAGCCATAGCAAGTAGTTGGGTCGAAAGGTTTTAGGAGCCAAAGTGATGCAAAAATATTTAGCTACTACGTAAACTATAGTGTTCTCCTTCTATATAAAGAAAATTAATAGATATAAATAAATTGTTGGAGCTCCCTTTTTTCTTTAATTTAATTTGGCATTGGTTCTAGGAAAAAGAGATTGTATTTGCTCAAAGATGGAGATAGTCTTAGCTAGAGATGGAGGAGCGAATTGTTATACCAAAAAAGTAATCTTTTTATTTGGTCTAGTTATTAATAACCTTTACTAGCATATATATGCATGCAAATTCAAGAACAGAAACAACTATATTCAAGTGGAAGTAGTTACCAGGACAAATCAAAATCTGCTCGCATCATGTACTACTCAATTGGATTCTTGGAAATATAAGCAAGTAAATTAATCAGTATCCTAATTTAATCTGACGTGCAGACCCATGAGTCGACGACGCCTGCTTGTGTTCTCATGCCCGCCGTTGCCGCCGCCACCGGGGCCGTCGTCGTCGTCGCTGTGGAGCCGCCGGCCGACGGGTTACGCCGATTGCGCTCCAGCAGAGGCCGCGTCGAAGAGTACGTCCCCTTGCAGCCGCCGGCCCCGGTGACGGTGACGGACGCGCCCCCGACCAGGCCGGACAGCTCGTCGCCGCCGTTGCGCGGGTGCAAGTGCAAGTGCGCGTGCGGCCCTTGGGAGCCCACCATGACGTCGTGATGTGTGAGACCCAAGAAGTCCGCCGGGTCCTGCAGCCTCGTGGCGGACGGTGGCGGCGGCGGCGCTATGCCGTGGTCGAACACCGGATGCGCCGCGTACTTGCCGTCGCCGCCGAGGGAGGAGCTCTGGTGGAACGAGTGGTAGTTGTTGCTGCCGTGATCTTGCTGCATCCCGAGAAGAGCGGACGTCGAGGCTGCTGTGAGCTGGTGGTAGCTGTCGCTGGACGACGCCAGGGCTGTCGTCGTGCCCGGGGTGGTGGTGGAAGCAGGGGCAATGGAGATGTCGACGGGCGCCGGTGAGGACGTGGAGGGCGAGGTGAAGCTCGGCGGGTAGGGGTTCGACGACGCGTGGGCCTGGACCTTCTGCGCGAAGGGGCGGAGGAGGTACTGCGGGAGCGTGGCGGGGCTGGCGGTCCCGGCGCCGGCAGCGGTGGCGGTGGTGCGCAAGGGGAAGAGGTGGTGGTCGAAGCGGGAGCGCGCGGTGGCGGCGCCGGCGAAGGGCGGGGCGGGGATGCCGGTGAACTCCTGCACCATGGCGCGGAAGTTGGAGGTGTCGGTGGTGAGCACCGTGGTGGGCGCGCGGCGCGACGCCCGACGCGCCCGCTTCCTCGACCCCCGCGGCGGCGGCGCCGGCGCTGCGTCAGCCTGGTCGACCGCCGCAGAGGCCGCCATAGCTGCACCATGCCCGGGCAGCGACGGCGGCGAGTCCGAGCCCGAGGCCTCTGCGCCGGCCGTGACCGTGAGTGGCAGTGGCGCCGTCGTCGTCGAGCACCAGTGGGACTGGGACAGCGGCGGCGTGCGGAGCTCCTGGAGGCCGTAGATCAAGGAGCCGCCGCCGAAGCCTGGCACGGATGGCAGCGGCGGCTGCCGGAGCAGGGCGGAGAGCGGCGAGGAGTCGGCACCGCATCTGGAGTCGAACTCGTCGTCGCCGCCGCTGGACGACTGCAGGCTGCCGCTGTTGCCGGAGTCCATTCCGAGCCAGGGGCGTGGTGCAAGTGCAACCGCAGTCCGCAGCACACCAAGCTACGACCAGCACCAGCTTGGTGTCATTACCGGAGCGACGAGGCGAGGGCGAGGCAGAGAAGGGAGAAGAGAGTAGAAGCAGGCACGCTGCAGCACGCGTATGGGTGTGTAGCCGTGGCGGGGGTTGTTTTTGTATGGAAATGGCAATGCCGGCCCTGGCGAGCGCATGATTAGGCGCTGGCGCGCAGCGAAAAGTTGCGTGCGGTGCGGGCGGGCAGGCAGGAGCAGGATGGTTGCGGTCCCCGCGAGGCAGAGGTTGCCTGGCGGATCGAGGGTGGGGTGCGTGGTGCTCAGCAAAGCGTCGCGGTCGCCGGTCGGCAGGGGGGGAAATCATGTCGTCTGCCCCTGCCTGCCCAGCTTTCCTTCGGCTTTGGATGACGATCCCAACCGTGGTGCTGTACTTAACACTGGTGTTACGGTGGATACAAAAATTCTATCTACGGTCCAGCCATCCAGGTATTGAGTATCAGATGTACACACTTTTTCTATAAAAAAAACAATCGATCAGGACAGATGCCGATTATGGCCTTGTTTACTTTCCAAAAAATTTTGCAAAATATTTTAAGATTTTTTATCACATCGATTCTTACGGCACACGCATAGAGCATTAAACATAGATCAAAAAAATAACTAATTATATAGTTTGTTTGTAATTTACGAGACGAATCTTTTGAGCCTAGTTAGTCTATGATTGGACAATATTTATCAAATACAAACAAAAATGCTACAGTATCCATTTTGTAAAAGTTTTTACAACTAAACAAAGCCTATATAAACAATGATAACAGTCAAAACGACTACAAACAACTACACAACTTCTACCCACAATGTACAACAGTAGTGACAAAAAAGAAATTATTAACTAAGATAACTCTACCAACAACAACCCACTTGCAAGTTGCAACAAGGGCAAACAAACACCCATAGTGAAGACAAACGCCTAAAGAAAGGACAAAGAAAACTCTATCACCATGTCTTAGAAAGCATGACCTTTTAACCCCATTAGTGGCTTGAGGAGATAAGGCGATAACAATCTCTTTAGGTGTTCTATGTATACTTGCATTACATCCTCACTGAGCTTCCCATTATTTTCAGGTATATCCAATTCAATGAAGCGATGATCTATCATGGGAGACTTATTCGACATCTTGTCCTCGTGCTTAGTGGTGAAAGGGGGTGCATAGGACATGCAAGGTCCTCAACCATCCTAGGTACGATACTCGAAGGAGACGTTGGCTCTATTGGTGGATCTACATCGGTCACCTGGGGCTCTTCTGTGTTGACCTTTGGCCACAAAATAAATTGCACAATCTACGATGATTATGAGAAAGATGGGGTCTTTAATTGTCACTTGTGTATCTGAGATCTCATCATCATCAGATGCATCTTGTAACAAAACAACATCACCAAAGAGGTGACGGTCTTTAGTAACATCTAATTTGTCATCTGAATAGAGGAAGTCCCTAAGGTCACCTCGATGGCCTACTCCATTATCTGTTAGTGAAACTCTATGCCAAAAGCCTTTGTGGGCACCTCTATGGTCAACTCACTAAGGATAGAGTCAATAGTTTCAACACATGTGTCAGCTAGCAGTCCTGTGGCATACAACCCACCGCAAGAGAATTGAGGATTGGTGATGTTGGAGAGTGTCGAATAGGAGAACAAGGGCCAAATTAGTCACCTCAGAAACACATGGCTAACCAAAATCCATATGGTTGGCTATACATGCTAGCCACAACCTGACAGTACAAGCCTCCTCCCTAAGGGGGTGCATCACTACCTCCAAACTAACTTCGATCAAGTATTTAGGGTCTGATTATAAAGACTCCAGTAGAGGCACAAGTAGGGGTTGGAGGTTCAAATGTGTCGAAGCATAAGAGGAACAACAACTACTACTACAAACATGATTGACATCCTCAACATGTGAACCAATAGGTCACAAGGCTGGCAACGAGTTGTGACACGTTTGCTTCAGAAACATAGTCGTAATAATGTCTATTGGCAACGAAACACCATGCCCTTCTAAAGGAGGCATAGACACAAATTCCACTCGATTCTGGCCATGCTTAGAATGACAAGGTTGAGTAATAGGAGAGAAGAAACTCTGAATAGCAGAGAGAGACCAGAAGAGGCATTACTACTCCCTATACCTAGCACGACGACAATGAATGCAGTGAAAGTAGTCCCGATAGGAGCTAACTTGATGGTCATGGGCAAGACAAGCATATACCTTGAGCCCATGTTTTGAAGGCAAGGCTCTGTTGCACTTGCCTCTTCAGCGGTGACATTCTATGCATATCCTCCACTCAATCCCCCTCAAAGGGAGAGCCTAATGAAGATGATGATGGCATGATGCTTTCTCGCATTCTAGCTACATGCATGAATGACATATATTTGTGGACATTGGGGGCTTGATGGGGCTTGCCTAAAAGTGGAGAGGAGAAAGTGAAGGAGGTGGCGACGAAAGAAGGAGCTCAAGCGTCTTAATGAAGCAATTATAGGCCCAACATCTATGTCTCTACTCAAATGCAAAAGATTCAATCTATTTTTTGTACAGACATGGGTATGTCGCTTAATTTGTTAAAGTTAGTGTTTAAAGTACAAAAGATATTATCTTTTTTGTGCACTTCTCTTATATTTTCAAGTGCTTAAGTTTTTCTTGTTGTCTAGGCAACATGTATGTTTATCATTATTTGATAATTAAAAAATCTAGGTTGTTTCTTGTGAGTTATCTTTTCAATTGTACGCAATCCATCCCAAATTATAAGATGTTTGACTTTTTTGACACTAAGTTTGACCACTCATCTTACTCAAAAATTTGCACAAAAATATCACTTTTTTATCGTGGCTTGGTTTATTAATAAAAGTTCTTCAAGAATGACTTAAATTTGACTATGTTTGCACAAGTTTTTTAAGTAATACAAGTGGTCAAACTTGAAGCCAAAAAAGTTAAACGTCTTATAATTTGGGATGGAGGAAGTATAAGATTGTTGCTTGAAAATTCAAGTACCTAAAATATAACAGTTCCCATTTTTGTAACAACTCAACTCACTTGTAGAATCATGCCTAATAGATGCAGATACCAGCGCAAAATGTTATTGTCACAAACTTGAGAGATTAGGAAGGATTTAGAAGAATTCATATAGGAATTTTGGGTTTGGGAAGAAGAATAACACCAAGAACAAGACAACTAGAATCAGTTGGGGGGAATCAAGAAATGTTTGTTATTCATGTCATATCTCGTTCCATCACCATGTACTTGGCTTTTAACTGCTGAACACATCAACACCACTATGGGTCGAGGATCTACTCTTTGGACTAATTTGGAAACTAAAATCCCCTTAAGATTTCTAACTTTTTCCAGAGTGGAAAATCCATAGGAAAATAATTTGAATAATTGTTGAGTTCTTCATGGAGGGTTTTTCATCTCTAGGTGTATCTCCCTTTGCTTCTAAATTAGCCCTTAACAGGCCAAGCCCAACACCTCAAGATTTAAGTCGTGCCTCTCGCACCCTCATCTATCCGCTTCAGCCACACATGTTTCATTAATAATGATATTTTTTAGAAAAAAGTTCACATTACCTCCTTAACTTTCACGAAAGTCCGATTTTTCTCCGTGAAATTCAAAACCAAGCAAAACACCTCCCTTAACTTTTAAAACCTTTCACCTTACCTCCCTGGCCCTATTATAAGAAGTTTTGAAGGAGGTAATGTGAGTAGATCTACACAGTGAAAAATCATAGTAAATCATAGAAAAATCATAAAATGGAGAAATCCAATTTTGTTGGACTCTGCATGAGTAGATCTACACAGTGAAAATATAGTATGCTATGCTTTAGTATATTTTTTTGGTGCCTTTAGATTATGCTTTATTCATAGCTGCAGTTTCTATGATCTAATTGTGATGAACTTTTTGTGATGGGCTAATCATTGTATGATTGTAACATCCCCGATGTTACGGTTACTAAAATTTGGATCATGGCATCATCAGCATTGCACAGCATATTGGTTAAGCACACCTTGATGCATCAACTTAAAATGAGTTTAATTTGGTTGAATGTGCTTAGGGAATTAAAGTGTGGTTATCTTGTATCGATGCGTGTGTTGGTTGCTAAAACCCTAGGGTGCAAGATTTCCGAAAGGCTTAGGGGGGGGGAAACCCTGATTTGTGAACCCTAGATTTGCCCCCTTTTGCATAATTTGAAAACTAAGCAAAATTTGAGGTTGAGTTTAAAAGCAAAGTTGTAGATCTTGTCAAGATGTACAACTTTGGTGTTTTGAGTTTTTGAAGTTTCAATACAAAATTCAAAGTAATTTTGAAAATACAGATTTCCAGAAAGTG
>Ga0182004_10005808_pt1 | contig 10053 bp, 12 predicted proteins | sample Sormic07211540_1_FD_120479 | JGI IMG/M metagenome (GOLD analysis project Ga0182004, IMG submission 120479) | Endophyte microbial communities from Sorghum bicolor roots, Mead, Nebraska, USA - 072115-40_1 MetaG | ecosystem: Host-associated > Plants > Roots > Unclassified | place: USA: Nebraska... | reverse complement strand
TCCATTCCATCTCCTCCAATGTTGATGCAACACATGCACCAACCAATCACCAAATGATATGATCCACTTCATATCATCACGTGACCGTATTGGTTCATCGATCTTGACCTCACTTGCTCTTCAATGTTGCCTCGGTCCGTCGGCGCCAAGTCTTGCTCAAGCTTCACCGTCACACGCGGTCTCTCGCTTCAAAGCCTCCGACTTGCCCTTCACTCTTGCAACCGGTCCATCAAGCCAAGTCTCATCTTGATCTTCTCCACCTTGGTGACATGACTCCATGTCATGTCTCATATGCAATGGGCTCCTCCTTCATCATATAATCACCTGTGGACTAATCTCCTATGTATCTCACATAAACACTATTAGTCCACCTAAGTTGTCACTCAATTACCAAAACCAAACAAGGATCTTTCATTGAGCAAGACACAACTCTAAACCAGGGGTCAACAAGACATGACAACTCTCAACACAAGCAAGCAGCCTATGTGTTGGGTTTCTATCATGTAGAGCATATATGGCTTGTGGTAGGAATTTAACACCATTTAGGAACAATTAAGTTTTTATTCATCTTTAAAAAATAAATTCTCTGGCAATCATGCATGCTTAGAACAATAGTATAGATCTCTTATCTTAGCTATATCATGTCTCACAACAACATAGACTTTGTTTTAGCACTTGCAACCCAGTAAGTGTTCAAGTTCATGATAGTTAAGAATGCTAAGTTGTAACATCCCTGATGTTACGATTACTAAAACTGGATCATGTCATCATAAGCATTGCATAACATACTGGTTGAGCACATCCTGATGCATCAACTTAAAACAAGTTTAATTTGATTCCTTGTGCCTAGGGAACTAAAGTGTGCTTATGTTGTGAGCTAGTGTGGTTGTGAAATCCATAGTGTTGGAGGGTTCCGAGGAAAGGTGGGAGAAAACCCTGGTTTTAAAACCCTAGTTTTGCCCCTTTTTGTGCAACTGAAAAACTAAGCAAAATTTGAGGATGAGTTCGAAAGCAAAGTTGTAGATCTTTACAAGATGTACAACTTTGGTGTTTTGAGTTTTTGAAGTTTCAATACAAAATTCAATGTAATTTTGAAAATACAGATTTCTATAAATTGTCCCCTTTTCCAATTTGAATCCCTAATTCAAAATGTATTTGGAATCTTGAAAAGTGATCAACATGAAAGTTGTAGAGCTCATCAAATTGAACAACTTTTATGTTGGGAAGTTTTCATGTTATTGAGAAAAATCAAAAGTAATTTTGGAATTTCTATTCTGCCCCAATTCAAATTAAAATTAGACCCAAATTGGAAGTTTGAAATTCAAACTGTTTTCCTCAAATTCATGCCCTTCCACTCAAAATAAACTTTGGACCCTTAAAGATGTTTTGTCTTAAAGATGTTTTGTAGCTTTCAAAATTTTGAACACCTTTTGTTTTGGCCGAAATTTGACTTCAGTTCAACTTTTGGGAGCAATTTGCATAAAACAAAAAGAAGTGGATATGGCTCGCTACAGTGACCCGATGAAGATCACGGGCTCTGGTCCTGCGCGGCCACAGGGCGTGCAGCGCCGTGCGTGCGTCCTTGCTGCCATGCAGCTGTTTGCTGGCCGCGTCAACGCGCAACGTGGACGCCCGCGACCCCTTCGCCTCGTCCTCTTGAGCCCCCGTGCGGCCGACCTCGAGTTCCCTTGCTTCGACGACCGAAAACACTAGACGACACCCCACCGCCTAATACGCCATGTGTGTTTCCCCTCTGACCAAATTGAGCTCTCCAACACCTTCGCCACCTCCTTGCGGACCCAGGGTGCTCCACGAAACGATCTCTACCCCACCCAGCCGTCCGAATGTCGTTCTTCTTCCCCAACTCCGACCGAAACCGCCGCCGTGAGCCCTCACTGTGGCTAAGCTGTTCTAGAAGGTATCATGCCCCATTAATGGGTGTTTCCATCTCCTTTCGTCACTCAGAGGCTTATGCGCTTGCTTTTCTTCTTCGGACGCGAGCAGGTCCGCAGGAACAATCTCGACAAGCCCAGAGCACCCGCCCGAAGGCACCGCCACCGTCGCCAGCACCCTCAGTTGCCTCTCCCACCTTGGTGACAAGAGCACCATACTCCTTGCTCTTCCCCGAAGCTCCTTATCGCGTTATTTCGTGCTCTGCCGAGCCCTCACGGCCCGCCTATGGTCGATCGATGCGGCCGTCCGCCATGCGTGTGACCGAGGTAGAGAGAGAGGAGTAGAGCGTGCACGGGTGGTAGCAATGGATTTGCGGGGTTGAGGCGAGGCTGCTGCGCACCTCAACGTGGGCTAGGAACCCCGCTAACAGCGACTAGAAGCGCGGCCAAGCCGCCGGCAGCGTGGGAGACGAAGCTAACAACGGGGGCCTGCTGTCAGCGATGTCGTGAGAGGGGGAGGGCGCGCGCAGCGCGTGGGCCGAGCAGATGGGCCGGCCTGCGGGCCGAGCTGCTGGACCGCCCGCGGCACAGTGCCGTTTTTCTTTTTCCTTTTTGTGCAAATTTGATTTATGTTTGATTTTGTGTTGAAAATTATGTGCTGATCAAAAAATAATGAAAATATTTGAGTATGTTCTATGCAGTGAGTAGAACATAGGAAAAATATTACATTCCATTTTCTGATACTTTGAACCTGTGTAAAAATTGTACCCTTTATTTAGTAAATAAAGTTTCCTTGAAATTTAGGAATTTATTAATATGTCCAAAATTTACCAAAATTTGTGAGATGTCTCTGAATATTATTCCCTGGCTTCACACAAAATTTGGTGGCATTTGGATAATGTTTGAATAAATTATGGATATACCCCTAATTAGTAATTTAGTAATAATCATAAAATAGTTAGACAATAATTAGTTTAATTTCCAAATTAAGATTTGAGTGATTTTGGGATTGTGTGATGACCTAAGGTCATTAACCTTAATGACCTTTGGCATTTAATTATTGTTTGGAATTAATACTTATTTTTTGTCATTAATGTTTAATTAAAGATTAATTAAGATAAAAAGGATTAATAATTAGTTTAATGGGGATGATTGTAAACTAAGAAAGGCCTTAGCTTACTGATGCAATCTCTTGGGTAAAAACACTAAAATAATAAAAAACTTTAACTACTGCTTAGCCTATCTTTGCACCGAGAAAGAAAGTTGTACTCAACTAAATCCTTCTTATATGTCATTAACATGTCATGAGCATACATCATTTTGCGTATAGTGCATGTGACCGAAGGAACGACCGTTGAACAGAACCCCGAGGTTGGTGTTCCGTTCGAAGAAGTTGGATCCTAGACATGCGAAGTCTCCGAGGAACCCACTCAGCTCTGCAACCAAGGCAAGCCCCGGATGCATTAACCCATCCTTTAAAAATGCTGCATTACGTAGTCAAGAATTGGGTTTAACCTACTTGTTGCATTTAATACCTTGATATTTGTTATCTTGTCCTTGGAACCTATTTTATTTTAAAATTGCGTAGCGATGCTTAGCCCTGCTTACTAGATAGGTTTTCAAATAATAAAGTTTGAAGGGTTATTGTGGAATACTTTTATGGTCAATGATGTTTCAACTTGAGACTGGTCGGTGGACTTGCTTTAAGAATGGGGTCTTAAAGTAGTGTCTCCAACTGTGTCGATTAAGGACCGGTCTGTTGATGGCCTGTTGGGTTGAGAATTTATAGTACTAGCCACTTGCCCTCGGTAAGCCCGGTCTTGTGATTCCTCGACGAGAGCGGCTACTCATGCACTGGGCGTGGAGCGATGGCGAGAGTAGCGTGTACCCTCCTAGCAATGGGCTGGATGGTGGAGTACTGTGCTCTCGGATGCCGCAAACCCGGTCAGATCTTGGGAGAGCTAGATTTGGGTTAACATATGCAAGATTCGGTACTACATATGTCGAGTGGTTAGGAACTCCAGCTGCATTGCTAAGCGATTCGAATCGTCATTGCTCCCCGATTGGGAGACTCAATTCCTTCGACCCTCATCGTAGTTAATAATGCAACTAAATCAAGAAATGGGGAAAAGGGAAATGTCTCATGAAGTTAGGATCCCAATTCGCGGACTCAGAGTGACAAGAAGCTATTGCCGTCGGATGAATAATACTTTTATTAAGGACTAGGAATTTATAGACTTGTCTGTAAAAAGCAACTAGATAGACTGTCCTCGAATTCCACGGCCTCTCGAGGTGAGCAATTCGTGGCTAAAACATGAAAGTAAGGATGCACTAGTAGTAAGCTTTTATACAAAAACAACTTGACTCCTTGCTCAGCCACTCCTTGTCTACCCTAAGCCTGCATTCCTAAGTTCTCCTCCTTTTCTGCCGGGTAAGTCAGTTTGAGTACCCCGGTACTCAGGGTTTTATAACCCCTGTTGCAATTGAAGTTTAGGAGCTGGCTTGTTTTAGACCCTGTTGTGTGACCGTCGTCGAGGTTGACGGCGAGGAGGAATAAGCGTGACCCGTGGGCAGGGTCTGTAATCTTGTAATCTTTGTAATATGGTTAAAGTTGCTCCGTTGGACCTGGCTTGTAATAACACTTTATCTAAGTCTTATTTTGATGAACTATTTTTGTAAATTAAGTTATATAATGCTTCCGCTGTTTTACTCTGAAAGGCTATTTTGGTTATATATCGTCTGTGATACTACAATGTCTTCGCAATGAATGATCCTGGTGTTAATGTGGTCACTTGCTATCCTGTAAGGGCGAGAAGAAGAAGTTCTCGTTTATTGACCATTGCTAGTGGTCACGACGAGTCCTGTTGTTACGCCACAGGGAGCAGTGAAATGGATGTCTTGGGACACTCATCGGACTTCTAGAGTAGATGGATCCCCGGCATCACCGTCAGAGGTCCTTGGGACAATGACAGGTGTCAGTGGGTCCAACTACTTAGGAGTTTCTGCCACAGCTGGTATCAGAGCATTCATGCTAAGATGACTGTTGTATCCTTTGAAAAACATCAAATCTATTTGGATCCAATATTCTAAAGTTGCCTATTTTGAGTCCAAGTGCTTTAGCTTCACCTTATCCTTGTCTGTAGGCTTTACTAGAGTTTTTAAGGCCATGTGGAGGAGCAACATAAAGTATAGCCCTATGTTTTAGAATTTTAAGTGATATAATTATGAATTTCTATTGTGAATCATAAGTACGTGCATGCATCATGATATATTACTTGGGTAATTACCTTCCTCTTTATTTGGGTTGGGTTGTATAGGATCAATCCCATTCTTGCTAACCTTTAAGGTCTCCCTTACTAATCCAAACTCACCCTCTACAGGATGGGCCATTTGAAGCAGACTCCCCACAAGAGAACAGGTCCCAAGGGAGTGCCCCAACATCAGTTGGCCCCGAGGAATGATCAAGCTAGTAGTAGTCGCTCCCAACCTCAGCAGGAGATAGAGAGGTTGTCAACAGAGTTGACGGAAGTAACTATGGACAGACTGTTCAACGTTATGGAGATTGGTGAGCTCAAAGCCCAATTAACAAATCAAAAACAAGCCACGGAGAATTGCGAGGCGATGCTGACCCGCATGGTGGAAGAGTGAAATGCAGCCATTGCCCGGGAGGAGGAGGCCAAGAGTACGCATATGCACGAGCTGACCCGCATGAAGTCCAAGATAACTAAAAGCAAGTACACTGAGAATTTGTACAAGAAGATGGCGACCACTGTCACTGCACAGAGGGACGTTGCATGGCAATGGGAGGATCAACTGCAGCTTGAGAAACTTGAGCTGGCACACCATCTGGACACAGTAAGTGATATGGCGATGCAATACCGACATATTGCATTCGACTTGTATCATCAGCTTCATCCACCTCCAGTGGAAGGGGAGATGGATACTGATGGAGAGCTAGCAGATGGGGGAGAGCCTGACCAAGACCCCAGCAGTGAGGAGGAAACCGACTCTGGTGACGACAACTCGGGGGACGACCATGGCGATAACGATGACGACCCAGACTATGGTTCCGACCACACCGATTAGTTCAGTGGAGTTGCGGGCGGCGTCGTTATAGATCTTTCTAGACTACCGTAGTTGGGTTGGGTTAGCCATAAAGTTTTTTTTAAGTTAAAAGTTGTACTCGTTTGTGTTAAGTATGTTGAACTGTTGTATGATAAATAAGTTGAAGTATGTAAAATATGTTTCTGAGTTGTGGAGGTAGTAAGTAAATGTAACTGTTGTAGCAGATGCTGATGCGCACCCGCGGATCTGATAGAGCTGGACCTTCCCAGGGAGGGGAGGACATCCCCAACCCTCCACCTGCTCCACCTTCTCTAGCGGATGCAATTGCTGTTCTTCTGAGTGCCACCACAGATAATGCTTGTCTGTTGCGCGAGTTAGCGCAGCGACAACCCCATCCTCCCCCAAATTTCCGAGTTCAGAATAATCAGGAGGGGGAGACTCGGTATGTAGATTTCACGGGGACGAGGCCCCCAGTGTTCACAAAGGCAGATGAGCCTTTGGAGGCTGACGACTGGCTCCGGACAATGGAGCATAATTGAATTTAGCCTAATCCGTTGCTCAGAACCCAAAAGCCCCTCTTCGCAGCCCAACAGCTTCGGGGAGCTGCAGGGGCCAGGTGGGAAAATTTTCTTGCCATCCAGACTCCTGGACATCAGGTCACTTGGACAGAGTTCAAGGACGCTTTTCGCGCCCATTACATTCTAGAGGGACTTATGGCAATGAAAGCAGAAGAATTCCTCGCCTTGCGACAAGGCGATAAAAGTGTGATGGAATATGTGGCCAAATTCAATCACCTTTCTCAGTATGCCACTAAGCATGTGAACACTGATCGGAAGAAGAAGGCTTGCTTTATGCACGGCCTCAATACAAAACTTCAGACAATGATGACTACATGTTGGAATGCTACTTACTATGAGGCGGTTGACATTGCTATCGCCTCAGAAGAGAAAAATAGAAAGCATAAGGAAGCAAAGAAGGAGGCGACTTCTTCCTCTTTCTCTGGTCGCGGCCAAAAGTGCCAGAGAATTATTTATCACCCTCAGAGCCACGGGCACTTCCCAGCACAGCTACCTTTTTGTGGTTCTTTTCCTTCTCTATAGTATTGACCTGGGCAGCAAGTCTATCCTAGACCTACTATTGTCGCTGCAGCACCACGCCAGCCGAACGCCCCAGGTGCTCGTCCTACTGCTCTGCCGAACCACAATTACCCTTGCTATAATTGTGATAAACCCGCACATTTTCTCCAAAGAATGCCCCTACCCTCGACAAAATAACCCCACTTTCCAAAGGCCGCCTACCGGCCAACCTCAACCGAGCTAGTTTAAAAATGTGGCTCAAAAAGGGCAGAATGCATAGAGGGGTAAACCTGCAAAGAAGGTGGGACAAGTTTTTCATACAGAGGTTGAAACCATACCGGAAGGAGAGCCGGTGATGATGGGTACGTTTCCTGTTGCTAATCATCCTGCCTTAATGCCTTTTGATTCCGGTGCATCCCATACCTTCATCAATCGCACCTTTGTGGTAAGGCATGACATACCCATCGGGGAAACTAAGGATCATTTCTATATACAGTCGCCAGGAGGACGACTGAGTTCTAAGGAAATGGTTTATCAGGTACCCATCGAATTTGGTGGGCATAGTTTTCCTACCAGCATGATTGTTCTTAAAGATCAAGATATTGACGTTATATTAGGCATGAACTGGATGGCACAACGAGGGGTTGTGCTAGACATCCTGCATAAAACCATCAAGATGCCATTGCCCAATGGTAATTCTTACCTTTTAATCCAACTAGCCACTCCAACGCGGGCAATTGAACAACTTCATGCCACCACAGTGAAAGAAGTTGAAAATATCCCGGTAGTTCGGGAGTTACTCGATGTGTCTCCCGAGGACCTACCACGTGTGCCACCAGACCGGGATGTTCAATTCAGTATAGAATTGAAACCAGGGACAGCCCCAATTTCTCGAAGATCCTATTGAACGGCACCAAAGGAACTGGCTGAATTAAAAACCCAATTACATGAGTTGTTGGAGAAGGGTTTTATTCAACCCAGTTCATCTCCATGTGGTTGCCCAGCCTTATTTGTGAAAAAGAAAGATTAGACATTAAGGCTATGTGTTGATTATCATCCCTTAAATGAAGTGACGATTAAAAACAAGTACCCATTGCCCCGCATTGACCTGCAATTTGATCAGTTAGCCGGGGCTAAAGTATTCTCAAAAATTGATTTGACATCTGGGTACCATCAAATCAAGATCAAGCCAGAAGATATTCCCAAGATGGCTTTTACAACCCGCTACGGGCTGTATGAATATCTGGTGATGTCTTTTGGTTTAACCAATGCACCAGCTCACTTCATGTACTTGATGAATTTCGTCTTCATGCTAGAGCTAGACAAGTTTGTAGTCGTCTTCATTGATGACATCTTGATCTACTCTAAAACAAAGAAAGAACATGCTGAACATCTGAGGATTGTATTAACCCGTCGGAGAGACCATCAACTATATGCCAAGTTCAGCAAGTGTGAGTTCTGGCTGGATAAAGTCCATTTCCTAGGTCATGTATTAACAGCAGAGGGAGTCGCTGTAGACCCAGGTAAAGTAGAAGATGTGTTGTGTTGGAAACCACCTACTACGGTGCATGAGGTCCGTAGCTTTTTGGGTATGGCGGGATATTACCACCGTTTCATTTCTGACTTTTCAAGGGTCGCCAAGCCGATCACAATCTTGCTCAAGAATCAAACAAAATTTGTTTGGTCGTCTGAAAGTGAGTAGGCCTTTTAGACCCTAAAAAGGTTGTTGACTACTGCACCTGTATTTAGCCCAGCTGAATATTGAGAAGCCCTTTGATGTGTATTGTGACACATCAGGAATAGGGATAGGTTGTGTGCTGATGCAGGAGGGTCGAGTAATTGCATATGCATCTAGGCAGCTTAAGCCACACAAAGAGAATTACCCGACCCACGATCTTGAGCTAGCCGCCGTAGTGCATGCTTTGAAGATCTGGCGCCACTACCTGTTGTGAAACACTTGTCATGTATACACATATCATAAGAGCTTGAAGTATATTTTCACTCAAGCCGAACTTAATATGCGCCAGCGAAGGTGGCTAGAATTGATCAAAGACTACGATCTTGAGGTGCACTATCACCCAGGCAAGGCGAATGTAGTAGCAGATGCTCTCAGTCGTAAGGCTCATTGTAATTGCTTAGCAGTGACGCCTAGAGATATAACTCTATGCCAAGAGCTTGAGAACTTGGGAATAGAGATGACTTCCAAAGGAAGCCTAGCCAATCTAAAGATTGACTCCAATCTCGAAACTCAGATCATAGCAGCACAAAAAGAAGATAAAGGCATAAAATACCTCAAGGAGAAAACTACTAATAGAGCACCCGCAGACTTTAAGGTGGATGATGCTGGTGTGATCTGGTTTAAAGATCGGTTAGTAGTTCCAAAGGTACCTGAGCTACGTCAGCAAATCCTAGATGAAGCTCATACCACAAGATATTCTATTCACCTAGGAAGCAATAAAATGTATCAGGACCTGAAGCAGAGGTTTTGGTGGACGAAGATGAAAATATAAATAGCCCGCTATGTAGCCCAATGCGACACTTGTTGAAAAGTCAAAGCCATTCATCTCAAATCTGCTGGAGAGTTGCAACCCTTGCCTATTCCAGCATGGAAATGGGATGATATTAGCATGGATTTCATAGTGGGATTGCCCAAGACGGCAAAAGGCTTTGATTCTATCTGGGTCATTGTGGATCGTCTTACCAAAACGGCACACTTTTTACCTATTAAGATATTATATCCTGCTTCTACCTATGCTAGGATCTATTTTGATCGTATATTAAGTCTGCATGGGGTGCCAAAGACAATAGTGTCTGATAGAGGCACTCAATTTGTCTCCCAGTTTTGGAAATGCTTACATGAATCTTTGGGCACCAAGCTTCTATACAGTTCAGCCTACTGTTGACGGTCCTTAAGTATCAAATTTAATTAACAAATAAACAAAGAAAAGGATCCAAATGCAACCGACATCCAGACTTAGGGTTTTATCTGACAGAATTCCACGAGTTTTGGTGTTTGTCTA
>Ga0182004_10005807_pt1 | contig 10053 bp, 11 predicted proteins | sample Sormic07211540_1_FD_120479 | JGI IMG/M metagenome (GOLD analysis project Ga0182004, IMG submission 120479) | Endophyte microbial communities from Sorghum bicolor roots, Mead, Nebraska, USA - 072115-40_1 MetaG | ecosystem: Host-associated > Plants > Roots > Unclassified | place: USA: Nebraska... | reverse complement strand
CAATAATGACGCTCTCGTATAGGTGCAACGTATACGGATAATAGCGGCGTATACGAATAAATTGGAGAACATATACAATTGAAAACCAAAATCAATAAAGAAATGAAAAGGAAAAAGAAAAAAAAAGAAAAAGAAAAAAACCATTTAGTCCCGGTTGATAATACTAACCGGGACTAAAAGGGGTCGCCAGGGGTGGCGCCACGTCACTGCCTGGCACCCCTAAATGGGACTAAATGTCCCCATTTAGTCCCAGGCCGGTGAGCCGGGACTAAATGTGGGACTTTTAGTCCCGATCCCTTAGTCCCGGTTCGCCAGCCGGGACTACAAGTGGTTTTCGACCGGGACAATAGACCGATCCTGTACCAGTGTCCTTCAGCTTTGAACAATGTACAGGAATAAGCCCCATCACAAACTTGTCACACACAGATTGTATTCCAGACATTGACAAAACCACTAGATGAATAATCTTCTGTAGAGCAGGAAGAATCGCCATAGCGGCGTCCACGTTTGTGCAATCATCTATATACAGTTCTCTAAGAACTGAATGTAATTAACTTGTTTCCAATAATATCTATTCTAGATGAAGTGAGAAGAGAACACTCGCACAGATTTAGGGAGCAGAACGAAAGCGCAGCAGAGATGATTGTGACTAAACCATTATCAGAAAGCCGATAATTTCTCTTCAGAGATATTTTTCTCAACAATGGCATGCAGTTAGGAACCTTAGCTAAGGCAGTTGGAATATGTAGTCAGGCATGCATCTTCCAGATATATCAAGCTGTAGATCTTACATGTAGAAACACTGAATGAGTTCTAACAAGTTAATTTACCCAAAAGGGTTGAGTAGAGTATCTTTGGAATCCACTAGATAGAAAATTTTCTCTCTCCTGCTGAACACGAATCTCAAAGCGAATCCTATGGTCCACAATGCGAGGGCATGTGTCTGCAAAGAAACTGCGTTCAAAACGGTTTGTAACTGCAATTCAGTTTCCATATGAAAGTTGGAACCTTCCGGTCTCTGTTAACACGCTGTCGAAGATGAACGTAGCTAGTTGGTTTTCTTCTTCTTCTTTTTTTTTTACAAAAAGCATGATTCAGTAATTAGCAGCAAAGTGCCGCTAGAGAGGTACAAGTGTTCATGTTTACAGAGGATAGGGCCTCCGGAAGAGGACAACCCTCACCATGATCGGGATTTTTACAGAGAATATTAATATTTTCAGATCTTACAATAGATTTCTTATAAGCCTGCAAAGCTAAGGCGTGGGCCTCCGAATTATATTTCCTATCTATCTTGAGCACTTTTGGAGATCTTCTCTTTGCAGCATTGATGAAATCTTGAACGTAGGGTTTGATTCTCCAGTCAGGGGGTGATTCATGGTTCCTCCCGGTCAGAAGGATAGCAAAAAACAGATCCAGCTGATTTTTTCTTATATATATATATATATATATATATATATATATATATAATATGTTTAATACGTAATTTATACGTGTTATTACTTGCCGGACCTGTGGCTCCGCCACTGCTTCCCTGCTGGTCTGCCCCATCGCTCTATCCCAGCGAGCCGTGCAAGACTCAACAGGCATTTAACGACCTGAGGGTCCGTTTTGTTTGTTCTAGCTAGCTCTATTGTCAAATGAAATTCTAATTATGTACTTTACTTATTCTAAAATTTGACCATAATGATAATATCATTAGTATCTAATAACATCAAAATAGTATCTATATCTATAACTATTTATAAAAAGGCAAAAATTCACTCAACCCGCTCTCTTCTCCCATCCACTTTCCCGCGAGTCTACGACCGAATCGATGATTACTATGATTTTCATCCAAGCGATTATAAAAGAGGGGTCTTCATCAGGTGAATCGTGGCCCAAGCCCAAGCCTCAAATCTAAGCCCATAAGGCCGGCTGGGTGTCAGGTCCATTTCCCAGGCCTATGATTTTGTAGAAACCAAGCGTTTAGCGTGTTGTAATATGTGGGTGAATCACTGTTATACTAATTTTGTCTTTTTATTATTAGAGAAAAAGAAGAAGGATACAGATTAGAACTTTGATTTTTTTTTTATCTTCGATTAACATCTAACTAAATAAAGAAAGCGGAGCAAAATAAAGAATGTAACTCTTATCCTTTTCTATTTGACTATTAAAAATTCTATTTAGAATACTTAAGGATGTGAGAAATCTATTTATATTAGGACTCCTACTCCATATTGGTTTAGACGCAAGTTATTCTAAAATGTATGAGCACAGGTTATATATATAAGTCCAGGTAAAAGAAATTCTCCATTGTTCGGTAGTTAGAGGAAGACAGACAAAAAAAAAGATAGACGAAAAAAAGAACCTGAAATTTTGCCTCTTTATTATTAGATATAGATATATATAATTAGGTAATAGAGATATAGATATAGATTTGATAGTTTTTTTTTCTTCCGTTGCAATGCACGGGTATTTTTGCTAGTACTATAAAAGAGAAAATTTTACTGACGGTTCTCAAACTTCTCCCAAGTTCTCATCTAGGTCCCGTTACTTTCAAAATACACATCTAGCTCTCTAAACTTGTCCTAAGTTCTCATCTAGGTCCCGATACTTTTAAACTGCGCATTTAGCCCCCTAAACTTGTCCCAAGTTCTCATAGAGGTCTCAATACTTTTAAATTGCATACTCAGGTCCTTGAAGTTGTATTGTTGTACCATTATGGTCCATCCGCCCCTGCATGAGCATCCTAACCTTCGCCAAACCGCACATGCCTGTCTTACTCACATTGCCATGCAGCGCTGCAACATGCTTGACCTACCCATGCATGCCAACATTGCATTGTCATGTGGTGTCACAGTGCCATGTCGTGCTCGTCGCACCGCCATGCTGCGTGCTCCACTCACCCTATTGCACTATAACGATGACCCTATCATTGTCGATGGAGGTGAGGAAGGCTGGGAGTGTAAGTAACTAAGTGTGAAGAGATGGTGCTAGCATGAGCTCCTGCTCGATGAGGGACATGAAGGAGTGTGGTGGTGGCTGATGTGGTGTTGAATGTGATTGACGCGAGATGCCACAGTGAAGTCGAGTATGAGTGAGTCAAGCAGAATCGAGGAGGGTCATAGCAGTGAAGCCTTGGCTAGGATGTGTGGTAGGGAAAGCACGACAAGGACGACCAAGCGACGGAAGTAGGTCCTAGGAAACTAGTTGTGCACATGCAACACATTGTGTGGGGAAGGAGATGGACCGAAAATGTAATACAATTTAAAGGAGTTGGATGTGTATTTTTTATGTACTAGGACTGAATCAGAACTTGGGACAAGTTTAGAGAGCTAAACACGTAATTTGGGACCTGGATGAGATCTTGAGATAAGCTTAAGGAGCTAAATGCGCAATTTAAAAGTATCGAGACCTGTTCGGTTCCTTTGGAAACCTTCCCGGACCATTATTTATATAACGTCAGAATTAATCCGGACATGCAATGGCTCATTCCGAAGGAAACGAGAGGTCTTAGAGAGCTGAATGTACAATTTAAAAATAGGGGGACCTAAATGAGAACTTAGGATAAGTTCAAGAACCGCCAGTGAAATTTACTCCTATAAAAATATATCTTATAACGAATCTACCAACACTTATTTAGTATTATACAAAAATCTCTGTTGCTCAAATGTGGACTTGGCTCAGTTTGGACCTGTTAATTTTCACTTGTAGCTAACGCACATTTTTGTATGGATTTGTTTAGATTCACTTAAACTAATTATTACTCTCTTGTTTTTAATTTGTACTCCCTAGCTCCATCCCGTAATATATAGTGTATCTTAGCATTCAAAATTTGTCCTCAAATATAATACATTCTAGAGAATAAAAACCAACTTTACAGTAAATATTTTCCATCTATCAAACAATCATCATCAATCACATTAAAGATAGTACATGATTAGAAAATAAAATAAGGCTACATACGTCTTTTATATTCTTTCTTAATTTATCGTAGAATCTCAAAGATGTATTGTATTACACGACGGAGGGAGTAGTTCATTGTGGCTTTATTCTAAATAAACCTTCTTTAACTTTAACTAATTTAGCAACCAGATCCTACTATTGATTTTCGCTGACATCACGTGTGTCTGCTTCATACAATAGACGTACTCCCTCCGTACGTAATATACCATATTTCTTTTGTCTCTAAAAACTTCGACTCCTAAAATCCGTGCCAGTTATTTTATAAAGTTTAATCAAATTTATAGAAAAGAGCATAAATATATCTATAACATAATGAGTATTTTATAAAAATATTTTCTATGATAAATCTAATGGTATTAATTTGGTACTATAAATCTTAGCGTTTTTTCTAAAAATTCGGTTAAAGTTTTAAAAGTTTAACATAGTACAACTCTAGAAATTAAAGCTTTTTGAAAGATAAAGGGAGTACTTTGTGTTTTGCACTTTCTTATACGGAGACTAATGTCCGAACACAAAGCACTAAAATATCTCTAAAAGAAGATAGAGATGGACTTGTAGGAAATATGTATTGGGAAAAAGGGCATAAGAAAGTAAGAATGTCAAGTATTTTATTAGAACAAAGTTAAGTGCTATAATGTCATGTATTCTAGGAGGGAGGAGGGAGTACACGGTCCACTGATTAGTAGGAATAAGAGCCCCGGAGAGAGAGAAGCGTCAGTCGAGCTAGATCAGAGAGTAAAGTATTGCAGAAAAGTACTAGGTGAGGTGAAGTGGAGCAGGGTTTGTCTGGTCCCGTTCCTATCCCATATCTGTTCTTCGTCAACTACGAACGAGAGGCTTGCGCTCCAGTGCTGTTCATAGTCGCACACCCATCCTGCCATCCATGATAAAGACTTGACGGCAAGACACATCAGCGGCGCATGATCATTGACAAATCACCGGCCCACGACAACTGCTCCGACATAGTAGATCGCACGAGCAAAAAGTGCCACACTACTCCCACTCAATCCCACCCAGAAATCATCTCCACACACCATGTCCATCTCCATGTCCGTGGAGATCCCCATGGATCAGCCGGTCTCCAGCTCCACCCCACTTCGGGGCGCCGTCTGCGACGTGGTCGACGACGAGGACGAGGCGGCGCCGCCTCCGGCCAATGCTAGGCCCACGCGCGTGCTCATCTCGCCCATCGTGCCTATCCCCGCGGACGGCGGCGCTTCGGCTGATGCTGCGCTGCCGCCGGCGTACACCGGCGTGCTGTACCTGCACCGCCACAAGTGGCCCGCCGTGGACGACGACCCCGGCAAGAAGCGGGAGAAGTGGCTCAAGGAGATGCGCGGCTGGCTCATGGTGCTCGCCGTGCTCGCCGCCTCCGTCACCTACCAGGCCGGGCTCAACCCGCCCGGCGGCTTCTGGCAGCAGGACGACGCGCAGGGCAACGTCGCCGGCACGCCCGTGCTCCAGTCCAAGTTCCCCAAGCGGTCGGAATGAAATTCATTCATCAGTACAATTACAATTATTGCAGGCTCGAACAGCTCACAAAACGTACGGACCAATGGTATCCCCCTGCAGGTACACCGTTTTCTTCTACTTCAACTCGACGGCGTTCGTGACGTCGGTGGTGATCATCGTCCTGCTCATGAACGAGTCCTTCTACCACTCGGAGGCCAAGGTGGAGGCGCTGGAGATCATCGTCGTGCTGGACATGGCGGGACTCATGGGCGCCTACATCGCCGGCTGCACCCGCGAGGTGTCCTCCTCCATCTACATCATCGTCCTCACACTCGTCGTCTTCCTCTACGTCGTCTACACGGCGCAGTTCCTGCCCAAGCTCTGGGGCCTAGTCGTTGACGTGCCCTTCCTCCACAAAGCGGCCCAGGGGGGCGCGCTGCCCGTGCCGCAGAACATCCTGGACGGGGCCAGGCCGCGGACCGACACCATCGGCCGGACCAAGTCGGCGCCGCCGCGTTAGGTAGGAATGTAGTAGGATTAATAATTGGTCGTCACAGTCACAGTTCGCAGCAGAGGAATGAATCAGTGGTCATGTTCCCTAGAGCTTTACCACTGCAACCAACTGTCAGTCCGCACTTTACGTAGATGTATGTGTTGCCAAAACCAACTGTTATAGACCGTGCTTGATACAACTTGTTTTTATAAAGTTTAACATAAGGTTGATATATGCCTTGTGTGTCGAGTTGTGATGAGCGATTGACACGAGGTAATCGATCTTGGTTAAGTTTGGAGACTAACCATGACGTGAGCGTATGTGCAACATGTCTGTTGGTTGTGTTGGTGTGTAGGGGTGAAGGTTGGTAGGATGAGGAGGAGGGCGAGATGAATTTCACCATATAAAAGCATTGTGGAGAGCCCATCAAGACAATTAAGACGGATATATCATTTGCCATATTTGGAGCACTAGAGAGAAAGTCCTCGATGGATACGACCCGGAAGACTCTACAAGACCCTAGAACCATCATCCATCACAAGACCAGGAACTAAACCGACAAGATTCCATAGCTCCGCGAAATAATCTTTTTCAAGGATTTATCCAGAAGCTAGAAAAGAAAAAAATCCATCCATGACACGACTCATTATGCAAACGGATTGGAAAGAGGCACTAGAAGGACGTAAAAGACACCAGAAGACACGAGAACAAAGCGGGAGATCGGGGGCGGCCACAACATGCTAGGCCGGCCAGCCTGGGCCCACCTAGAAGCCACCTCTCCTTTGCGTGACGGCTTCCAACCTACCTCTACGACGTATCTTGACCCTTGTTCTATGTCAATTTGATCCAAGGGCTACGGTTCATTCCAGCAGACTATATAAGTAGAGGCAGACCCCCTAGAGGTATCAATCTATTAGAATCCATCATAGATCAATCAGTCAACCATATCCCATTGTTTAGAGCTCCACCAACTAGGGCATAGCTAGAAACATAAGAATAGGAATTAGAGGAGTCAAACAATGCTTGGATTCTAGATCTAGTCACGAGAAGGCAAGGTAAAGTCTTGTACTTCTCTCTTGTATTCAACATTGTTAATCTATTTGAGTTATTTGTCTTCTAGTTCATTTTGTTTATCTTCTAGTTCATCTTTTGTTCTTCTAGTTCATCAATGAGATCATCTAGTTCATCTTATTCTTGTTCTAATTCGTCTAGTTCATCGTCTAGTTCATCGTGTTCTTGTTTAGTTCATGTTTCCCTCTAGTTCTTATTCTAGTTCGTGTTTGAGTTGAATACTTGATATAACTTGGTATAATTATATATTCATAATTATAATGTTTATTGCCTACTTTGACTATATGTTTAGTATAGTTGGATTAGCTTTGTGTTTATGCCCTTGTTCGTATAGCACTTACCCTTTGAATTCAGGGGTGGGTGGTAAAAGTTGTGTAAGTGTGGTGCTTAGACTATGGCTATCTCTGAATGTGTTGATGGTCATTAACTCAGAAATTTGACTGTCAATTTCTCTCAAAAATAGGGAAATTTGGTAGACTAACACCACATATGCATTTACTTCTAACTTAGTTCCACATGTATTTGGAGAATTATATTTTTTATAGGACACATATACAAATACATAAAGATACATCCGAAAGGCACTTTTTTAAAGCATATATGTTTATGCAAACAAGCAACAAAAGCCACAAAGTGATGAACTCCAACACAGTTCCCCCTAGCCAAGCCTTCATCAGAGGCCTCTGGGGCCCAGCTGGCAAAGGTGGTGTGGACAGGAGGTGGTCCCTAGGGACCGGCCGGTCTCTTGGACCGGCCGGCCCCTGGCTAAGCCCAAACCAAACCGCCTTCAACGTGTGGCTGCATGGCACCTCCTAGAGTCGGTTCATCATGTGTTCAAGCGTGACCTATGGAGCATTACTGACTTACCTCCCTTGTATAAATATGGGGCACCCCTCCTCTCAAATCATCACACAAAGGAGCAAAACTTAGGAATAGTAGCTGTAGTTCAGCATTAGAATAAGAGAGGAGAGTGTGAGAGAAAAGAGCAAGAGAGGTAGCTGAAGCTTGAGCAGCTCCTCAAGCGTAGTTTGTACGCTTAGGAGGGAAGCCAAAGCTAGCAACCTCTCTATTTGTATCCATATAAGATTCGTTTGAAGTAAGGATCTTAAGTTCTTCTATTGTTACTTAATTTGTAGAATTTATATTTGTACTACTATACCTTGTGTGATCGACGTTCGTTCTAGTAACGAATGCTCTAGTAGAAGGGCCCTTGGAAGATAGGTAACCCTTGCGCGCACACTAGAGTAATAGTGAGCAACGTAGACGTGGTGTCTAGGTTGAGCGTTATCTTCGGTTTGCCTCTCTTTCTCCAGTGAGGTGGATAGCGGCATGTGGTTGTTGATGGTAGATAAGTAAACATAGCAAGAGAAAGGACTAAAATCAGAATATCATCTAGCAATAGGTGTTATCTCTAACAAAATTCCACAAGTTTTGGTGATTGTCTATTTCTATAGGGGGGTTAACAGAATAAGAATAAAAGGAGGTCCATATGTCAGATTTACATAGAGAGATGACCTCATTGGTAACCCAGGAATACACTAGAACACTCGAGGAGGCACCCCTGCAAAGTGGGGCCCACCTGGCAGCCAGCCAAGGGTGGGTGCCCACCTGTCAGGGCGGCCGCCTGGCCATCTCCACTAATGGAGAGCAACCTCATGGATCCTGCCGGCACCGCCTTTGAAGAGTAATCTTGGCCATCCATCAAGGTCGGTTTGATCCGAGGGCTGTGGTGCTTCCTAGGGGGCTATAAATACAACCCTAACCCCCCTGGGGAGGAGGAATTCATTATTCTCTAAGGAATTTATATAGAGAGAATTTAGAGAAGCCTAGAGCCACCATCTCAATTAGATCTCTATAGTTTTATAGCATAGGTACATAGGAATAGATCTAGAAGGAGTCAGGCCTAGCTTGGAGTCCGGATCTATCTTCGTTCTTGGTAATTTCTTATTCTTTTTGTGATATTCATATTAGTTCTTGTTACTATGAATATGACTTTGATCTATTTGATTATATCAGAATTGACTTTCTTCTATTTGCTTATGTTCTCAATTATATTGTTATTAGTGCTACTATGAATATGACTTTGATCTATTTGATTATTAAACTAGCATCGACATGTCAATATTTTTCAATCTTGGTCCCGAATTATTAAACCCAAAATAATTATAGAATTTGTATCTCCTTTGGAACCAAGTATGAACTAAACTTAAAACAAGTAAAGCAACCCACATAGATATAGAATCCAAGGTAAACATTTGGGAAAGCTTTAACTCACATAAAATATTGTCATCGGCCTCTTGATAAGGGATAATATGTTGGCTGATGCAATCTGAATTTATTTCATGATCAACAAGTAAATTAGTTTTCTCAATCGGTCTCTTAGATGTAGCAATTGAACTAATATGACCTCTAAATTCTATAAAATATTTGCACCTTGTACTTTGTTAATCATGCCGAAGAAGTACATGTCCTTGATTTGTATGATGTTACCCTTCTGAAAACAATTTGTAGGGGCTAGATCTCCATTAATGATACATCAATCATCAGATAAATGCAAAACCCCTTTAGCACCTGAAAAATCAAGTCTAGCCAATTTCTTGCGCTTCCCTTATTTTGATACAACTAGACTTGTTTGTTGAGAAGGAACCGATTCAGATTGGATATTGTTTTGTTCGGTCTTGTCAACCGAACTCTCGTTTATATCCCAAGCAGCTTTAATCTCAAGACAGTATTCATTAGATTTATACTTGATTAAGAGAAGTATTATATAATTATTAAAACAAATATGCCATTTAATACGTCCATGCTCAGGGAGAGAAAGCATGCCATTTAAAATCTCAGTAATTCAGCTTTTTAAAGTTGAAGCTAAATCATGAATATTAACTTCTACATGTGGTGCTATATTTTTATTGATTCGGCTAAGGTTACTAGTAACACGTGAAGCTGTGTCACACCCATATTTTAAGAATAAAATAGGATGCATAAAAGACTCATATGTGCCCCAGGAATAGTCGCACACATAAGTAGACAAATCTCAAATGTACCATTGCAGTGTTTATTACATAGCGGAACGATAATAAATCACATAGTCT
>Ga0182004_10005806_pt1 | contig 10055 bp, 5 predicted proteins | sample Sormic07211540_1_FD_120479 | JGI IMG/M metagenome (GOLD analysis project Ga0182004, IMG submission 120479) | Endophyte microbial communities from Sorghum bicolor roots, Mead, Nebraska, USA - 072115-40_1 MetaG | ecosystem: Host-associated > Plants > Roots > Unclassified | place: USA: Nebraska... | reverse complement strand
TGTCGGGACCAAAGTGTTCGAGTTATCACCTTTGCCGATAGTAAGGTCAAATCGGCTGGCACGCCTTAACGTTTAAATCGGGTATTAGCCCTTTGTGTTTGCAGATCAGCTTTTGCATCAACAGCGTGTCCATCGACACTATGTGTCCCTTCTAGCAATAATGTGTCTTTTAAATAATGTGCCCAATTCAATATGGTCAAGTGAAAATCAGTGTAAGTTAGGTGGCTGTAGGGAAAAAAACCAAGAAAAAACCATAATTCACAACGAACTTTCTGCACTGACAAAGAACAATGGTTAAACCAAAGCTCATGCTTACCACTGCATATCACCCAAGACAAAAGAGTCATATACAAAGGAATGCAATGGTTGAATTACTGTATTACGAAAAGGACATGCTATAATAAACTAAACGCAACCCTGCAACTGTACATGAAAGTGCACAAGAGCAGTGGAAACCTGAGAGCTTAAGTTTGAACAAATAAATTGAAACCAATTGAAACATTCCAGCAAACTGAGAACATGACAAATACTTCTCTTATGCAAAACGTATAAGGAAATAAAATTTATTGTTTCCTTAAGGTTTGGTAAAGCCGATACAACATGGTACTCTGGGACTCCTAATTCTTGCTCATACTCTCCAATTTTAATGGCAAATGGACACTACTGACAACCATTATTCCTATTCGATTTGCTCACACGATATACATGAGCTGACTTTTTGATTAACTTGAGGCACAATCTCAGTGTCAACCCTTACACTCAAGTGACCAAGATAATAGAACGAAGGAATAGTTAAGTTAAAAAATAAAATTATTTCAATTGTTTCATGTACATATTTTTTGCTCTACGTACAAGTTGAATGTTATATTGCGCATAGTAGCATACCTCCTAGTTTATATATTGAACTTCTAATAACCATATGCAAGTTGCTGCTTTACAATAACCATATGCTTGTTATGAACATATATCAATTACTGTACTGCACCAAGATTTGAAAGTATATGTAACTTCAATCGCCATGGCTTTAGTCGGCTAACTCACTTGGTTTTAGGGTTGTGGCTGGCCGGGGATGGCCACTAGGCGGGCAGGGCTCGCTGCTGCTACGCGGCTGAGGACTTGCCAGGGCTACAGCCGCCTGCTCCTAGGAAACGCAGACACTGCATGCGCTGCTAACAAATTTACCTAGTGGTGGATAGCAGAGGGGACGCGCTTATCAACGACAGCTTAAGTTCGTGTTCGGCTTTGTCCTACTTCAAGGGGTCACGACCCTTGGCACAACCAGTGGTGGACGCCCTGCCTAGCCTCCAGGGCAAGGGCGAGGTGCGAGGACGAGCTAGGGCGAGGTGACAGGATGGGCGAGGTGCGAGGGCAGACACTAGGATTGGGGGAGTGAGGATTTTTCTATACTTTGATGCGGGACATGAAGGGAAAGACAGATGCCACGGAGAGGTCAAGATTTTTCTTGTGTAGAAGCAATTTTATATCAGAAATCCTTTGTTTTTCTTTGTTTCTTTTCGCACACTTTCACCTCCATGGTTATATATTATTTCTCTCTTAAGTATTTGCATCAGGATTTCATTCTTATTCTATATTTCTTTCCGCACACTTCCACCTGCTGCATGTTGGGTTGGTTGATGCGGTTTGGAACGGAGAGGCTGAAGCGACCTAAAAAAAATATCGCACCATTCGGTGGTCTTACTTTTATTATTTTAAATTTTAGGAGATTATTTAGAGTTTTTAAGTGTATTTAATATTACCAATATGTCTATTATCATTCTAGGGATGACAGCTTAGTGTATAGTGATGTTAATTAAGAAATATGAACCGTCACTTTCTGTTTCGTCTAACATCATTTATTTAGCATGCCAGTACCACTGTGGATAATATTGAACACCAACACGTTATCTCCCGCCCTCTCCCACGTCCCTGGTAAGGTGTACCACCAGATCACAACACCGTTGCACATATACACGAATCGTTTCCGCAACACCACAGATCGTGCAATTCAGACTGCTGCTATACCTGTAATAACTTCCATGTCCCATCCGTTTAATTAAGCAATGCAATCCCCATGTAGTAAGACTTCCGTTCGACACGAAGACAACGCAATGCGTGTAGATCAACAATTACGTACTCCTTGTGTTCTCTTTTGTCCGACACTCAAGAAGAATCCACGTGCACTCATCAAACTTAATTTCAAAGTTCCACACCACTGCTAATAATATCTTAAAAAATATTAATCTGAATAAGGTTACTTCAAATGCTACAATGATCACGCGGTTACATTAGAATACACCTATTGATTTAGTTATTTCAACATTCAAATGTTAGGTTTGGGGACCGTGCGGTTAGTTATGCACTTAGGTACTACGAACCAACATACCTAAGCACGCGCACATTATTGATGTGAATTGAATCCAAGTAGCGAAATGGAAACAGCAACGCATTACTTGCATGCTTAACCTGCGATTCCCCTTTATGGCTACTAATAATAGGCAAAGCTTATAGTGCATCACACGCAAACACCAGTGAGCGACATGAGGCTCAGCTCGCTCCTGTTGACCCAGCTGGTGTACTATTTAAGCACAGTCCCGCCACCCCTGGCCTCTCACTGACTCACGTATTTCATATGGACGATAATGCATCTATTCGCCACCACACTACTCCCTCCTCCACATACCATCGCAGAAACCCCGTCATGGCAGCGCATGTTTCAGTGCTCCTCCTGGTGCCGGCGTTGCTGATGAGAGTGGCAGTGGCCGGAGCACCGCCGTTCTCGTGCGGCCCGTCGTCGCCGTCGAAGGGGTTACCGTTCTGCAACATGAAGCTCCCCGCGTCACAGCGTGCGGCGGACCTGGTGTCGCGGATGACGCCCGCCGAGAAGGCGTCCCAGCTTGGGGATATCGCCAACGGGGTGCCGCGACTTGGCGTCCCCTCGTACAAGTGGTGGAACGAGGCCCTGCACGGGGTGGCCATCTCCGGCAAGGGGATCCACATGAACCAGGGCGTACGCTCGGCCACCAGCTTTCCGCAGGTGCTGCACACCGCCGCGTCCTTCAACGACAACCTCTGGTTCCGCATCGGCCAGGTACGCGATGTGTGACGACGGCGCAGGACATCATGGGCATGACGCACTCATGAGTCATGACGGTACGCGTGCCAGCATTGTCATGGGACGTCGTCATCCATATCCATAGTGCCATTTAGTCACCGCGCATGCATGCCATTTGTTTTTGATTTGCTTTCGATACGTGATTTATAATAGTGGCGCATTATGGCTGCCCTCTTAACCATGTTTTAACTCTGATAGTAATTAGGCTGAATGATATATATATATAATGCTGTCAAAAGCAACACCATCTGTTAGTGTCGACTTAAGATCGGCACAACTAATATGCTTGTGAACTACTCTTTGGTATGAGTTGTTCTCCAAGAGTTTGCATAATTAAAGTTACTCAGCATGTCATCACCAAGAGTGCGTTGCAAGCATGCATCCATATGTGTTTGTTGCGCACAAACACTAAAATAAAATAATTAATTTTCCGGCCACGTGAACTGACATGAGTGTGGATCGACGACGTACGCGTACGCAGGCGACCGGCAAGGAGGCTCGGGCATTCTACAACATCGGACAGGCGGAGGGGCTCACCATGTGGTCCCCGAACGTGAACATCTTCCGGGACCCGCGGTGGGGCCGCGGCCAGGAGACCCCCGGCGAGGACCCCGCGGTGGCCAGCCGGTACGGCGCCGCCTTCGTCCGGGGCTTGCAGGGCAGCAGCAGCAACACCAAATCCGTGCCGCCGGTGCTGCAGACCTCGGCTTGCTGCAAGCACGCCACGGCATATGACCTGGAGGACTGGAAGGGAGTGTCGCGGTACAGCTTCAAGGCCACCGTGACGATCCAGGACCTGGCGGACACCTTCAACCCGCCGTTCCGGAGCTGTGTGGTCGATGGAAAGGCCAGCTGCGTCATGTGCGCCTACACGATCGTCAATGGCGTGCCGTCGTGCGCCAATGGCGACCTGCTCACCAAGACCTTCAGGGGCAGCTGGGGACTCGACGGGTGAGTTGTCTCGATCGGCCGTTGTTGTTGCTCACAATAACTGCCTTACATTTCGCGGCGAGGACGGAGCTCGTTCAAGTCCACCGAGTTCTTTCTCGTCTCATCTCATGGTCCTTTTTTGCCTGATGAAGGTATGTCGCCGCGGACTGCGACGCGGTGGCCATCATGCGTAACTCACAGTTCTATCGCCCGACAGCGGAGGACACCGTCGCGGCCACGCTCAAAGCCGGTATATCGTCCTCTCGTATGATGCAACTCTTTCTCTAGGGCCTCTTAGACCTTGTTTAGTTCCACGCAAAAAACGTTTCACCAATCACATTAAATCTTTTGACACATGTATAGAGTATCAAATGTAAAAAAAATAGAAATTAATTGCACAGTTTACGTGTAAATTGCGAGACCCATATTTTAAACCGAGATAATTGAACACTAGTTGTCAAATAAAACAAAAATGCTATAGATAGCTAAATCTAAAAACTTTTTTTTTTGAAATAAACAAGCTCTTAATTTGAGTTCGCCCCACCTATGCAAATTAACGCTTTCTAATGACTAATGACTAGTAAATGGCAATCACTGATCGAGTTCATTTTAATTGGATCCCCACGGACAACTTGTAGGATTGGACATAGACTGTGGTCCATACATCCAGCAGTACGCCATGGCCGCGATCCAGAAGGGGAAGCTGACGCAGCAGGACGTAGACAAGGCCGTCAAGAACCTCCTCACCACCCGCATGCGGCTGGGCCACTTCGACGGCGACCCCAAGACCAACGTGTACGGCAACCTCGGAGCCGGCCACATCTGCACGGCGGAGCACAAGAACCTAGCGCTCGAGGCGGCGCTGGACGGCATCGTCTTACTCAAGAACAGCGCGGGCGTCCTCCCGCTTAAACGAGGGACGGTCAACTCTGCCGCCGTCATCGGCCACAACGCCAACGACGTTCTCGCTCTCCTCGGCAACTATTGGGGCCCACCGTGCGCGCCGACCACGCCTCTCCAGGGGATCCAGGGCTACGTGAAGAACGTCAAGTTCCTGGCCGGGTGCAACAAGGCGGCCTGCAACGTCGCCGCGACGCCCCAGGCGACCGCGCTGGCGAGCTCGTCGGATGCCGTGATCCTGTTCATGGGACTGAGCCAGGAGCAGGAGAGCGAAGGGAAGGACAGGACGACACTTCTCCTTCCGGGTAACCAGCAGAGCTTGATCAACGCCGTCGCCAACGCAGCGAAGCGGCCAGTGATCTTGGTGCTTCTCACTGGCGGCCCGGTGGACATCACATTCGCCCAGGCGAACCCCAAGATCGGCGCCATCCTGTGGGCCGGCTACCCTGGCCAGGCTGGCGGCCTCGCCATTGCAAAAGTCCTGTTCGGCGAGAAGAACCCCAGTGGGAAGCTGCCGAACACGTGGTACCCGGAGGAGTTCACGAGGATCCCCATGACGGACATGCGGATGCGCGCCGCGGGCAGCTACCCTGGCCGGACTTACCGGTTCTACAATGGCAAGACCATCTATAAGTTCGGCTACGGCCTCAGCTACTCCAAGTTCTCTCACCGTGTAGTCACCGGGCGCAAGAACCCGGCGCACAACACGAGCCTACTCGCCGCCGGCCTCGCAGCGATGACCGAGGACAACTTGAGCTACCATGTCGAGCACATCGGCGACGTCGTGTGCGATCAGCTCAAATTCTTGGCAGTGGTCAAGGTGCAGAACCACGGGCCAATCGACGGGAAGCACACGGCGCTCATGTTCCTCCGGTGGCCCAGCGCGACCGACGGCCGACCAACGAGGCAGCTGATCGGGTTCCAGAGCCAGCACATCAAGGCAGGGGAGAAGGCGAACCTGAGGTTTGAGGTGAGCCCGTGTGAGCATTTCAGCAGGGTGAGGCAGGACGGCAGAAAGGTGATCGATAAAGGGTCACATTTCCTCAAGGTTGGCAAGCATGAGCTGGAGATTAGTTTTGGGGCATGAGTTTTTCTTTTCTTTTTGGAAAATAAGAGTATATGGGTCTTATGTTTCCTAGTGTGATTTATCACTTTGTTTATTATTCTACTGGCACGTAAAATGAATTTATTTGTAGGTTACCATGAAAATCCCCGATAAAACATGCTCACCGTCTTAGCCTACAACATCTCCAACCATGCACTACTACACATACATACTATACAGGCGGTTGAGAGCATATTTGTATAGGCGTTTCTCAGCGCCGACTGCGCTGGGGGCTTATACAAATGGGACAGTACCACAGGCGGTTCACGGAGAACCGCCTGTGGTAATTGTTTCCACTAGGAGGCGGCTCACTTAGTGAACTGCTTGTGTATACACAGGAGTGAGCCGCCTATGGTAATTAATTACCACAGACGGTAATTAATTATCACAGACGGTTCAATTAATATAAATATTTGGTTTTATTTTTGTATTATTAATATTTAGTATTATTTTTATATTATTATGAATAACTATATATATATATTGATATTGGAACTACTATTGGATGATTGTGTTCACATATAGCATCATGCAATTTTAAATACTTTATATATATATATATATATTTAAATACATAAAAAGTTTGGTGCTCACGAATATAAAGTTATTTACAAGAGTACATACATCACACATTTCATACATCAAAGTTTACACTTGTGCCCTAATAACGTGTCCTAGTAAGGTTTGGTCTACTCTGTTAGCACCCGGAACTCTCGCTTAGATAATTCGCTATGATGATCATGATGCTTCTCTTCGCATGGAATCACATATTTCAAGATCACTACCGGAATCCGACTCTTTGCCGAGTGTCTAGTGGTTTGCCGAGTGTTTTTTTTGGGACACTCGGCAAAGAACTTCTTTGCCGAGTGCTACAAATAAAATGCTCGGCAAAGAGGGTTCTTTGCCGCGTGTCAAAAAGAACACTCGGCAAAGAAGGTCTTTGCCTAGTGTTTTTTTGACACTCGGCAAAGAACCCTCTTTGTCGAGTGTTTTTTTTTGACACTCGGCAAAGACTCTCTTTGCCGAGTGTCAAAAAAAAAAACACTCGGCAAAGAAAATTTTAAATCAAAATTTGAAGCCCTAAACAAATTCAAATCAAAAAGTTTTAAACTACAAAGTTCTATAACTTCTCAAGATCTACAATCTTTATTTTGGCCATTTCTTCATTTGGCAAAGTGAAAATAAATTTGTTCACAAATTTTACAACTCTTTTATAGTTCCTAGAACTACAAGAGAGATATATAAGATTTGTGAAAAATATTAGAATTACCGTATCAGATGAGCAAATGATCAAACAACCAAAATAAACTTTATAGATTTTGACAAGTTATGAAATTTTATGCTTGACAATTTTTTCATATGAGTTTATCTTGTCATTTAAAACTGCGTTTTTATTTGAAAATTTTTAAATTTGATTTTTTAAAATTACCTCGGATGAAAAATTTGACTAAATAAACTTTGTAGGTCTCGAAAAGTTATGAAACTTTGTAGTTGATAACTTTTTGATTTGAAACTATGTTGTCATGCAAAAACTACGTTTAAATTTCTCAAATTTCAAATTCAAATTTTATAAACGGTCTCGGATAGAGAAACTGCCTAAATGAAAATTATAGACCTCAAAAAGTTATGAAACTTTGTAGTTGACAACTTTTTAATTTGAAATCGTTTAGAGGCTCAAATAATCAATTTACACGTGATTTAGTATGATATATGAAGAATCGAAACAAAATATAATCACAACTGATGCTTTAGTGCAGTGGTAAAGGAGTGAGGTGCTTGAGCTTGAGGTCGTAGGTTTGAATCCTGCTACTGGCCCATATGCAAATTTTTTGGAAAATGCTAAAAAAAAGGTGAAGGGCGCAGTGGCTGATGCTGGCTGATGGCTGCCCTCCCCCTAAAAATTTTTTTTCCCTATTTTTCGGATTTTTTTACTTTTATCTTTGCCGAGTGTCGACACTCGGCACTCGGCAAAGCCTTTGTCGAGTGTCGACACTCGGCAAAGCCTTTGCCGAGTGTCCGATAAAAAACACTCGGCAAAGACCCCTTTGCCGGCCAGAATGTTGTCGTGTGCTCTTTGCCGAGTGTGGCACTCGGCAAAGGCTTTGCCGAGTGTATTTAGGCCTTTGCCGAGTGCCAGAGACACTCGGCAAAGCGTCTGTCTCCCATGGTGAATGAATGTGCACACGTCCTAAACTATGATGTATAAAGCTTTTTCAGTGATGTGTGCCACCTTTTCTTTCTTATATTTCTGCATAGAAAGTTTATAAACATCAAATACTATGATAAACATTAAAATTTTGTACTTTTAATTAATGTTACAACTATGATATACATGACTATTACTTATGTTAATTACCTTGGATGGGTTGCTGGCGAATTGTCCGGTCTCTCTCTTGTGCTCGCACACATAGTATCCATAGAGGATAGTTAATCATGCACTTAGTTGAACTGAGAACTGCCTTTTGTGGTATACATATGCTGATGATGTCGTTGCCAATAGAAGAGGCCCTCATGTACCAGTCATGGAGCCTTTTTATATTGGTTGGCAGCTTTTTAAGAGTTTCTGCCACTTGAGAAGAGGCCTTCCAACCACAAATTTTTTAGGGATGTTCTTGTAATCTTGTTTAGTTGGCACCTTGATTGTGCACGGAATTACCTTAGGCACCGGCTTCGCTGCCTTCCCGAGCTTAGACAAGTCATGCACTTCTATTGTGCGTTTCCATCCAATGCCTGACAAAAATTTGGCGGTGCTAGATAGTTTTTCTTTGGCTCGTATGGAGAAATCAACTTCGGCACCGAAAATTTTTTTCATTGGCTTTTTGGTGAGGAAGGATCTTTGGGTTGTGGGGAAACTGTGGAATTTAATGGTGGCGGAGACGATGGCGGGATAGGAAGATCATCATGGGGATGTGATGGTTGAGGGTCAGAAAGAGAAAGGGGAGGTGATGTTTGACGGTCAGGAAGAGACTCGGGAGGTGATGATGGTGGTGGGTCAGGATGAGGATCGATGGGTGCTGACGACTCCTTAGTGGGTGGTACCTCTTGAGAGGATGGTGGTAGCTCCCTCAGCTAGACATCCTGCCGAGGCCAAAGGATGAAATTGTTTATCGCCTATCCGAGTTTCTGATGCCCTCGGGACCGGGGGTGTCTAGAATCTCATCCTCGTACTCTTTGCCCACGGTCTCAACTGCAACTGTGCAGTAGTCTTCGGGAATGTTGGCACAATGGTATATGGGTCCTCATGGGATCGCTTTACCTGTAGTTAGTTCCCTTGTACGCTGATTGTTAAGGCCATACCTTATGACTAGGAGCAAGGCACAAGAGCAATAATGTCGTCAACTGGATAGTGAGCCTTGGTTGCCGTAGATGCGACACTGCTTTGAATGTCTGTTGGACACTAACACCACTGGTCGTGCCACCACTAGGACTAGCTGCATCTGGGGGGCCTAAGCGCTCATCTGTTGATTTGACATCGCACTCGCCAGTTTCTGCATCAACTCGGGAGGAGGATCTTCTAGAAATTTCCCTAACATTGATGTGAACTCTTTATGAGCCTGCTGCTGAAAGAGAGTTGCCATTTGTTGCTTGTATCGATCACATTTCTTGTACCCACCTTTCCACTCAGGGCCAAATCCATCCTTCCATCCTTCTTTGGATGAGATGCCTCGAACACGGCTAGGATGCTCGGGGTTGTTGGGCATTCTTAACGTCATTACCAAAAGTAGACTTAGTTTTCTAATTCTGTTAACGGCGCCAAAAATGCCAAACCTATCCCCCATGCCACTTAAGCCAAGTTGTCATCCCCGGCATGACATGAGAGACGCGGTATTGAAATATATAATTGCTCCTCTGAATGAATAATAAATGAGATCTGCAAGCGCATAGATTAATACCGATGTAGCATTTTAACCGGGAAGTATTCCAGGTATCGTTATTTATATTTTTACCACTAGGAAGGGATCGCTAATCATCAATGTTGATTATGGAATGGAATATGGAATTGAGTAT
>Ga0182004_10005805_pt1 | contig 10056 bp, 7 predicted proteins | sample Sormic07211540_1_FD_120479 | JGI IMG/M metagenome (GOLD analysis project Ga0182004, IMG submission 120479) | Endophyte microbial communities from Sorghum bicolor roots, Mead, Nebraska, USA - 072115-40_1 MetaG | ecosystem: Host-associated > Plants > Roots > Unclassified | place: USA: Nebraska... | reverse complement strand
GGGGCCGGGTCGGAGTCCGCGAACGGGTCCGGCTCCCGGTCCCACGACCGCCCGCCGCGGGAACGGCCGGCACCGAAGCTGCCGCCGGTGGCGGAGGCGCCGAAGCTGCTGCCGGCGCCGGGGCGGGAGAGGAGGCCGGCCGTGGAGCGGGGAGGCGGGGCGGAGGCGGCGGGGGTGGAGGAGGCCGGGCGGTTGCGGAGGTGGGGCGGGACGTAGGAGGACCGCGGGGCGGGGCCGTTGGATGCGGCGGCGGGGGCGGGGGCGGTGACGGGTGGAGGTGGGGCGGGCTCGGCGTCGGCGACGTCGGCCCAGGAGGTGCGGGAGGACGCCATGGCGGCGGATCTGCGCAGCGGCGGAGGGGAAGGAGGAAATCGAATCGGGGGAAGGGGGATTTGGGTGTGAACTTTTTTTTTCCCTTTCTTTCTGGGTGGGTGGGTGGACGGGAGGAGGGGACAGTTGTAACCTTGCGAAATTTTGCAACGGGACAACCAGGCTGCGTGCGGGGCTAAAAGCGGGGTCGGGGTGGGGGGTGGGGGTGGTGGCGACTTGGAGGGTCGGTGCGGGGGAGGGAGGGAGGGCGTGGCGAGAGCACGGGGACGACAGGTGGAGGGAAGGGAGACGGGAAACTATCTGCCGGCTGGATCCGGATGGAGGTTCCGTGGTGTTTTTCGGTGACGCGTCGCGGGGAGACGGCACGGGACGGGACGGGACGGGATGCGGCGTCTTGGTTTGCCTTGGTTTGGTTTCGTGACGTGTCGTGCTCCACCAGGGCTTTTTTTTGGTTGCGTGTTTGAGCTTGCTTCGCGTAGTTGCTCCGCGTGACGACCAAAACCTCAAAAGTTTATATGATTTTTCTTATCACATTAAATTTTTATAAATATAGATAAAAAAATAATTATATATTTTATCTGTCATTTGTGGACGAATTTTTTTGAGCCTAGTTAGTTTATGATGCACAATAATTGTCGAATATAAATAAAAATACTACAGTGTTAAACTTTAAAAACTTTTGCCATGTAAACAAAGCCAAAGGGATTCTTTATTTCCCATCTAAAAACTTTTCGCGATGAGACATGTAGAGTATTAAACGTATATAAAATAAAAAAACTAATTACATATATTAATTTAGATTTTTTTAATAAACTTTTTTAAACCTAACTAATTTATGATTCGACACTAGCTGCTACTAAAACATATGTGTAATGATAGGTTAATTAGGCCTAATGAATTTGTCTCGCGGTCTCCACACAGATTATGTAATTTGTGCAATGACGGATTAACTAGGCTTCGAGCAATTTTAATAATATAGCTCACTTGTTGGCTGTAAGGTTTTTTACATCCTTCTTCCAGCCTACCCATACAATAGTTAGATATTCATTATTAATACATGACCCACTTATTTCTCTCACAAAGTTTCTTGATTCTTGTACCTAAGCTACTTGTAAGCTTAGAGCCTCTTTCTCTTCTCTCTCCTCCACCCAGCATTTAGCCAGCTTACAGCCTACTATAATACTTGCTCTTAATTTTGTAATTTGTTTTTCTATAGTATCTGAACATGTGATACTCTTATGTGACATCTAACGTGACACCTGAAAACCTTTCGGCCTCGAGCTACCAGTTTAGTTTTCAAAAATTTTCTTTTTATCCTATGACATCGAGTCTTTGAACGCATATATAAAATATTAAATATAGATAAAAAATAATTAATTATACAGTTTGTATGTAATTTGCGAGATGAATCTTTGTACCTAACTAATTTATAATTAAACACTTATTATCAAATAAAACAAAAATACTACATCAGCCAAATCCGAAAAATTTCATGAACTAAGCCAAAGTAGTGTGTCGCTGTTTCCAGCTGGCTCAGCGCGGAAGCAATTGTGAATTTGATATCAAAGTTTGGTTCCTAGAACTGTTAAGAGACTTTTACCTGTACACTATAATAAAAGTTAGTGATTAGGCTATTAAAAAAATTTGAGTTCCTTTACTCTAAACTATTTTACTCTCTATACCATTTCTATCAGATTTGGCTCTAATGGTACTAAGACGCGGGTACGAAAAGTCCAAAATACTCTCATATCGAAATACACAATACAATTAATTTTTTTGAGTATCTTAATAATCTCAAATAAAAAACTCAAAACTAGAAAATTAGAGACCTTGCCAAGATCTACAATATTTATATGATTTTTTTCATTTGATTCTATATAAGAAATATGATTTTTCTAAAATATATTAATCATATCAAATTATATCTTTTTATACTAAGTGCAACGAAATAATTTTCGTACAAAAGTTTATAGATATTATCGAGATTTACAACTTTTTAGTTCTGAGTTTTTTATTTAAGGTCGTTAAGATGATCACAAAACACGTATTCAGATCTATTTTTGACTTTTCACACCCACAGTTTGACAACGTTATAGCTAAATCTGACAGATGTGGCGTGTAGAGCAAAAGAGTTTAAATCGGCAACACCTATGAGAACTTAACTTTTAATGACTTATGATTAATTACTAATTTTTATAATAACATACAAGTAAAAGCCTCTTTGGTTTTTGAGCTAGTTCGATGGATCTTTTTCAGAATACTCCCTGAAATAACATAACATTTGCAAATACTTCCTTTGTCCTTTTAAGCGTGATTGTGGTACAATATTCATGTTTGTAGAAAACATTAATAACATTTTTATCTCTGAATAAATTTATTATGAAAATAGATTTAATAATCAATTTAATGCAACTAATTATGTATCATAAATATTAATATTTCCTTTGCATATATTTTATCAAAATTAAGTATATTTGACATCTCATTAAGTGAGAAGGACATTTAAAAAAAAAGTTCAGCGGGAGTAACTCCTAACTCAAACTAGGACATGCCTAGGCACACTTCCACACTATATTAGCCAAAATGAAGCACAAAACTGAAATTTGGAGTTGCACATTACCACGCCAAAGGATGAAAGGATGGATCAATTTTAACCACAGGAAAAATCCAGGGCCTAGGCAGCAAAATGGTGGACACAGTTTATACTCTTCTTTCAATCTAACTATATTGAACCCTCGTCGCTTCTCTCTCAACACAATCTATCAAAGCTTCGATGCGAATTTGTGCTTTGAGCTTGCCTCGGAAGCACCCAGTTTTGCTGCCACGGCGGCCTTGCTTTGCATTTGTGCCTTCACTTCGAAGAGGAATACATGGGCTTGTTCAAAGTGAGGACTCGTGGCTTTCTTCACGTTGTCGATCCAAGCGAGGATCCTCTCATGACCTCCCAGAAATTTGTTCCGCATATCATCACCAAGAGCCTGCAAGCCATTTGTTAACGCTGTAGTTAAACATAATCTCACAAACTCTTGAGTCTAATGAGAAAACAGCAATCTAGTGTAACTCTACCACAATTCAAGGCAAATACCACAGTGAATCATAGCCTCTCTCTTGCCACATATAGAGGATCGTTAAACAACAAAACAAACATGGAAAGCAGAAAATTCGATCAAGGGTACAGGCTGTGACCAAAGCTAAGCAGCTCAGGCTTCTGACCATGCAATATATATATTGGGTAAAGGTATGGAAATGTCAACTACCTGAAGAGCACTCTACTAAAAAGGTAGCTTTTCGGCTAATAGTTAATGACAACCTATCACGCTGTTTTATTTTCTTTTTCTCAAAATCAATTTCTCAATGAATTGCAATCAATCAATATCCTAGGAGCACTATTTCAACACTTGTTCAGTTCTTAACCTTCTTAATTCAAATTTCTCGCACTAGCATTCACTACTAATAAATAGCACTGAAGTCGGCATCTTGATCTTAATAAAAAGATAGAACAAATACAGGGCCTAGTGTTATGCCCATGCTGCAATGGCACCAAACTTTAACTCCTGACAAGGAAAACAAACATAATGGATCTAAATAAGCAACATACACACCTCCAATTGCATTATCTCGCAAACAAGGCTTAGATCTGCGATTGATGGTTGACGACTACCCAGTAAAAACTTGGCGTCACCTTTTAGCCATACAGATTCAATCCTTGCCAGGGATTGCATCAGCACTTTTTCTGCATGTTTTGTAGCCTCTGGACGTGGCCTAAGGCCAAGAAATGGTGCCAATGCAGTGTAGTATACAAAGGTTCCTGCATAGGCATAAACAATCAATATATGATAAAAGGGGGCATTTATTGAGACACAAAACTACATTACTAGGCGGCCAAAAATGTATGATCCATCACAGTTTTGGAGGATTGCCTATTTCTGAAAGATAACTTAATTGATGTGTGACTACACTGCACAATCTCTAGTGAATACATAAAAGGTGTTGGGTTAAAACAAACCAGATGATCAGTGGACCCTTCAACACTAAATCCAAACATAACCTATTTGTTCAGTTTGAGGAATAATAGCCTAGAGGTACCTTCCATGAGTATCTTTGGTTCTCACCTGCACCAAGACGCAAATTTGAGTGATGCCAATCCAAGATTGACTCAATTTTGGCTCTGGTAAACAAGTCAGCTGGATACCTGTATGGGACAAGATATAAGATCACCATGGAAGATATATGACTCGCATCAATCATCAAAATATAACACACATTATCTTGTTCAAGTAAGCCTAACACATTAATTTGCTGATATAGACCCACTCTGCAATAAGAAATCTGCTTTTACTTTCAGCATTTGTTACAGAAAAACAAATCAGTTCAAGTAATCAACTCAACATGATCCTGCCTTATGAATCATGATCCAGCTTCAATAACTACTTCAACAAATCAATCATTGCCGGAAAGTTGACTAGGCTTCTGGAAAGGTTTAGTAGAGCTTTTGCCAACCTTGATACTTAAATAGTATAACAAAACATCTTTATAATAATGGCTAAAAAACTCAAATTCTCTGTACAGGCTCATCAGCGCTGAAGTTACTGAAATAACTGAATTTTCATGAAGAGACAGATCTGCTCTTTGACATACTAATACAAAACAGAACTGAAAAAATGAGTTTATAACTTGATCAGTCTACATCAAACTCATTACTTTGAATCTGACCAGGAAAGATTTTATATGCTGCACAAAGCAATTCAAACTGATACAGTTTGCAAAAGGTAGTCCAGAAGAAACAACAACTGTAAAAAAATAAATTGAGCATCATTTCAATTATGTAATGTACCAGTGATCTGCAACTCCAGGGAAGACCGTCGCAAGATACCTCAAAATGGCATGACTGTCAAAAAATATCAAAGTTTCGTCACAGTAAGTCAATTATCCATTGTGAAGATATTTGAAGCGAGGAGATGAGAGTTGGATCAGTGCTATGCAAAACAAGGGCAGAGGCACCTAATCTTTGGCAACTCAAATTACAGGTTGTTGCAAATAGCATTAGGCTGCTATGTCCAATCTCCTTACAATTTCTTTAAACCAAATCTCAGGATCTATACAACATGTACTAGAGCTTACAAAAACTATACTAGAGATACTACACATTTAATATCAGTAGTATTATGAGCAACCATATAGAAAGACCATGCGCATAATGAAACAGATAATTCTAAAGGATGGTCCTAGAATCCAAGTTATATGGACTGTGATTAAACAAACTTGTAGCAAGGTCTATATCATTTGTTTGGGACATAAGAATATAAGATGCCTCCAAGCCCTTTCTGTGCTTGTCAGAATCAAAATAACATTGGTTTGTAAAGTACATATGTCAAAGGCAAAAGGGAAAAATGAATACATACACTTTTAACAAGCAATCAAGCCAAATGTACTGAATATATGTATGTGGATGTCTACAGACGAGGTTTCAACAAAGTTTGACACAATCAGCAAGCAACTCATAAATTTTGATAGGGCATGGTGTACCTTTCAAACAGTTTAAACCTTCCATCCACAATTGCAGGCACTTGTGCCATTGGGTTTATCTCTGAAGAAAGGACCAGCAATCAGAGGAAATCAAGCAGCTCTGCAAATACTAGCGAGATGAGTTTCCTGAATTTTCCACCACTAGTACTGAAAAGAACATAGGCACATTCCACCGATTGTTGTAGTACACATAATTGACACTCAATTTGAGACATAGGTGAAACAATTGCAGCAATGTTGGCCAAAAAGAGGACCGAAATCAGGAATGAGCATGAGGACGTTGACTAATGAGGGGAAAAAGGGGTACTTCTGAATTCAGGGGTGAGGTTCTGAGACTTGAACAGATCCACCGTGACCTCCTCGAAATCGATCTTGTTCGCCCTGCACGCGGCGGCGGACATCAAGAATCGAGCGGCCGGATGCCTTGTTCAAGAACCGAACGGAGCAGAGTGCAGACCTACCTGCAGAAGATGATGACGGCGCGGCAGGGTTGCGACCACCTGTGGGCGTATACCTTGATTGGCGACATGGCGGGGCTTCGCAAGGTTCTTGGACTGGTTTCCGCTTCCGGGTCTCGCACAAAGCGCTTGGGGTTGGAGCTCTGCAGCCTCCGCTGTTCCGCTGTTCTTTCGGGCAGAAGAAGACGGAAACAAAGGCGTTAGTTCTCATAAAAAACCAAAAACTTCAACATTCTTTGTCCACATCAAATTTTACAATATATGTATAGAATATTAAATATAAATAAAAACAAAAAACTAATTGCAAAATTTTTCTATAAATCATAAGACGAATCTTTTAAGCCTAATTACTCTATAATTGTATAATATTTATCAAATAAAAACGAAAATGTTATAATAATAAAATTCAAAAAAATTTCAAAAGTAAAGAAGGCCAAAAACGAATCTTGCCTCTGCTCGTCACTGGAAACGTGGCACCATCTCCATTTCAACGACTGAGATCATATTTGTATTAGGCCTTGTTTAGAGCATCTCCAAGAGCTTGGCTAAAATGAGTAGCTAAATTCTAATGTTTAGCCACTTTGTAAAATAGATAACTTCTTAAAAAAGAAGAGGTTTACAACAGCCTTGCTATTAGATAGCTAGTTTCGGTGGATGGCTATATATGGCCAACGAAAATCAAGAGATAGCAAACTTTCTATTTTACAAAACCAAATAGCACATCTGTTGGAGCCTATTTTTCTACTATAAAAGTTCTAAAAGGCCTCAATAATAAGAATAGCAAAGCTGTTGGAGTTGCTCTTAGTTCACCCAAAAAACAAAAACTTTTTTAGATTTTCTATCACATCGAATCTTGGGGCACAAGCATAAAGTATTAAATATAGATAAAAACAAAAACTAATTGCACAATTTACCTGTAAATCGTGAGACGAATCTTTTAAGCCTAGTTACTTCATGATTAAAAAATATTTATCAAATAAAAACGAAAATGCTACGATGTCAAAATCTAAAAACTTTTGGAATCTAAATAAGGCCTTAGCTACAAAGATCGTACGACATATGTGGGCTTTTTTTGTCTTTTCTTTTTAACTAGCAAATAAGTTAGTGTATTAGAGCATGGTGACCTCAAATCAGGACTCTATCTTACTCTTGATTTGAGAGCTTTACTTATTATTAATGTTTTGTTTCGTCCACCGTCAAAATCCATTTAGGTAGACAATAGCAAATGGGGTCTACTTGTCATTGGGTGATAGCTATCGTCATTCCAACTGACTAAACTATGTAGGCATGGGGAAGCACCACTGTTGTTTAGTCGTCTACACCATCGTTCTGATTGACTAAGCTATGAGGGCAAGGAGCACTAGTTGAGTGAACCTCGATGGGATGGGACACTACTGGTAGGGGAGCCATGTCATCAAGAAAGAAATAGGACGATGCCATGGGGAAGACTTATGATTAAAAAGAAGACGTGCGCCTTTTTCCCAAAAAGAAGTAGGGAGCTCACTATACACCCTTAGGCGATGGGGTTGGTGGAGAAAATTTAAGAACCTCCACAAAGTAATAGAGATCTAAGTGAAAGTTCTATTAGATTGAGTATTTTTCACGGTGGCATAAAAAAGTAGGGTAGGCGCCCTATTTAGGAGCCTTATTAGAGATGCTTACACCGTTGGTCCAAACTAAGTGAGGTAGTGCTTACACTTTGCCCCACCACCTACTTCTTTATTATTTCATCAACTTGGGATAACGAACCACCACCATCTTGTCAATCGACATGGTTAGTGTTACACTCACAGTACATGTCCGCTGCCAACAGCTTCCACCCAAAGCTTCCAGCTAGCCATACTCCCTCAGTCCAAAATAATTGTAATGCTTTTAATTTTGATCAAATATATACTATAGAATATCATTAATATTTATCTCTACGCCTAAACCACCAGTTAAAATTATTCTACGTGCACCCCACAAATGCCTGCTCCACATAGATGACTTTTAATCCATTCACACCCACAAATGCACCTAGAATAATGCAACATCATAAAAACAGAGGCACTAGATCATCCCCTATACATTCTCTCTCCTTACTCAACCATATCCAACAGCTATTATCCAATGTGTTCTCCTAACCTGAGTGGCCACCCTTGTATAGAGTTTGGGGGCCAGGTTACACGTAGTGAGATGGGTTCTCCCGACCCGAGCAGTCAAGAGCCAGAAAGAGGGAGAAGTAAGTTAACTTGGCCAGCATTCCATCTTGTCTTGTAATGGCATCATCATACGTCCAGAAATGGCCATCATTGTGTTGGTCGTGACAACATTGTTGGCATGGCGGTGGTTCACCAACTATCCTGTGGGACGTGGTCTTGCCCTGCCTTCGTCATTGTCTCTTGTTCGGCCGGTGGCGTCATGGCCATAGTGAGGGAGCAGCTGCTCTTCGGGTTGCTGGTCGCCTTTTCGAGTCATGGCGCCATGGTCCTTAACCCTAGGTTGTCAAGTCAGGGCCCGCGATGGCCTGGTTTGGTCTTGTGGAGCAAAAGTCGGGGTCATGCGACCCATCCTATCATAGCGGGTGGGGCCATATGCTTGTCTTGTCGTGTTGGCTTTGGATGATGCAATGTTGTACCAGGCATCACTGGCTTGCTTTATTGTCTTGTCTATGCAAGGGGTACACAAGGATGACATTCGCCTCGAGATCCTGCGTGTTGAGAGATGGTCGTCTCCTCTGTCCTAGTGGAGCGAGTGGAGTGCGTCTGTCTCTGTTAGGGCAGGTGTACTTGGTGGCATTGAACCTCTCCCCGTGCTGTCCTAGGGGTCAAGCCGAGGGAGAGGTCGAGCGTGGTTGTGTAGCATGCGATGGAAGGAGAAGGGAGTGGTCATGATGGGATATGTTTTCCATCATTTGGCCCAAGGCCTTTAATTTGTGGCTTATGTAGGAGCTAAGCTTTGGCTAGTTGCGCTGCTCAAGCAGCTAACCATTCGGTGCCTTAAGATACCCGGGGTACCTTGACCCAAACACATACTAAAACCTAGCTATCAACAATGCCAGTCAGCTATATGTCAACAATGGGAGGATAAGCCTCCGCTAGGAGGGTAGTAAGGAGACAACAAAGGGTAACCAGCCAGGCAAGAGCAAGCAGGGTGAATGTGATGAGGATCAAGGCAAATACCCACGCGTCGAGGACATGATGCTCATCTTCGGCGACTCGAAAGCCTATGAAGACCGTCGTCACAAGAAGTTCACGCACCATCAGATTTATGCCACCGGCCCCGCAGTCCCAGTCTACTTACACTAGTTTGAGCGGCCAATCACCTTCAATAGAAATGACAACCCTAATCACGTTGCGGAGGCAGGCTGATTCCCTCTGGTGGTCAGTGCAATGGTGGAAGGTGTGGGGATGATGAAGGTCTTGATGGACAGGGGCAACGACATTTCAGCCTGGGCGTTCGGTTAACCGAAACCAATCGGTTCGGTACTTCGGTTATCTAACAAATTCGGTTCCAACAGCAACAAGCACCGATCGGTTCCTTAGAAAACACAGAACTGAGGAATCTCGGTTTCGGGTAATTCGGTTCGATTTTGGTTCTAACCGAAGGAACTGAAAAAATTCAAAATGAAATAAACAAACCATTCAATTGCAAATTTTGGCAGCATTTTGCCTGATTTTCATGCAGTCAATAGGGGCAATTTTAAGAGCAATGCAGCATAAAACAACAGCACACCACATATATGTTATTGTTCTCTCAAATT
>Ga0182004_10005804_pt1 | contig 10057 bp, 16 predicted proteins | sample Sormic07211540_1_FD_120479 | JGI IMG/M metagenome (GOLD analysis project Ga0182004, IMG submission 120479) | Endophyte microbial communities from Sorghum bicolor roots, Mead, Nebraska, USA - 072115-40_1 MetaG | ecosystem: Host-associated > Plants > Roots > Unclassified | place: USA: Nebraska... | reverse complement strand
TGGCCTATTGCCTTATACTCTACAGGACCAAGGACTTGGAAACCATGAGCTGATCCAACTACTACCCTCTGTCCTGGACAGGAAGAAGAAGAGAGAAAGGGGGCAGCAGATTATGTCTTACAATTTATCAGGCCTACCCCTACTCATAGAGTTGACTACTTGATTTCGATCCAATTCTAATGCAGAGGACCATTCAGTAGTCATGTGCTAGGGTATGATTTAGGTATGGTGCTACTTAGCATGGTTAAATGTTGCTAATGAAATTTTGTTTCGTCCATTTATCACCTATGTTTTAGGATGAGGATTTGTATACAGTGATGCTTGCTAATTTAAAGTTTCAAGGACGTGAAGCGGTCAAGAACAAAGATTATCTTGGCGCAGTTGACATTTACACTAAGGTATATTGTTGCCCTATAATTGTTTAAACCAATAATTTTCCAATGGTTTACCTCTTCCTCTCTGAATTTCTGACTAAATCAACAGAATTAATAAACCAATAATTTGAGCCATTGGCTGTACCTTTGTAGGAAATTTTACTTTACTGTTTATACAATTAGCTTCGGTGCAGTGAGGAATGGCAATAGTCAGTAAGCATTTTCTCTAACATTATTCCAATGGCGTGCTTCCCTCTCTCCCTCATGTCATTTTGACTCAAAAACAACCAGAAAACAGTATTCTAAAAGGCGTTACTAATCGTATGCCTAAGCATGCTTAAGCGCGAATCGCAGCCCCTATGTGTTGTTTAGGCCCTAGGCGCCCAATTAAATGCCGGGTGCTGGCAAGCATATGGTTGCAAGTGCAGAGGAGGCCTGGAGCATGGACAGGAGAACAAGTAGACAGCACAGGTGGTAGAAAGAGTTGGTGACAAGGGTTACCAGATGCAACTATCTTCCTCGCATCACCGGCGGCTGTGAGTTTGGGCTCCTCTTGCGTCCTCTCATCATCACCCCTATCGCATCCTCACATCGCCACCCCCGTAATCCTGCTCGCCAACCCACTCGTGGAGGAAGAATCGATGAGATTGGAGAGATACGATAAAAGAGGACCGCGGTGGGTGGTGGCTTCTCGTAAAGTTCTAGGAATAGGGCAATGTCTGGTGCATATTGGCTAGATGGGCCAGTATTTGCAGCCCATGTCATGGAAATCATGAGGGGATAGGAGGGGGATAGGAGGACAGATGGACCTTTCATTAATAATGGACCGAGAATGGCGTGGGAATGGCAGTACTGATGAATGTACTGTTTAACCGTGATTAATTTACGTCTAAGCGTCCTGGGTGCTAGGTGCTGGCCCAACACCTGCCGAACGCCTAGCATTTTTTTAACCTTGTTTGGTATTTATATATATTGGTCACTGCATGATTTGTAGGAGCCACACTACTTCCAACACCAACCAATGTGCATACTCAAGTTGTGTTTTCCCTGTTGGTGACGTGGCATACTAAAAGGATATTGAAGTTGCATGTGTTTGTTGGGGAGCCATCTATTGCATTTGAGGCAAGAAGGGTCCTGTGACTTATTGCTCATGATGGGAGCTCTTCAATGGCTTGAACGGGTTGAGTGTTTGTGGATGAAGGAGAATATAATTGGTGGAATATTTGATATATTGCATTGGGCCTCATGGGCTGATTATATAGGGTACATAGCACTAACACCTTATGTGGGTACACAATATGGTACTATTCCTATTTACTCTAACATCCGCCTGCAGTCACAGCGGGAGCGCTATAAACGGTAAGACTAGAGAAGAAGCTGGTAAGTAACATCCCCGCAGTCATAACAGTCAATGCGTCGCGTATGCTGTGGCTGGAGAAGAAGCCGATGAGTCCTCATGCAAGACGGTAGCCCTTTATGCCGATGCCGAGGTAGTCGAGCGTAAGGGCGCACTATCCGTGGTCAAAGAAGTCGTGCAGAAGATGGCCGAGGTCGACGTAATTGTAGTTGGGTTGCGTGTCGATGGAGCTGCAGGCACACAAGGGGCGCCATGGTAATGACGGAGACGCGTCGAGGCAGTCGTCGTGGGAGGGGGCGATGCCGAAGTCGATGCAATCAGGACCGTCGTAGAAGAAGGGCGATGACGCAATCGAGGCAGACGGGGTAGGAACGGGAGGGTCGATATCGAAGTCGATGCAGTCAAGCCGCCTAAGCATCGAGGCGTAGCTGGATTTGCCAGATCTAGCAACGTGTCGGGGACGAAAGCACGCGTCGGTGTTGTCAATACCAAGCGTACAAGAGAGGGCCCCAACCGTGTGGTTGTGCTGGATGAAGAAGAAGCAATGTGGGTGAAGACGAGTCGGCGAGCAGGTGTCAGCGATGACGCGGGTAGTGGCAGCTCGATGACGAAGACCCAATCAGCAGGACGAAGACCTTGTGTAGATGGATGGCGCAACAGGGATTGTGCAAGTCGTCGATGCACAGGTGACGGCGATGTAGATGCAACGACGAAGCAAGACACGGGCGGCGGTGCTGCGGCCCAATGAGGCGACACAACAGCAGCCCTATTGCTCGGAGAAGATGCGCGCAGTACTCGGAGACGGTGTCGATGAAGTCGATGCCAATGCCGGAGTAGAACGTGCGAGGTCGACAGGCGGTGGGCGACTCAATCCTGATCAGTGATCGGGCAAACCAAAAAGATACAGCAGCAGGAGATCGGGTGTACCTAGCAAGACGGCACGACGGCGGCAGTGTGACACGATGCAAGGCGCACGACGGGCCACGAACATGCGGGGTCGAAGGCGCCAACACGGATCGACGAGGTGGAGATGGGCAGATCCGCTCGACAACAGCGACACGCCAGATCTGTCTGCCTCCATGGCAACACAAGGTCGGGGCGGGTGGCTGGGCCTGGCCGCCACCACAGCAGGGCACGGGACGGGGCAAGATCCATCTGCCTCCATGCGACAAAGATCAAGAAGGTGTTGACGGCGACAGCCAACGATGAGTCCGGGGATGAGGCCACGGCGGCAGCCCGGTGATGATGTAGGGGAGATCCCGATCTGCTATGCGGCGACGACGATGACAACTGGATCAATAGGATCAGGCGCCTAAATAGGGGCACTGCCCCTGGCGGAGATCGACCTCCCCTTGGGGGCGCGGAGAGGTCAGAAAGCTAAACCAGGGGAGCAAGAGCTCCATCCAATCTCGGAAAGGTCACAAGTGGCAAGTACCACCGCGATGTGTGACGGGGAGATTGTTGGGGTTTAGTCCCACATCGTGTAGCGATGGTGGGGGAACACAACGTATAAGGTGGGGGGAGTCCTCCCCTATCAGACTAGTCTTTTGGATTGAATTGAGTCCAAGGCCTTATATGTTGTCAGCTCCGGTGGACCTAGGACATGTGGAGCGTAGGCTCGCGATAGCGAGCCCGGCCGGCTTGGAGCCAGCTCCAAGATCGAGAACTCGGTGGACATCACCGGTTCTAACAATATGGTATCAAAGCTAAAGGTCTCGAGTTCGAATCCTGGTTAGCGCAATTAAATAAAATAATTGCTGCTCGCTCCTATTCCACGTCTGAGGCCTGAGGGAGCCTCCACGTGAGGGGGATTGTTGGAATCTAAGTGAATTGCCCATCTCTCCCCATCAGCTTAAGCTTCTGGGTTGAACTGATCGGTGCATGCAACTCAATAGTGGACCCTAGACCCTAAACCATTTTTTTCTCGAACACGCAGGAGAGCTGCGTATCATTGTATTAATAGAAGAAAAAATAAATAAATAGAGTTATACATGGACCCCAGGTCCAACCACACACATACAGGCCCAACACTAGAAAACTGGATCACCGGTTAAACAACAACTAGAGACGACCCTACAGCTGCCATTAGACAGATCCTTCAGCAGCGAGGAGGGACATTCCCTTGGCTCACTATTAGTAATGTGCTTCAATATCCCTAACGAGGATGAGGTGTTATGGACAAACATATTTGCACCGTAAAGCTCCACTATAGATTTTCTTGTGGTGAAACAGATTCTTGAACATCGACAGCAACATGTTGCATCTGTTGATCATAGAGAAAATAAAACCAATAACATTTGTTAAAAATCTTTGTTACTTTCTAGGTTTGAACATTGACACTATAGTTCAACTTATACTGGTTTGGTTTCATTAAATCGATATTGTCAGTGTTGTATGCTTCATACATTTATAATTTCATTCTTTCTTTGCTCTCCCTTTTTGAAGACACAAGAGGAATTAATCCTAAGCCAATGTTGCAACTTGCAAGCTATTCTAATCCTTAACAATGAGAGAAACCTGGTAACATATTAGTTTGGAAGGCTGATGTAAATACCATGAACACACACAACGAACTTCCAAATTCTTGGTTTATTTTTACTTAATTTTTTTCCTTTCCGTTTGCACTTCTATGTTGTATGTCCTTGACCTATGTTTATGTGCTTGAGCTATATTCGCCAACTTACTAATTTAATCTAAGAACAGATTATGAATCAGCTGATTAGTTATCATTTGAACATGCTTTTGCAATTATCAGTCAAGTACTTCATTCCAAATTGGAAGACATTTTGACTTTTCTAGATACATAGATTTTACTATGTACTTAGATATACACTATGTTTAGATACATAGCAAATGCAATGTATCTAGAAAAGCCAAAATGTCTTACAGTTTGGAATGGAGGGAGTACTTGACTAGCCTATGTTGCACAAATTTTATTGAGTTATGGCCAGATTTAGTAATGCAACTAGTAGACCAGATTCTTTTGAGCAAATGTGAGAATGTGCAGAATTGCGCTAATTGTCACTCCTGTTCACTGGTTGTAGGCGATGAACCTTGACCCTGCTGATGCAACCTTGTTCGCCAATAGGAGCCTTTGTAGGCTTCGCTTGGGTGATGGGAGGAAGGCTTTGACAGATGCTGTAGCTTGCAAGTCTATGAGACCTGGCTGGTCAAAAGCTTGCTACCGTGAAGGAGCTGCCCGAATGGTACTGAAGGTGAGGTGAATGGTCAGTTGATCATCTCTGAAGTTTATGTGATAAATTATTTTCCATGTACACTGATCTTTGTATCTTCAGGACTATGAAAAAGCATGTGGTGCTTTTCTTGATGGCCTGAAACTGGAGCCAGGGAATGCAGAGATCGAATCCGCTTTATGGTAACTTAACTGCCCCTTTTGTCTATATATGTATATAATAAATCTTTGCCACAACAAACCTCATGCTGGTCACTCCTATTTCCTTGCTGTAATGGATCTCATCCATCATCACTGTAATTGTGATTGTCTGATTGAATGTGCAGGGAGGCTTTGGAATCCTTGAAGATATCTCACAAAAAAGAGAAAGAATAGCTTGGTTAATTTAGATGTCAGAAAGTTGTACAGAACCTGCACTAGTAGTCTCCTTAAAAGATGGAGCTGCCCTCTTTTGCTGTTGACCAAGCCACATGTGAAGTTCTGAAGTGAAGTCTGGAAGAGACGGAGTGTTTTGGGTAACCATTATATGACCTTTTGCTAATTATACGCTTGGTCTTGTGATATATCCAAGAAAGAACTGAAAGAGGGAGCATGCCCACTCAATCACATTTTGAGAGCACTTATGTCAAATTTGTAAGCTAGACCAGAATGACATCAGCGTTATCGGAGTTCATGGTGTGTTTGGTTTGGTGCCCAAGCTGGCTGAACCAAAATTTGAAAAACTTTGGCTATTATTAGGTTGAATACCAAAAAATTGGATTGGCAGCCTTCTTTGGCCACCAGTTTGAGGATCAAAATTTGGTTATGCCAAAATTTGCCTTAGGAACATAGGACTTAGCAGATGGTAGGAACCAAACATACATACTAAATTCAACCAGTGCCAAGCATCAAACAAATCTCTTTGGGTTCAACACTTCTAGAAATCTCTCTTATAATATCTCTCCATCAAACAAATTCAGACCATCAAGTTCGTCATTGCCCACCCATTGCTGGCGCTGCAGAGGAAGAGACCACCATGCAAAGCAAATGCCTAGTGCCCCTGCCTACATCAGGTTATAAGCACGAGACAACCTACACAGCAACACTCCAAGGCCGACCTTCAACGCCACCAACACAACCACACTACCTTGCCTCAGGAACCAAGCCTCAGGAACCAGCAGAGACCCTGTTCCTGCATCCATGGCGGCCTACCCCAGTGATCCAAGGGCCCGAGCAGCAAGCGACTCGGTCCTCATCTTCGCCATGGGTGACATCAAGAGGCACTGTGATGCTCTCGTGGCCAGGGCAGCGGTGTGTTGGCTTCAGGGCAACAACCATGACTCCGAGACTTAGCATGTTGGTGATGCTCTCAAGTCGAAGTTGGACATGGCTTCTGGAGACTTCCACGTAGTCAAGCACTATCGAGAACAGTACCGGGTGATCTCCTCCAACGAGTGCCTCAGACAGAGGGTAACACGCCAGCAACGTCTTGAAGATGGAGGAAGGAACTACATGGAACGAAACTAGGGAGGCAGAGGACATCAAGCTGGAGTATTGGGTCAACGTCGCTGCAAGTGTGGGGGCAAGATGTGGTGGCCATGATCCTGGGCTGCTCCTGTGCTGTCCACTACGTGGAAGAGCACACTCGCCGTCGTGAAAGGGGCAAGGACGTTTGACCTGTGGGCGTGGTGTGTAGATCCCTGCAAGATTCCAAGGAAGGTGTGGCTTACCAAGCACTCATCCTAACCATGTCCCGCTTCCTCGTGTGCAGGTCCATCATGACGAACCAACAGGCACCAAACCAAGCATGGGTTGATGTACAAGGTGTTCCCTCATGTGGCGGTGGTGGAAGACCTTTCCTTCCTCTCTAATGAAGGTGGCCAAGGAGGGCTACCAAACCAGAAGCGTCGTAGAGACCTTCTTGTTTGGAGGTATGGTGAGCCTGAGTCACAAGGGGAGGCCCGTGGTCGCAGGGATGCAGACCGCAGAAGAGACATGCACCGTAGGAGGGATGATGATGATGATAATGACCATTAGGGTGGCTAGCATAGGAGGCACACAGGAGCTCCTCAACTTGGGGGCGTATCACCAGGTGCCGTAATGGTGCGGCGGACTGCTACAACAGCAACACTTGAACCTGGAGAGATCAACACTTGCAATGAGAAAAGCGAATTGGTCATCCACTCGACCAGCTCAACACAACTACATATATTTTCCAATAAATTACACAGCCTCTACCATTAGATCAGGAGCAGTTCAAGATTTCGAACTTCAACACACCACAGACCAAGGGGAGAGTACACCCGATCCAATAGATGAGTTCCTGCACTCTGTCACAACACATTTGGAACAACCTTTATTACCATAGCCAGTGCTAGCCTAGGTCTCTAAAACTCAGGTGGGGATGAAGCTACACTTCCAGACCATACTCAGAGAAAAAGTAGTCGTTTAGCCAATAAGGCGAAATCTAGAATTAGCAAGAACACCATGAAGGTAGCTCAAGACCTGCTCATTAAAAAGTTGGGTGATTTACTACCACACAAGTCACACGACAGTGAGGTTAATGTTGAATCCTTTTCGCAGCATCTTGGCAAACTCGTCAACAAGATAGAGATGGAGGCACTCTAGGACTAGGAAATTTTCATTTTTACAAAGATTGGCGCTCACCGATTATCACTCTTAGGATGACACTTACAACTTTACCATATGAGAGAAGTTTGAGTTCTTCATTTACCACATTTGCGCATGTGGCAAGCCACGCCAGCCCGACGCGGTGGCGCCTAGGCAGCAGGCAGGTAAAAGGTCATCCCTGCCCCTGCCCATTTTCTTCATTACATCGCACCCAGGCCCAACCTCACTATCCCCTCACTCAATTGTTCCCCCACGCTGCCGACACATTCTTCCCTCCCCCGTGCCACCGCCGCCCCCTGCTCCCCTCCCACTTTCCCTGCGCCACAGAGACCATGTCACAGAGGGTGGAGTCGTCCAGCGCTAGAGGCTGGAACGAGGCAGGAGGTCCATGCGCACGTGTGCTATGCCATATCCAGTCAATAAAGAAACTGGGCTTCCTTTGATACAATGTCCGGATTGCCCCGGAATAGGGTAAGTTGTGCTGTGTCTCCATCTCTCTTGCTTTCTCTGTTTAAAATCTAGGGTTTAACAGTCATTAATGGATGTTTGCAGAATCCAAAATTGTGTGGATTCTATAGATTCCTGAATGAGTACCTAGACTTGATTGAGAAGGTTGTCATTATCAACTGCGAGGAGATCGAGGAACTAGAAGAAGGATCAGAGGATAGTGGAAATGCTAACCATGAGGGGAAGAAGGACGTTGAGATCCTTATGTGGAAAATGAACTGCTTCATTGTTGTTGTCATCATTGTTGTGTTTGCAGTTGTTGTCAGATCAGTTGTAATGACCTGATTTGTATCTATGTGTTTCAAAATATACTTTGGCATGATGTATGAACCATTTGCAATGAAACTTTGAATGTTGAACATTTGTAATGACCTTATTTGTATCATTATATTTTGAAAGATTTGACACTATCTGGCACATTCTGGCCATGCAAAATAATATAGATGCCATCCTGCAGACAACTCTTTGTGTAGATGCACAGTTATGGACCCCCTTATTGATTTGAATCCGTATAACAAAAACAAAAGGATATATGAGGACAACAAAGCAACATTCAACAAACACAGAACTTAAAAGATGTTATTCAACAAAAAATGTACACTGTCACTACCATCATGTTGGGTTCTAGCTCTAAGTGTCCATGGATAGCCAAGAGCAGATAAATTAGACCTGGACCTTTCTTTGTTTGAATGCTCAGTGTCATACTCAAACTCCTTGACTATAGTATGCTACCTAACAACTAGCCTAAACTCAGCCATGCTAGGATATCATGTTCCAACACTCATATCAGGATTGTCCTTATCCCATTATGCATTGGTTCATCAATTGTATCATCCACATTAACAACTACATCAGTCATATCTGCCTGCATCTCGGCTGACATAGTTGGAATATGCACCTCTTCTCTAGGTCCTTCTATTGTTGCCTCTGTCTCCGTGAACCCCATTGCCTCATAAACACTGTCCTCATTAGCAACCTCTTTTGCTAAACCATCATCATCATCAGGCTACCCTATAATTGTTAGAGTAGTCTAGTCAACTGCTATAGGCAAATCAGTATGTGTTTGTGCTGGGGAACTACAGGTATCACCACAACCTTCAGCATCATCATTCACAACACTTGGGCCACCAGTTGGCCCACTAGTGACACTAGAGACACATCTACCTTTAGAAGCACCAGAGCTGACATTTGCATTAGAACCATCCTTCCTCACAACATCTACTGTAATAACAACCAACCTCTCATCCCATCTATCCTTAATCATCTGTTGGAAATACTCATCCCTCCTAATCTTCCACTCAGACCTGGTATCTTGGTCAAGAACCCACACTACAAGTGTTTGAGATGGCCCCTAGGTTATCTTTGTGGCTAAATCCTCATGGAATTGAGCCATATAATACTGACAGTTTCTATCAAACCATAAGTCATGCTGCTGCTCTGCCATTTCAACTAGCCCATACTCACCATCAACCATGAATTTAGCAACCTTAACGACTATTCTAAACATATTGCTAGGATCATTCTCACATCATGGTAAATAATGAAAGACATTAGGATTTAGACGGTACCCAACTCCAATTTAGCCTACACTGCAAGGTTGGTTAAGCACTTACCAAGGAGGGCAATCACTATTGCTGGCCATTGTGACACCACCTCTCCCTCTACATCACAAGCCTATGAAACAATGAACCGAGCAAGACAGTAGCGTCCATGAACCCTAACTCTAAACCCCTCAACCCTAATGGACAAGGAATCTTGGTGCAAGGAGGGGAGAGTAAGGCCACATACCATAGATCCATTGAGGGAGGTACACTGGTCTTTGTGGCGCAGGGATGATGGGAGGGGATCAGGGGCGGCGGTGGTGCAGGGGAGGGAAGAATGCGTCGACGGCATGGGGGGAACAAATGAGCGAGGGGATAGTGAGGTCAGGCCTAGGCGTGGAACAAAACTAGAGAAGAAGGCTGGCAAGACCAAAGTTGCTGCAAAGATGGGAGTAGCCTGAGCCAGAGGGCCTTG
>Ga0182004_10005803_pt1 | contig 10060 bp, 7 predicted proteins | sample Sormic07211540_1_FD_120479 | JGI IMG/M metagenome (GOLD analysis project Ga0182004, IMG submission 120479) | Endophyte microbial communities from Sorghum bicolor roots, Mead, Nebraska, USA - 072115-40_1 MetaG | ecosystem: Host-associated > Plants > Roots > Unclassified | place: USA: Nebraska... | reverse complement strand
GGTGGTATTAGTAGCAATTGACACTGCCTGCCTTGCGGAGTATAATACCAAGGGCCTGGCTCGTCACGAGGGACTCCTCTAGAGCTTTTAGTGAAAAGTTATAAATTATAGTTATAAATTATGGCTTTATCAAAACAGCTTCGAAAAACGGCTTCTTAAAAAAAATGTTTAGCAGAGTTTCTCAGAAGAAGAGACAGAGGCAGAAAGAAACCCTCACGTGAGATTGGTGCCAATGGCTGTAGTAGTAGTGTTTCACAACATGCACACAACATCGTAAGTAGGAAAAAGTCTATTTTTCCTCACTCTAATTTTCACAAAAGTTCACTTTTCCTCCCTCAACTCCAAAACCGGACAAACTACCTTCTCTAACTTTTCAAACCGTGCATTTTACTTCTCTATAGCGGTTTCGAAGGCGATGGTTTTGTCTTTTTATTTAATTATTTCGGTTGAATCTTTAAAAAACCATAGTAAATCACAAAAAAAAAAAAATCAGAAAATAGAAAATAAATTTTTTTGACTCCACATAAGTAGATCTACATAGTAAAGATATAATATGGTATAATTTAGTACAAAGGTTTTGCTATAAAGGTTTTGTCCTTTTTTTTAACTTATTTGGCTGAATCTTTGAAAAATCAGAGAGAAATAATAAAATAGAAAATCTAATTTTCTTAGACTACACATGAGTATATATACACAATGAACATATAATCTATGTATGTTTTAGTCCGATAAAATAATTATATAAGCTGCAGCTATATATTATTTCAATTAATTATAGAAAAATATAGATCAAAAGCTACAACAAAAATATACTAAAACATACTACTATACTATATATTTACTGTGTAGATATGCTCATGTGGAGTCTAACAAAATTATATTTTATATTTTATGATTTTTATGTAACTATGATTTTTCAAATATTTAGCCAAAAATAAATAAAAAAGAAAAAGACAAAACCTTTGTAGAAAAACTTTGTACTAAAGCATACCATATTATATGTTCATTGTGTAGATCTACTTATGCGAAGTCCAACAAAATTTATTTTTTTATTTTACGATTTTTCTGTGATTTAATATGATTTTTCAAAGATTTATCCAAAATAATTAAAAAAGAAAAATACAAAACCACTGTCACGGTAGCAAAACCACTATTCACTGTAGCAAAGCCACCTTCGAAACCACTTTAGGGAGGTAAAATGCATAGTTTCAAAAGTTGAGGAAGGTGATTTGTCCGGTTTTAGAATTGAGAGAGAAAAAGTGGACTTTCGTCAAAGTCGAGAGAGGAAAAGTAGATTTTTTCCTAAGGAGTAAGGATGGGAGAAAGTCTACTTTTCCTCTTCGAACTTTCAAAAAAAGTTCACTTTTCCTCTCTCAACTCCAAAACTGAACAAACTACCTCTCTCAATTTTTCAAACCGTACATTTTACCTCCCTGAAGTGGTTTCGAAGGCGGTTTCGCTACAATGACGGTGGTTGTCTTTTTCTTTTTTTAATGATTTCAGCTGAATTATTTGACAAATCATAGTAAATTATATAAAAAAATCAAAAATAGAAAATCTATTTTTTTGAACTCGACATAAGTAGATCTACATAGTAAACATATATAATATGGTATGCTTTAGTCCAAAGTTTTTGCTATAAAGGTTTTGTCCTTTTATTTTTTTATTTATTTGGCTGAATTTTTGAAAAATCATAGTAAATCATAGAGGAATAATAAAATAGAAAATCTAATTTTCTTAGACTCCACATGAGTATATATACACAATGAACATATAATATATGTATGTTTTAGTCTTAGAAAATAATTATATAAGCTCCAGCTATGAAATATTTCAATTAATTATAGAAAAACATAGATCTAAAGCTACAACAAAAAATTACATTAAAGCATACTATATTATATATTTATTGTGTAGTTATGCTCATGTGGAGTCTAACAAAAGTATATTTTATATTTTATGATTTTTCTGTAATTTACTATGATTTTTTCAATATTTAGTCGAAATAAATATAAAAGAAAAAGACAAAACCTTTATAGCATAAACTTTGTACTAAAATATACCATATTATATGTTCGTTGTGTAGATATACTTATGTGGAGTCCAACAAAATTAGATTTTTTATTTTATGATTTTGTTATGTTTTAATATGATTTTTTAAAGATTTAGCCAAAATAATTAAAAAAGAAAAAAACAAAATCATTGTCACAGTAGCAAAACCACTATTTACTATAGCAAAACCGCCTTCAAAACCGCTTTAGAAAGGTAAAATGCACGGTTTGAAAAGTTAAGGAAGGTGATTTATCCGGTTTTAGAGTTGAGGGAGGAAAAACGGAGAGTTGAGTGAGGAAAAGTAGACTTTTTCCATAAGGATGCAATCCGCTGTAGAAGCCCATGGGCCGTGCCCGTTGATCCATGGTCGGGTGCACACTTGGGTTCACGAGCAGACTTGTTGTTGGATCAGAACGGACCGGGCTGGGCTAGTATATACTCAACACCCCATACGTGGGTGGGTTTTTTTTTCTTTTTTTTCTTTTATAGTAATAAATAATAAATAATATTTTAATATTAACCTGATCTTAAAACCCTTAGTATCCATTGCGTGACCGTTTCTTCTTGTCCTGTCTCCCTTTCAGCTACCCATGTATGGCGGATATATACTAACTAAAAAGAAACTAAAATAATTTAATTTCACTAGTTACATAAGAGTAACTAAAATAATTTTAGTTGGTTAAAATTTAGAAAAGGGAATTAAACAGGGCCATAGTAGGCATGCATTTCGTGGCAAAAGAAAAGAAGAAACAAGTATAAGTCGTGAAGAAGTTGAATTGTCGGCTAGCTTTGTGTTGTTGCCTTGCCGTACAGAGGACTTGGGCCTTGTTTAGTTCAAAAAAATTTTGTAAAATTTTTCATATTCTTCATCACATCAAATCTTACGGTACATGTATGAAGCATTAAATATAGATAAAAAAATAACTAATTATACAGTTTGCATGTAATTTGCGAGACGAATCTTTTGAGCCTACTTAGTCTATGATTGGACAATATTTGTCAAATACAAACAAAAGAGCTATACTGTTCACATTTTGTAAAAATTTTTTTGCAAGTAAACAAGGCCTTGTTATATGAAACGTATGTGGCAAAATCTTCTTCCGAGCAGCGAACACATGTTTATGTTTTCGCTACCGAATCTGCTAGTCATTGAGCAGTGTTTTTTTTCTCACAATAAATCAGCGAACAATACTTTTAGTCATGGCTTATCAGCCAAGCGAACCAAATAACACAGCGTTTATCTTCTTCATTCTTGTATCAGATCATTCATATAATAAATAAATATAATTGCTGCTGATTTAATTACTAATTTGTTGGGAGTGTCGTCGTTGGCGATGGATGATGCGATGGGGAGGCGCGAGCGAGCATGCAACAATGCATCCATCGCCGTAGGTACGTGTCGTCGATCCATGCATGCATGTCGTCGTGGTTGGTGCGCGGCCAGCGGTCGACGACAATTTCATTGTGTTGGAATATTACACTAGCTAGCTAGCTTGGATAGATATATTAATTATGAGATAGATAGATATATGTCACAAGTCACAACAAGTCCCTCGCTCATGCATCACACGCGCGCACGCGAGCTGTGAGCCTCCCCGATATGATCGATTGATAGCAGATATATAGCATAGATCCTGCTGCCCACCACTAATAAAAGTTGCATATATATATATATATATATATAGGATCAGATCAGATCAGATCAGAGATGCATGCTGATGCCTCCTCTTGTTTTGGCTCCTAGCTAGCACTTGCTTTGGCGCCTGTTTCTTTCGCAGAGCGGACTGGATCGAGCAAAAAAGCCATATATGCTGCAACGATCGACACACAAGCAAGCAAGCTAGCTCTAGCTACCTCTGCAACCAACAACGAGCCGAGTGGCCGGCCTGGGCAGCATCATATCACTGACGCCTGCATTGCCGGCCGGCGATCTATCGGATCACCACCACCACCACGTACGACGACACGTCTCTCCGATCGATCGATATATCCGCCGTGCGGTGCGGCACCATGCATGCATGCATCATCATCACCTTTGTTTTGCTCCGGCCGGTCCATGGATCCCTAATATTAGTCCGCACTATATATAACTGAGGTGACACCGTGCGATCCGTCGATGCATGCACATATATCATATATCATCAAGGAGCACACGATATACGATAATGAATATATGTGTGCATACCTGTGTATATACGGATCGGATCCAGACAGACACGTACCAGCAAACATGTCCGTGTAGTGTGTCACATGAAAGACACATATAATTTTTTACATGGTTGGTTCTTGTCATTAATAACAAGGTAGCTATTTTCGAATTTAATTAGGCTTGGCCCTATCATTAAATCAAATAAAAAAAATCTCAAAACCCATAGCAAAGTATATGCATATTTTGCTGCAGGAAGGGCATCAGACTTGAATAGAGAATTGGTTTTTTTTTTTTTGACAATGAAACAAATTTATTATCAGCAGCAAGATGCTGCTTGATGGGAGAGTAGCTCCCAGGGTACAGACTTCAGTGCCTCTCTGAGAGAACAGCTGTGTACATGTGTCTCATTGGTACAAGAAAATTGCACATTGTTAACAGTACTTGATGAGATTTGGAAAGCCTGACTAGCTAAACCTGTGCTGTGACATTTACTTCTCTATGAATCTTGAAGACCTTCCAACTAATTGTACCCCTCTACAACATTTAGGAAGTTCTGAGAAAAAGGTTTGATGTCCCAATGAGGTGGCGCTTCAAAACTTGCTCCATTGAAGAAGGCTAGGAGCTGATTATCAGTGAGAAAAGATATCTCTCTGATGCCAATCAGTGAGATTATCCTTGCAGCAAGGGCCATAGCCGCAGTTTCAGCCATAAGAACTGAATTGGCCTGCTCTGTTCTTGCTTTGATATAGCACTTGAGCTGTCGGATGGGATGAAGGAAAAAAAATCCTAGTCCCTCTGGTCTTGTAGCATTGGGAGTTGTATTAGGCGCAATTGAAGCATCCGAGTAGCATCTTGGACCTGCAATCAAACTTGGTAACCTGCAAATAGGAGCATCAGATGATGGACCCATTCGGTTCTGATTAGAGAGCACTGGTAGATCTTGTCCATTCCATTGAGAACCTGCACAAGAAAGATTATTTTGTCCTCCTATATATGGTGGCAGAACCACTGGTTGTAGCTTGATCAGCATCAATTACAGAAATCTTAATATCCACCTCCATCGCATGATGTACCTGCAAAATAGTCTAACTCTTTTTTTTTTGAAAACGTAAATTATTTATGGCTTTCCATAAATACCATAGGGTTGTCATGATCCTTTGGAATTGAAGCTCCGTAGTAGCCGACTTAATAATATTGGCAAGAATTTCCTGTACTCCATCCTGTTCAAAAGGTAACAAAGATGTACGCAGCTGAGTTTTGGAGGAGAACCAAACTGCTCTAGCAAACTGGCAATGAAAGAAAAGGTGAGCATCATTTTCAAGCATGTTTCATTTGTCACGATTTTTACTTATCTGCACAGAAAGATTTCCTGCACATGCACCAGCAGCAATAGCTCTTCTAATGACTCCCAAATAAAAGTCTTAATGTTAGGAGGAAGGAGTTTATGTTTCCAGGTTCTATTCAAAATAATCATGGCTTGATCACTGATACCTCTAGATCCTTGATAGTTTCTTTGTACCTGCATCTGAGAGTTAAGAAAGTTGAAAGCTTCTTTAACAGAGCAAACTCCCTTGGTAGCAGGTTTCCAGGTGATTACATCAGGATTAGTGGAATCAACAATTTGGGTATTGCAGATCTTTGCAGCAGCATGGTTATCAAAGATTTGAGAAATGAAATTGTGGTCCCAATAGTGAGTATTGTTGTCCCAAAGATCAGAGATGGTACTGGGCATATTAGGGACGATGACAGGAAGCTTTATATGATCATGGATTTCTTGCCAGATGGGACACCAGGGAGTGGACCAAATGCTAGAATGACCATTGTGAATTTGAATGATGCAGTTGTCTACAAGAATTTTCTTGACTTGAAGCACTGAGGACCAGAAGGTACATTTGGTGGGAGAGTTGCTCGCTAACCAAAAGCTTGTGTTGGCAAAATATTTAGCTTTAATAATGTAAGTGAGAAAAAGGTTTTTACCAGTAGCAATGTTCCATGCAACATGCATAATAAGACTTTGATTGACAGTGAGAAGATCCCTATACCTAGTCCATCTTCATTTTTTGGTCTGCAGATGTCCTTCTAGGACCTAAAATGAAAAAATATGGTAGAACTATCTTCCTTCACACCAGCTCACCAAAAATTACTGATGATAGTAGTGATATTTGAAATGAAGCTTTTAGAGAAAAGGATAGTTGACATATAGTAGATAGGTATAGAGGCAAGCACAGAATTGATATAAATAGGGCGGTCAACATGGTTAAGTTTATTGGCTTTAATGGTAGTCAACTTTGCTCTAAATTTTTTAAGAATGAACTCATAAGCTTTGGTCCTGTCATTGTGATTAAAAATGAGGGGATGACCAAGGTAAATAGAGTTTGGCGCCAGATCGGGGACAAAGGAAAATGGATTTGACCATCTCTTTGCTATGGGCATCAACACATCTACTAAAAGTGATGGATGACTTGGAAAAATTTGGTGTTTGACCAGAGGCCATACAAAAGGGTTGAAGAATGGAGCTGATATTGGTGGCCTCCTTGCGAGTAGGTTGTCCACAAATAATCAAATCATCTGCAAAAAAAGAGCATGGATATTGGGACTGTTTGGTCCCAAAGTAATACCTTTTATGTTGTGATTGCTGCAATGATGCTGCAAACAGGTAGAAAGCTCATTGATAGCAATAATAAGCAAATAATGTGAGAGATGACAGCCTTGTCTAATATCTCTTTGTGGATAAAACTCAGGACTTGGTTCACCATTGATGAGCACCGAAAGATTTGTAGTGGAAGTACAATTATAAATTAAACTGATGAAGCCTTGCCTTTTTAGAGCATTTATATTGAAATTCCATTCTATTCTGTCAAAAGCTTTAACAAGATCAAGTTTAAGAAAGAAAGCCTTTTGTTTCTAATTTTTAAGATTGAAACTGTGTATAATCTTCTGAGCTATTATAATGTTAGAAGCAATATGCCTGCCCTGAACAAAAGTAGTTTGGGAAGGATGAATAATATGGGGCAGGTGTCTAATTCTCTCCGACTAAGATTTAGCAATGATCTTATAAATAACATTACACAAACTTATAGCTAAGTCTAAAATCTTTTAGGGAACATTGATTTTAGGGATCAAGGCAATGTGAGTCTTATTAATTTCTGGAGGCATAGTAGTAGAATGATAAAATTTAGTGACTAAATCTAAAACATCCTTACCTACCCAGGGCTATGCTGATTTGTAGAAGCCAGCACTAAGTCCATCTGGTCCTGGGGCTGCATTGGTCTCCATTTTCTTAACAATATTGTAGAGTTCCTGCATATTAATTAGGTATAGATCTAGGGTATGCATCTTCATTTATACCACCTGTTCGCTGTAAATCCTGACTCCAACCATGAAGTCTAATTCCTGCATCACCATTAGTTTGAGACCTGAAAATACTTTTAAAATAGACATTTGTAGTTAGAGCCAGCTGTTCTTGGGTGGTGGAGAAGGAGCCATCAGGTTCTGAAAGGTGGGTAATGGTATTTCTTTTGGCTCTTTTAATGATGGATTGGTGGAAGAAATTGGTATTTCTATCCCCCTTAACATACCAGTTCTTTTTATAGCACTGTTTATGGTAGGCTTCCTCGGCCAAGATGATACGGTGTTGGTATTGAAGATCTTTTTGGAGGCCAATGTTTTGCTGGTGGGGAGAGCACATTTGTAGGTGGTGAATTTGATCCTCAATGATCTGAAGCTGATTTGAGGTTTTGGGTTTGCTTTTGCGCCATCTCTAAAGATTTTTGGCAAGGTAATGGGTTTTGAGATGGAAAGGCTGGTGAGAGGATTTAATCCAACTTTGCTTAGCAGTTCTCTCATAATCAAATAGAGAATTGGTTAAAGTATATTTTAATATTTACGGTGTGAATTAGCCAATTCCATTGAAGTTGGATGTCCTATATCAAAATTATTAGGAGATGACTGTCTCTGTATGTGCACCTGTTATGTGTTAATCAAAGGTGGGAGACGAGCCACACTGGTGCAGCGACTCACGGCCAAGTCATGCTGTTTGAAGATTTTATTGCTCCAAATTTAAAACGAGAAAAGTTAGAGTGAGGAACCATATTAGACTGAGGGAATGAAGAAAATTGATGGACGAGGAAAAAAGTGAGAGCGCAAAGAAAGAAATTTACCACTTAATATTATTAGATATGCGTTTTAGTTGAGCTAAAAGCAGCTTTGGTTCCAACTGTACTATTTAATTTGTGCAATTGTTCATATAAGCTCCTTTTCTCTCTCCACCTGATCAAAATGATGAACTAGAAACTGGATGGTGAAACTAGTTTTCTTTTTCATCCACTATCTATTTTCGGTTTCTCGTGACAATTAATACAACAATAAGCTAAAATAAAATGGTTTGAAACTCTACCACCAAAAAGAGGACCTATAAGCTACTTTGAGGTACGGTGCTAGGACATCGAGATGCTTCTTGCCCCTCATCAGTTTGTTGATTAGTCTTCACAAATTAAAGGCAGTGAGCTTTATATATGCCTTTTATCACTACCTAGTATACTATAGTAGCTAGTTAGATTATATATACTAGCTGCGACATCTGTCGTACGCATGCATATCTCAGGGCATATGGACCAAGGCATAAGCCGGCAATATTAGGACTTGTTGGGACTACAGATAAATAGAGAGAGATGTGATATCACTTCACGTGCCAAAGATTCGTTCTGGCGCGTCTGTCCATGTCGTTTCTGTTTTGGGGAAAATATATGGGAATTAGGAGACGCCCGGCCGAGTTTGTTTTGGGTTGGATGCTAAAGTTGTTATTGTTGTTGTTGTACTGCATTGTTTACAGTCTTGTTAATATAATTGATTCTAAGAGCTAAGTATAATAAGGTGAGTATATGATCGCATCACATTTATGTTTAGATTGAGGAGAAATTAAAGAAGATAAGCGGACTATAAGTTTACAACCAGATGATGAGACACAAAAAGCTTTAGGATGAACCGTAGATTAATAATGTAGTATGTACATATAGAGATTTGACTATCATATAAGTAGGATGCTAGATTAACTGTAGGTAACATGGCACTAGTACTCGATCTTAAAATCTATAACTCTTATAATCCTAAACCCCACTAAATATTTCTCTAAGCATGCAAGCTATCCACCTAAGCAATGCAATATCATATTGAGTTAAAATCCACTAAGTAAAACCTCAATAACTATTTATCTCAACATGCAATGTGCTACCATATATATACAATTAAAAATCCAATAGCACATATGACAACTGTAGTGTCCACGCTAGCAAGACAAATAAGTATAGTCCACATCATCGTACTACACAATCCATTAATCCACAATTCCCGCAGCAACACGCGGGTATGCTTCTAGTATAGTGAATTTTTGTTTGTCCTAAGTCAACCCACCTCACGTTCTATAAAGAAACATATTTAACTTCTACCACATCAAAAAGATAAGTTACAAAAAATACATTCCATAATGTTTTAAATGAAGCTTATGACCTTAAGAATATTATATATATGCTCCTCTCTCTAATCATGCCCATATCATTGATCAAATACCTGTTGCATGCAAATATGCGATAATGCAAGAGGGCAAATAAAGTAGTAGCTAATCCCATCCATTCCATCAAAAAGACAGACCGCTTTAATTTGTTCGATCGTGCTCCATGTGCTCCTGATTTAACGACAAAAAGCAAAATGATCTTCGATCAATTCATTCTCAGTATTGTCTGCTCCTGTCGTCAGTCGTCACCAGCGCTACTCCACCGACCTTGTCGCTCAAATATTAGGGCCTTGTTTAGTTCCGAAAATTTTTGCAAAATCGACACTGTAGCACTTTCGTTTGTATTTGAT
>Ga0182004_10005802_pt1 | contig 10060 bp, 5 predicted proteins | sample Sormic07211540_1_FD_120479 | JGI IMG/M metagenome (GOLD analysis project Ga0182004, IMG submission 120479) | Endophyte microbial communities from Sorghum bicolor roots, Mead, Nebraska, USA - 072115-40_1 MetaG | ecosystem: Host-associated > Plants > Roots > Unclassified | place: USA: Nebraska... | reverse complement strand
GGTTCTGGTTCTGGTTTGGGTTCTGGCTTCGGCTTCAGCGGAGATGGCTTCTTGTGGAAGTGGTCCAAGAAGTGGTGATAGTCGTGGTCCTTGTGGAAGTGATCAACCATGTGCTTCTTGTCGAACAACTGCCTTGCTGGAGGATGGTAGATTGGAGTTGGGGATCGATATGTTGGCGTAGGGGAGTGGTACTTCGGCTGCGGCTTAGGTTCTGGCTTTGGCTTTGGCTCTGGCTTCGGCTTCGGTGGCACAGGCTTCTTGTGGAAATGGTCCAACAGGTGCTTCTTGATCGGCCCGCATAGGGTTGCCGACGCGCATTCTGCCGACGGGTAGTCTGTCTTGCCAGGGACCACGACGAAGTTGCCATCGGACGACTGCGGCACAATCCTGGAAGGTTCCTGACCGGGGCACGGGGTGCCCGCGGCGCTGTGGAGCTGCGCAACGCAGTCAGCGGCGTGCATGTCCGTGCTCAGCGGGATGCTGAAGGCGCCGGAGACATCTAGCTTGCCTATGGCCTTGCTCTCGTACTCGCCTTTGCTGTTCCTGCACTTGATCGCCACCTCAAGACCTGAAATGCATGGATCGAAAAGCACCGTCAGTACCAGCAGCTAGCTTCTTCTGACCTTACTGATCAGCTTAAAGCATTGAGTATCCACTGTTTATGTTATTAGCTTAATTAAATATGCATGTATATTATTCCTAGTATATTTACCCTTGAATGCCGCTTCGGCCTTCATGTTCTTCCTGGTGCAGTCGGCGCATTTGGCGAGGCCGATAACCACCGAGGACGCCTCACTGGAGGCAGCGCTTGCGACGGCTATTACCATCAGCACGGCGAAAATGCCGGGGAGAAGGCCCCCATGTACCGCAGCCATGGCTAGATGGATGACTCGATGAGATGAAGAAGAGGCAATGCAATGCCTGCCTTATATAGGCCTACGCATTGATCAAACACAGCTCGATCTTACATGCATGCACGCATGATCACGAGCTGGTGAGGACTGAGGCGCCAGCACACATAATTTTGGCGCCGAAATTGCAGACCGGCCGGGAATTAATGCCGTCCATTTGAGTTGATCAATCTCTGTCTGTCCATTCATCATGTCCAGTCGGTTGGTAGTAGTTGGAGTTGTGTAAGTTACGTCAGTTGCGGCACTTTGGATTTGCATGCATGCAGCGCCAGTACATGCCCTGTGTAATGCAGGTTTCCATTGGTCACATCGGAAAAGCAAAGCTTGTAAAAGCGCGTGTCCGGTGTGCTCATCTGCTGGACAATAAATTTCAGAACAGTATAGTATAGTTTGGTTTGTTTCAGAAAAGGGACAGTACTTTCGGAATGTGGATACAAAATAAGTTCTTTCTGACCGCGTGTAGTTGGATACAACATATAGTAGCACAAAAAAGCTCTATGATGACGGTAGTGTCTAATTTATAGACGCGGCCAGCCCAATTCAAGAACCGCCACTGTAAACCTATTTACAGTGACAGTTCACTTAAGGAAACTGTCAGTGTCAATAGTGCATTTCCACTAGCGGTTTCCTTAAGTGCTGTGCAAATAGATTTACACCAGTGGTACCTTAAGTCAGCCGCCAGTGAAGTTTTTGGTATAAATACTCCTTCTTCCTCCACGAGTAGAACTGTTTCTCACAACCACCTTCTATTAGAGGCCATTTTGGAGGTCTAGATTTTTAGGAGGTTGCTAAGAAATGTTAGTTTATATCTCTCTTGCCTCTTTTTGTTCATTCTTGCTCAATTTGAACCACTTTATGATCTAGGATTTCACCATATGTTAGAGAGAAGAATAGCTAGGTTATTATCTTTATTTGCTCAAATGATCTTAAGATTGTTAGATGATGTCTCTCCTCTATCCCTTTTTATTTTTGCTTCTCACTTTAGTTTATCCAAGATATATTTAGTTATTTTCATGAATTGTGTGTTCTTGTCTATTTATGTAGATAGAGAAATATAGGTTCTTTTGTTAGTTTTATAAATTGTGTAGTTTTTTGTCTTCATTTCTCAATTTGATTTAATTATCCACTATGTATTTATGTTTCATGAATGGTGTGTTTGTATGTAGAGGGGAAGATAGGTTTCTTAATTAATTAAGATTATTGTGTTTATTAATTAGAAAATATGAAAGAGGTTTCTTTGTTTACCACTATGTTGTTGACTGAGGTTACTTAGTACGGTTAATTTTATTCTTCTAACTTTTAGCGAACCTTGCTTCAAGGTCTATAAATTGGAAAATATACAAGTGGGAGGTTTTCATCTTCATTTCTTCGAAAGAGGTTGGTGATCAAAAGATTAGATAATAAATATCTCTAGACAATCATACTTGTTTTGCATTGATTATAATTAATTCATTATATTTTTTATATGTAATGATGGAGAGGTCATTTTGGATGTATAATTTATCAAGACTAAATCCATCATATATACCCGAGGTCCCTAGGTTTTTTGATGCTGACTAAGAACCATGCTTGGAGAACAAAGATGAAGCACATCTATTGTCCATGCATAGAGTGTACAAATATTATTGTATTTGATGACACTAAATCAATCATTTATTATTTGGTCTAACAAGAATTTATGATGGATTACTTGTTTTGGACAAAGGGTAGCTTGCGCCTTATACAACTAGAAACCTTACGAACATCGACATTGATGCTGATGGATTTCCGTTCCTACATGAGATACAACAACCTCTTTCCTAGAGTGAACATGTTGTGCCAAATGTTACGGTTATGGAAGATGTAGAATTCTTAGGGTAAAGTTGCATCATCATATGGATCCATGAATATTATTAATGAAAGGTATGGAAGCCCTGATAAAGGCTGCAGAAGAGACTTTGCACGACGAGTCTAAGGGTTATACCAAAGAGTTCATGACACTGCGGTCTATGCTAAAGTTGTCGATGTTAAAAGCTAGATATGGTATGTCTGATGCTGGCTTGGATGCATTCTTGTGTATTATTGCAGACATGCTTCCAAAGGAAAACAATGTGTGTGCTAAGACGTACTATGTAAAGAAACTAATCAGTCCGCTCACTATGGGTATGGAGAAGATCCACGCGTGTCATGATGACGATGATTATAAGGACTTAGAGAGTTGTCCAAAGTGTGGTGCAACTACGTACAAGACAAATAAAGACTATCGAGAGAAAGAGTGTGTTGCCTCCATTTCTAAAGGAAAGAAGCGAAAGGAGACCAAATAGAACAAACAATAAAGTTCAAAATCTAGAAAAATATTCCTACTTTGATGATGTGGTGTAACACCCTAGTGTTAAGTATGCATTAAGGCTTCATCAAACTTATATGAGCATTGGCACAAGCATGAGCATCTCATGTGTTGTGCTATATTTTATGCATATCTTTTAAATGTGAATTAATTTTGATAATTGTCATGCTATGTCTAAAAATGCTTGTTATGCCTAGATTAAATTGTTTTATGCCTAAACTTAAATTAGAAAATTTAAGTACCATTTTTGGAGCCCTAGAATTAAAGGAGTTGATTTAAATTAAAATTTCGCAAAATAGATTTATTTCAAACCTAGAACTAACTTTAAATTGAAATTCAAAATCCATTTGGATTCTTGATTTGCACCATAAAGCAAAGTTATAGAGAATTTTATTTTGAGCAACTTTTATTTTTGGGTCAACTCCTGAAAATGCATTTAAAACAGTGTTTAAAAATTAATTGAGAAAATAAATTCAAAAAAAGAGAAGGGAGGAGCGCCCTACTGGGCCACGCACCTTGCTTCTGGCCCAGCAGCCAAAGCCGGCCTGGCTCGTGAGCACATCCCCTGCCTCCTCAGGCGCGCACTGTGGCCAGGTGACGTCGTGGCCGACCGTGCGTAGGCCAGCCGCGCCACGTGGATGGCAAGCAACGGCAGCGGCTACGACAGTGCCTGCTTGCCCGAGCAGAAGGGGACGACAGCGGCTCTGCGTTGTCCACCTTCTCCACTCCACCCCGACCACACCTCTCTTGCTCTCGTCTCACAAAGCAGAGCTTGACAGCACCATCGTCCGCCATAGCCGCTACCGAGCTCCAGCGTCGACGTTCCATCTTGTTGGTCGCTCCCGCCCTCGATTCCTCCTGTCCACCGCTCCGTCTTCATTCTCCTCATCTCTGAATGAGTCGGATTGCCTCTCTTGGCTCAAGGTGAGGGATAGCCGGCCGTCTTCTTCTTCTCTAGTGTGAACGTCGCAGCGGTTCATGTGGTCAGCAAGGCCGCCGAGCCTCTTCCTCCTTCCTTTTGCGCGCATCACATTCGCCTTGACCTCGCCAAGCTCGTGCGTGCTCTGGTTCATGCTCTACGCCGGAGTTCGTGAGTCCACCATCCAGCAGAGCCATCGTGCCGCCATGGCCGGCGACGAGCTTGCTTCGGGGTGTCTCCAGACAAACCACCGCGCGCATCCTGTTCGCCTAGGCTCGGGGAACACACATGAGTGCTCGGTGTTGCCGTAGGGTTCACCGACAGCGAGATCAGGCTCGCCGGAGTTCTCCCCCTCTCTGTGTGGCTAACAGGTGGGGTCGAGGACCCACTTGTCTATACCTGTGTGCGGATGCGGGTGCACTGCACCGGGTACACCTAGTAGAACTCGCCGAGACTTGATTCTCAATTTAAAGAAATGTTTTTCAGATAATGGTTTAAAGCTTGTAAAAATCATAGCTTGATTTCTATTGCTCCAAAAAGTTTAAACAAATTTTGTTATGCTCTATATTAGTAGATCTAAAGTTCGGTGTACTTGGTGTGAGACTTTTCTGTGAAGGTTTATTTAAATCTTGAAAATATTGATTTCTTATAAAATATGCAAAAAATAAAATATAGCTCTGAAAAATGTACTTCCTATCTTGGTACATTTGCACTACAATCTAGCCTCTGTGAAAAATGAGGAACCTAATATTACTCTACAAAAATAATTATTAGTGAATTAATGCTTGCATGATGATGGTTTAAGATTTTTAATAAATAATATATAAATGCAATTAATCTAAGAATTTTTGTAGGGCTCTCCTATGTTACAAAGTATTAAGGAAAAATATTAAATTTGTTGTCTGACACTTTTGTATGTATAGAGTATTTTCCATTGTTTATGTTTAGCATACTTGTGATTTTTGTGTGGGCCATTTTACTTACCCAAATTTTGTGAAAGTTTTATGGTAGACTATATGTGTGATCTATAAGCTACTGTAATTTTTATGGAACTTATTGAATACCAGAGGTATATGTTGTTGTTATTGGCCTAGTAATAAATAAATAAATAAAGAATTATTTTATGTGAACTTGAAAGTAATTAAACAGTTTGGTGTATCTTTGAAGCATTCTAATGTGTGCTGCTTTATCTTGGTAGGTGTAGAAAAAGAATAGAATAGAATAACTTGTACTTAAGTTACATGTTCTTGGATGACATTGACTACCTAGTACAAATAGATCACGTTGTCTTTTTGTCATGACTCCCCTCTACCGGAGAGGAGATATGCACATACTCAGTAAATAACACATCATGACCACCCTTGTGATCATCTGCATAATCATGCACCATATGTTCACCATCCACTTACTTGAGCATATGCATCATACAGGCTCGTAGAAGAACGACGTGGTGACCGAACCTGAGGAGCCGGAGGTGACCGAGGTGCAGGAGATCACTGAGGTGGAAGAGAGAGAAGAGGAGCTGCAAGAGTGTCTAGATCACAGTCCTAGTTCTTTCGAGAAAGGCAAGCCTTGCTCCCCAAATTTTCTGCTAATTATATATATATCATGATGGTTATATTGTTATATTAAGTTATAGGAGTTGCTTGATACCATTGATGTATTGAATATCCCTTGGAATATCACCTTTCTACATACCTTATCCTATGTAGTATGGGCTCAGAGTCAATGCTTAGCTCTGCTTAGCAAAGTAGAAGTCGGATGATTCCCTGTCACCTGCGAGCTGTAGGTGGTCACCAAAGGTTTGGCAGTATGTTTGCTATCATAAGTAATAACCAAATGTTGGGAAGCAAAGCTAAGACCGGACGAAACCTTTTGGGGGTGTTGGACCATAGTGATTCTGTCCTTGTCGATTAAGGACCGATCATTGGTGGTCCTCTTGTCATGTTGAACGCATACCCTACACTTAACTTGAAGGATAAGTTGTTCTGACTGTGAAGGTGGGACGCTATTTGGGCCAGGAATTGACCTGATGTACGCACTGTATTGGAGATAGTTGAGGAGACTGATGAGGGCGCGACGTGCAACCTTGGTATGCCTTGGATACCTTTGTCATCGGAACGGTCCTTGGGTATGGTGGTGCCTGCTGAACCGTGAATTGGTCCTGAATAGTGCATCCGGTGACCTGTAGCTTACTTGATCAGTGAGTGTGGCTTATGTAGGGAATAAAATCACTAGCTGGTTAGGAATTGTTTCGAATCATCATCGCTCCTGGATAGTAAGCACTTGACTTGAGCTTTGTCATCGTATTAATGTTTATGGAACACTGGATGGTTATGAGATATTGATGAAGCTGGAAAAGCTGCACTAAATTGGTATTATTGTACTGAATCAAGTGATTGCTATAGTACAGGTGTTAATCTAGATGATAGGTTAATGATACTTAACTTGAGCTAATTATCTAAAAAGGTTATTTACTTAGTAACTTAAGATTTTATGGAAAGTTTGTGTCGAGCTACCCCTTTATACAGCCTTACATGATCTTTGCTGTCATTTATTTCTGTTTTGTGATAGGTAAGTCTAGCTGAGTATATTCTCATAATCAGGGCTCTGTTTCCATGTTGTTTTGCAGATGGGCAGATGTACTATGGGTACTGCATTAACTGTCTTTACCTAGCTATGGGTGATGCTTAGACCAATGGTGTGGTCACTTTGTCTTATCTTTTGATTTTGTGGGAATCATCAGACTCTAGCACTGTAATCAAACTAAGTTTGTGTGTTTTCTAAAACTATTCACTTCCGCTACTACTTTCAAGACTTGGTTTGTAATAACTAAATTCAAACTCCAATGTACTGAAATGTTTGTCAATGATATGTATTGTATGAATGGCGACCACTGAACTTATTACGATCTCTGTTATGTTTGAGGAAATTTTGAGATCCTTCGAGATTTCATGGACTACCGGGATTATATGGGCTTAAGTCTTTTATAATTTGGACAGTTCTGTTACAGCTAGTGTTGGAGCCAGTTTTAGCGGATTACAGTTCATAAGTATATTTAAAACAAATTAAATTTGTTTACAAAAACTGATTATCCATCACGAATTATCAAGGTGTTAAAGTGAATTTTGGAAAATTATAAGTGTGCTAGTGGTCATATCCTTTATGTCTAGTTAAAGACTCTAAGGTGGCTATTTAAGTACTGACTTGTTGGTTTATGCATCATATTTCTCTTTCATTGCTCATATGGCATTGTTGACATTTACTACCGCCATTACTAAAAATATAGATAAACCCTACCTCTAGCAACAACGGCAAAAATGCTCGGTATATAATTAACTTATCATTAAGCAACTAGCCACTTCTTAATGACTAACATTCCTAAACATGAAGTAGGTTGTCATCCCTAATTATATTGCTAGGAATTTATTATATATTCACATGTACTATTGTGACTAGGCAGAAATAAAAGATATGAATATGATTATAAACTAAATGGGTTCTAGAAGTGGATAGATAATTATACCATTGTAGGATTTTACCTAGGGAAGTATCCAGGTTGTCGATTTATATTTATACCACTGGGAAGGCTATGTGTTAAACAATAATCTATTATATTGATAAGAAACTATATAGGATGAATAAATGATATTACCAAGGTTGTCTAATCTACTCATAACAGGTAGAGGTCACAAGATAAATATGGGTAAATAATAATGATAGCATAATCATCAAGTATCATATTTATGAATAATCATTAGAGCATCTACTAGTCATGATCATAGTTAGCCATTAGATAAACTAGGGAGTTGGATCTAAGGTAATTCTATAACTACATCACTGAATAACTCTAATTAGTGCAATTACATCTAGAAATCATTGTTGAGCTAACCCTATATCATAGTCACATGTAAAGAGGCATCAACTAATGAGGGTATTAAGACACAAGGGTCACCTCCTTCGCGACCGTGCCCATGCTAGTCCTACGTACGAAGGGTGGACTACAGAGGATACGCAACTGTCACCTATGCGGTCTACCACACGACCCGACACGTCAGAGTGCACTCACAGATAAACAATATATCTAGACACCACGTCTACATATTATCTATCATCAACCCAAAGATCTATTAGGTCAACGCTATATGAGCAATTACATGAATTCAATAAGATCAAACCAACTATCCTAGACATATAATCAAAGTAGACAATGGCTATTGCAATTAAGAATATATGAATCTATTAAGAACAAAGTCTCCCTAATATACAATTGAATACTATAAAGTAAGAACAAGATCTATTACCGAACTCTTGCGCTCCAGACCGAAGCTAGGGGCTCCAGATCCCGATGAAGAACTAGATCTCCTCTACTTCCAATCTAACTAACTAGAACTACGAACTAGAAGGCTCTTGATGAACTTGAAGGCGCTTGATGCTTGATGGCTCGAGGCCTTGATGAATAATGGATTGGTTTATTTCTCCAGGGGGGTCTACCCCTGTATTTATAGTCCGGAGGGATGCGCGTGCGTCGTAGGATCAAACCGACTTAACCAAGGGCCGAGATGACTCCTCGTAGGTGGTGGAGGAAGCTTCTAGAAGAGGAAGGTCAAAACCCTAGATGGGGCACCAGCCGGTGCTAGGGTGGGGCCAGCCGGCCCCACCTGGCAGCCGCCAGGCCCCCTGTTGCTTTGGGTGTCTTCTCGATCCTTCCTGAGTCCTCCCGTGATATTTCCCGTGGTGGATAAGTTTCGTGTTTATTTTGCACTAGAATCCCTCTTTTCAGCTTTCCTAGAATTCACCCTGAAAAATACAGGATATACAAAACTCGTGGAAATTGTCAGTTTAAACCCTAGACTAGTGTGTTTTCATGTTCTCCTTTGGGTTTAAAGCTCTATAAAAGTTGACGTTATCGATCATCAATCTCACACCCATATTTTAAGAACAAAATAGGATGCATAAAAGACTCATATGTGCCCCAGAAACAGTCGCACACATAAGTAGACAAATCTCAAATGTACCATTGCAGTGTTTATTACATAGGGGAACAATAATAAATCACATAGTCTTATACAAGAATGATAATAAGATTAAACAACGCTCTCGACGGAAGCACCACACAGGGACACTGTTGACTAGTTGACTCCAAGCCTAATACTCATAACGGTAGTCCTCATTCCAATCATCATCATTAGCATAACCTGGGGTGTTGGGAAATTGCAAGAGTGAGCACATATAGTACTCAACAAGTATAACCAGGGGTTCATGAGGCTCAAATAGCTGACACTGGTTTTACTGAATTTAGCTTTTATATGTAGATAGCATGTTTATATTTAGATAGCCAATATCAAGGTAGCATAGTAAATCCCATAACCACATGATCAATGTATACAAGAATAAAGAATAACACATATAAATAACATAATAAACCATCATTTATTATCATTAATCATATTCATCAGTGTCCATCTATTCTGTCAGTTTTTTGGGCCGCCCGTATCCGTGGGCACGGCTAGTATACCAGATTTAACACTCTGCAGAGGTTGTACATCTTTACCCATGAGTCATGATTTACCCTTTCGCCCAAGGTAGCTAATATCTTAACCTCCTTCCTAGGGAGGTCGGCAGAGATCACTATGAAGCCTTTCAAAAGTTCGTCTAACATGTTAGGGCCGCAAAGTTTCCTTCGTGCGTAGATATAGATACCCCCCTTCCAAATGGCACAATGACGCGCAGCCTATACACATAAGGACAGGGGCTCGCACTATACCCAAAACGGTTCAACCCCTCTAGCGTCCTTTCGGGTAACCTCTAACAAGCTAGAAAAGGTCTTCATACTGAGCTAAAGCCAGAGCCATATAACCCTCATAGTTGTACGAGTTATCCCAGCTTTTGCCAAGGGATAAG
>Ga0182004_10005801_pt1 | contig 10061 bp, 6 predicted proteins | sample Sormic07211540_1_FD_120479 | JGI IMG/M metagenome (GOLD analysis project Ga0182004, IMG submission 120479) | Endophyte microbial communities from Sorghum bicolor roots, Mead, Nebraska, USA - 072115-40_1 MetaG | ecosystem: Host-associated > Plants > Roots > Unclassified | place: USA: Nebraska... | reverse complement strand
AGAATCCACTAAGTTTTTTTAAACAATGGCTCATCAAACAAATTTTAACACAGACATGACCCTAACAACTTATTATTATTCAAGAGTAACTGGATACTATCAGAAACAACCAAAATAAATTTGCACCGTTCCGAAATTTCTTTTGTCTTCCTAAATGTCATGAAACAGGATATAGTTGTTGTAACAAGGATTCATGGAAAACATACAACTGAATCTAATAAAGACCAGATTTAAACATGACCACAAGATAATATCATGTACCTATATATTAAATTAATAAATATAGAAATATAACATCTGAGCAAATCCACCACAAAGTCATATAATGAGACATAACACTTACCGCAGTTTCACTAGAAAGATAAGTTTCTCCCCATCCACCTGTATGTAGCTGCTTTGACAACAAAAAGCTACAAGCTTTCCTGATGGCATCACTATTTTCATAAGTTCTTCCTGAAAGAGCTAGCCCTTTTATCGCAAAGAAAGTCCCATAAGTGAAACATATACCCCAGCTGCCAAACCTATTATGTACCATAGGTAATCGGTTATTGAATCCATATGAAAATGAGAATAATCTACATATAACAGGTAGTAAAATTTTAGATACCAGGAGCCATCTTTTCGTTGTTCCTTCTCAATAAACCTGGACGCCCTTTCAATGCAATTTCCTATCTCTTCTTTGCGGTACACATGATCCAGGTCTCTAAACATAATCAGAGCTTGTAGCACAGATGATGTGCATTCAACACATCTGTCAGTTGACAATAAATCAGCTCCCTTGTATATGAAAAAACATGACTCAATTGTATATTCTCAGTTAAGTACATAATTCATTCTTACGGATAATCAACAATAATATTCCGAAAGCTCTCAGAAGGGTTGAGAACCTATTGACAAAAAAATCCTAGTGAGCACCATGCAATTAGGCATGACATTAATAACAATAATAGCATTTTGGTATTTATGAAAGTATTACACAAGATGCACACCCTTGCATAACCCTGAAACCAATAATGTATTTCACAGTTCATATATATTTATCTTTATGGGTAATACAATATGTTACGAGTGTGCTAATTGTATTGGTAGCATTAAAAGTAATATTGAAATCTAGAAGATTCTATGTCAGATCTTAGAAGGGAAAGGACGGTAGCAATCTTATGTTTTTTATAAGATTCAGTGTCTGTGACAAAGACTTGATCCAGTTCAAATTCTCTCCTCATTATAATCTTTTATCATTGAAGTTATAGAAATTGTTTTTCTAGACTAAAAAATATTGCACCTTAAACAACTCACCTCCAACAAAGGTGTGGTTCTCTTACACTCGTATGCAGAGAAGCTTCCATCATTGTTCTTCAACAAAATAGGAACAAAATAAAAAACCATAGATAAAAGCAAGTGTACAAAGGTAAAACAAATTAGTTGAAACAACTATCTCTAAAGACATAGATTGTTTTGATTTGATTGGATGTGTATCCACCGGCCATGGTCCTTAACATATATCGAGTAGGTCTTCCCCCTCTTAGGAGTGAAAACTCAAATAAATATTCTGAAAAATATAACTTCTAAATCAGATAGGCTAACAAAAGTGGCCAGGCGGGATCCCAAAACCGGCAAAGGCCTAGATCTTTCAATGGCCATAATTCATCGAGACTCAAAATTGGATGCTCCATATATGTATTCTGTTCATCTCAATAAGAGCGATCCAATAGTAAATTTCATCTTGTGATTTAAGTCATTTAACCTATCATCAAAACCTTCTTGGTCTATTTTAGGAAATAGTCTAAACCTATTTTCCTGTAATACCCAAGACAGACAATTTTGGTAGTCAAGAAAATAACAATCATTAAACTTGGCGAAAACGCCTCCCTTCTGCTCTCTTTTAAACGGCCTTCATGGCTGGTGCTCACACCTTTGCCACTGTAACCTAAACCCTAATCTTTTGGAATGCAAAGGTGGGGAAGCTCTCCCCCCGTTTAAATTTAAATTTTTTTTGAAAAGATAAAAACAATAACTTGTGTCATATAGATAGTGACTGCATAGCATAAGGGTACTATCCTAATGTGCATCATGGTACTATTTTGTGAATGGTGATGTAACACTACTAATGCACCCTTCAGTCAAGACCAGTTGTGCAATATGGTTTGAACATAAGATATAGGAATCAATTAATTCCTTACTCGTTGCAAATATTGTGGTATAGGAGATAACTATTTTGGCAACTTTATTATTTCTTGTAATAATAAATCAAATCTTATTCATCTTCTAAGCTAGATAACATTGTATCCATAACCAATTAGGCAAACAACAAACTACTAGATTTATTCTGTACTAAAAGTTATCCCCTTCCATTGTCTATCCGGTGCTCATATGCCTTGGATAGTCTTATAGTTCTCTATGAAGTAGTTATGTCCTCCATCCATACATGCATTGTTCAATAAAAAATTGATGTATTCATTTCATATGGCTGCATCAACAACACTCCATCTATTCACAAATAAGCGATCACTTTGCACATAGCTAGCTTCTATGATCTCCAATACATAACTTTGAATAGTAGCTTTTTTACAATAATAAGGAACTTAGCAAAAACTATGATTTTTTAAACCATATTTTATGGTGAATATACATCCATTTCGATTTTCAAATATCTAAACAATGTACAACTAAAGTTTACAATTGTTGACTTAAGGCAACCTTAAAATGAAGCTTATTAGTGGCTAAAGGGAATAGAATCTCAAGACAATGTGTTGTTGTCCCATGTGATACATGAGGAGCTATTGTTGGTGGGTTAGTACAACCTTGGAAGTTTAGGAGTGTGAGGGCCAGCTTATAATCCTTCTCATTCTAAACATAGCACCTATGGATTAACCATTTTACACGAAACGAGAAAGAAAATGTAAGAAAGGTGCTACGCATATAAGGCACGTTCTACATGTAAGGTCATATAAGTAGATTTTGGATGTGTGGTTTAACATGCACCTCCAAGATATCACTACCAATTGTTTTAGATCTAGCAATGATAGAGCATCACATATTTTTGAAGAGTTGTTGTACATGTACCTCCAGGCTATCACTACCAATTGTTTTAGATCCAGCAGCGGTAGACCATCACTATTGGTTCGGCTTCAACCGGTAGTGATATGTGGACTATCAATGTAGTTTTGTGGCTTAACCTAGCAGCAATAGTTGTTTTGCACCAAAAAGAATAAATTATCATATGATATCAAATCAAGATACACTTGATGAGATGGTTTGCAAGTCCAAATACTCAATACAAATTCTTGGATAATATTTGACATGATTAACAATGTCCATGGAGACAAGTCAACATCAAAGTTATAGCACTTGATGAGATCTATAACTTTGCAGTTAACAATTTTTTCATTTGAGATTGTTTTGAGTGTTAAGCATACAATATAAGATTAAAAATACTTAGTTAAAAGAATAGTGTTAGTTGTATAGTTGCATGTGCCGCGCGGTTCGGCTGGTATAAGCGCTCAAGGGAACATGAACGTTGAGTTCTCGGGTTCGAATCCCAAAAATCGCATGGTCTATTCTGTGTAGTGAATATATGATTTGAAATGTAGATCTAAACATGGGAGCTGGTATTGGGATAGATAATGTAATCTTATGTAAGGTTAATGATTATAATACATAAGAACATGACAAAATATTCTCGAAAGTAGTGTCATACCACAAAAGAAAGTAAGCAATCAACTGCATCATACAGACTTTCTCCTTTTATGGGTTCCCCCACAAGATCGGGAGAGATCTTTGATAACAATAGCAATGCCTAAAGAAAGGAAGGTGAGTGTTAATGGAAAAGAATTTCAATAAGCAATTTTTGAAGAATGATGTATCATAAATATTTCCACTTAAGGGCACTCAAAAGGGTTCTATTTAATCATGATTTATGATAGAATTGTACATTTTCACACATGTAAATGTGTTTGGAAAAAATAAGATAGTATGCTATTATAGGGAAGATAAATAAAGGCCAATAGAGTTTGTCATGCATGTAAATACTTAACTAGTGTACATGTCTTGTTTATCCCACTATCACTTTCTATAATGCTCTTCTATTATAAAATAGTATGGTAACTCTAGCAAAACTACATTTTGTTGACAATGGCTGAAATAGGAACACATACTATATTATATTATACATGTCAATTATATTTTGACTAGGGAAAAACTCAAGTTTTAAAGTAAAGTAGATGTATAAGAAGTATTTTTCTAACCTTCAACGCCTCGGCAGTACAGTCAGATATTGAACACCCATTATCTGCTGTTGAAAGTGTCCATGAACCTTTTGATGCATGCCGGTAGTAAGATTTGTAGTCCAAATGGTTTTCACTTATCTACATATAAGAGTACACGTGAAATTTTTTCCTTACAAACATGTTTTACAATAATAAGAATAATGACAGGTAACTTGAACCTGTGAACATTTAATGAATTCATGAGCTTTACGAAGTGTTGAACTAATCTCATTAACAAGACCTGTCGAGCAAAAGGCTTGAACAATGAAAGCAGTCTCCCATGTTGTACAACCATCGTAGACCTATTATGGAGAGCTTTTGTAATGCTTGTTTTTAGAAATAATATGGACAAATAGCTTGTTTTTAGAAATAAGATGTACAATAAAGGGCATCATCAATGGTATTAGATAGTTATTAAGTCTAAGGCAACTTCTCCTATGGTATGAACTTTTTGCACACACCTCATAATATGAATAGTCCCACATGACAATCTCACATGATCTTGAAATATATGCATCAGTCTAGCTCTTGATAAAGAGATAAATTTTCTTTTTTTCTATTAAAATATAAAAAATATTCTTTGATCTAGTTCAAAAGTCACAATTGGAGGTGCCTTAAATGGCTATGAACATGTTCCTTATTGCAAATTTCTATGATTGGAAATAACCATAGTAACTTAAGTGTTACCATAATATCAGAATTATGTGAAAAATGTAGAATTTTGTGAAAAATGTAGACTTATGTCCAAGCATTCCAGGGAGTGCATGAACTTGGCTTTTGGATTGAATGACCTAGATTATATGTTGCTCCCTCCATTACAAATTATAATAATATTTGGCTTTTCTAGATACGTAGTTTTGCTACGTAGATACATAGTAGAACTGATGTATCTAGAAAAGCCAAAACATCTAATAACTTGGAATGGAAGAAGTAGAATAGTGATGTTCAAAATTTTTGGTTGTATAGTGTTATTGTATGATAAATATTATGAATTATCAATAGCTTCACTAGAATGTTGCTACAACAAGAAAAAAAAGTCTAGATGTTGATAGGGGTATCATTTGCAGCATTTGGTAGTGTTGAAAATTGTTCACAAATTCAGAATGACATTGTTCTGGTCTTTGACATACTAGTGTTCAAGGTCAAAACAAGGGATTAGAAAGTTAATTAATGAATAATAACGAGTACTGAGGATAACCTATTTGTATTTTTTTGCGCTTAGGTTGGCATTGAGATTAGCCCTAGTCTTTTATTATTTGGGTAGCTAGTTTTGGGAAGAAATTTAAATTGGATGATATTCAACTAACCGCCAGAAAATTTGTTTGTTCAAGTCAAAATCCAAAGTGTTGTTAGGGTAGCTAGTCTTGGACAGTACCAATTTAATTTGGCTTTTCAACTATGCTAAAAAATGTTATTTGGATATACTAGAATACGGAGAACATGTTCCCTTAAAAATCAAAACATTGAGTTCTTGTGAAAAATTACTTTGCATAGTTTCCTAAAAACTCCATAATGGAAAAATTAAATTGTAACCATTTGCTACCAGAATACTTAATAATCATGATAAAAAATAACCACCAAACCAAAACCAATTCTCTATAAAATTGCAACTAAACATGTTTTATTAGTCATATATTTAAACTCTTCACCACACAAAAAATCCCCAAGGGTACGCGGATATAATAAATCCTAGTTCTTATACAATGGAATTATATACATGGAAATAAGATCACATACGGGTGTTAGCCTTTACTAATTCTTGTGTAGGAATGATGTTTAACTGAGGAGTTTGAGGCCATAGCAATGAAATATGTAATGTCATCAAGAAAGTATGTATAAATGAAAACAAAATATTTTCATTTTAGCTACTCTCTAGGTAATGCAGGCACTAATAAAATTTAAACAATTTAATCAATGGCCAAATTGTGTTTGAAAACATTGATGAAATAATTCCCATTTCAGAAATTAATCTCTAAACTTGTGGATAGTAATATCTTGACATGCTAATTTCTTTTGTACACTTGCTCATAGTTAAAAAATTAACCAGAATCTACAATATCTATCATCAAAGCTTTGTTGTAACAATTATATGCCAACAATGAAAAAATTATAGTGGTAAAATACTACAAGGCATGCAAGAGAATACCTGTGCCTTCATTCCATCTTCAGCAAGCCATAGCATATCATATATCCTTGGAAGATGTTGTTTGAACGCATCTGAATTTGGATTTTCTGCCCAACAACAAATCATATCTAGTGCCTACTAGCAAAAAAGTTGACAAGTACCTATTTATTAGTAAAATACCAGTTCAAAATTGTTCAACTTATATGTAAGAAAAGATAATTCAAGTTAGTTTTGTTACGACAATTCATGAATCGGTACATTTTATTCTTTAAGAAACAAGTGCAGTTAGGATTCAGCACATTGATTACCCTTTTATCCATTATGAATCAATTTTAAGTACTCCAAAACATGAAGATCCATTGCATCAATATACAAGTTTGTAGGACAAAATTCAAATAGATGAACTAGTGCCAAGCTAAGGGCTCTATCTTAAAGAGCATCGTGATATATACTACTAATTAAAATTTGTTCAGTTTAGTTATACCTAGGTCTATATAAAATGTTTTCCTTTGCCAACATTAACTAAGAAAACCAAACTTTGCTCACATAGTAGAAAATGAAGCTAGACCTCCAGTTTTTTGTTAACAAACATTAAATTCACTCTTGAGAATTTATGCATATTACCTTGTTTATCGGACATATACATATGTATTTGCTAGTTTCATCTTCATAGTGGATATGTTCCATGATGTTTTGCAATGCTATATCCCTTAACTTATTTACTGGCCACCAATTCAGCATTGGCTCTATAACCTTATTAAGGAATGTCCATACAAGATTTTGTGCCATTGTCCTTGGATATATAAGGTCCACCTAGATGCAGAAAAAGAAAAATGTGGCATAAGTACAATGAGTCAGGCATTTAAATTTGGGAGAATCGGCCGACATGCAGAATGGTAGCCATTTGCTAGCGGACACTAGGAAAAATTAGATTGCTCAAAGACACTTTGTTTCTTGTCAAATTTGCTGGCGGACACTACGTCTAATCAAACAATATTACAAAATAAATATAAAATCATATAGTGCTAGAAAATTATACTATAGACTTTTTTACACTCTACATGATAAGAACTATAGTGTAAAAATGTTGTTTTGCACTGAAATTACCATTTTGCCCCTCTTCATAAATAGACAAAGATAACCATGGTTAATTAGTTAATATATTAATAAGATACTAAAAATACTAAACAATATTTTGACATTATAGTTCTCATCATGTAGAGTGTAAAATAATTTATAGTATAATTTTCTAGCACTTATATGATTTTATATCTATTTTGCAATAATATTTGATTAGACGTAGTGTCTGCCAGCAAATTTGACAAGAAACGGAGTGTCTTTGAGCAATCTAATTTTTTCTAGTGTCCGCTGGCAAATTGCCACCATTCTGCATGTCCCACAGCCAATTCTCCCTTTAAATTTTGGGTAGACTTTCATTATTGCTGCTAAAAATACTACAAAAGACATTACAAATTCTGGTTTCTTTTGTATATACACTTAAGGTAAGGTGGACATGTTTTCTATCACCCAAATGCTCAACAAAATATGGTGGACTTCAGAACTAGAAGTAGAACTCCTAACACCTTCCAATTAATGGAATAATAAATAAGCCCATCATGCATTTTTACACCCCCTTGACTTTATTTACATTTTTTATTTCCCAATGAGAAAGATGGTAAACATTTTTATGTGAAAGTTCTTAATTTTTATACCACAAGCTTATATCATGCCTTGGAACATATCTCAACTCTATGCCCATGCACTTTTTATGTGACATATCCTGAGAAAAATCTGAATGCAAACGTGAATGAAAATATTATTTTCTTTGTGCCACATATGTACTAGCTTCTGTTTTAAGCACTAAATATCGTCACTGAAGGTGCTATGCAACGAAAGGGGCTCATTGTTTATGCAAGGAGTTAACAAATCCAATGTAATGCTACTCTCATTTGTAAAAAGTAAGCTTACTTACATGTAGAACGACAATGTATAAGCAAGGAAAAAGTTTCCTCTCATTACAACACCATCCTGTCTTGCACCATACAAGCATGCACTACCGCACATTTTATTTTGCGCAGCGTTTCACATAAGGGCTCCGAGTCAGACGTTACTTTTGCCCGCTACGGTTAATCACGGCCGACTGAAGCCGGCCAGCCCACTAAACAACCTCCACGGTTAATAATTAACCGCGACGGACATTGTAAGGTAACCGCCACGGTTAATGAGCTATTAACCGTGGCGGGCATTATAAGCAACCGCCAGGCGGTTGCTTATAATGCCTGCCACGGTTAATAGCTGTAACACCCTAAAATTTTCAACTTTTGAAATAAGGGAAAAATGATTTATTTTTGTTATTTTTGTGCTCATAAAACATAGGAACAATAATATTTTTCATTAAATTAAAAATTATCATAGGAGTTAGCAATGTGGTTGAGCATGTATGCCCTTGCATTTATTTTATTGAGATGTGTGGCTGTGTCAAAAAAATTCGAAATGATTCAAAATATTTTGAAATGATGTGAAACTAGCTTTGGAAAAAAAAGAAAAGAAAAAAAGAGGAAAACCTCCCCCTCTCTCTATCCTGGCCCGAAGCCCACTCCTCTTCCCCTTTCCCCCCTCGGCCCACTCTCCCCTCTGGACCAGCTGGAAGCTAGCGCCTGGTCCAACTCCATGGCACAGGCCACACCACAGCACCCGACTTCCCTCTCTCTCTCTCTCTTTCTTTTCGCTGACAGCTGGGTCTCGCTTTTCCCTGTCACTGACCCTCCAGGCCCGCACGTCAGCGACACCCTCCCCCTTTCCCCTTTCTTCCTCGCGTGGTCGAGCCGGACTCGAGCTCAGGCCATGTTTTCCTTCCCGATTTCTACAGGATTTGCCGTGGGAAAGTTCCTTTGCTCCTATAAGTCCCAGGCGCCGTCCCTCGCACCCCTTTTCCTCTTCCCAGCGATGCTGGAGAAGCCCTAGCCGCCTTTGATGCCGATTTAAATCTCGCCGACGAGTTCTACCCAAAACGCCGCCGTGGTCCTCGCTCCGAGGCGCCCAAAGAACGTTCTTAACCGCGTACCGAGCACGGTGAAGTAGTAACGAAGCTCTCAAGCCTTCTCCTGCATTCTCTATCGGTGATAGAGAAGTGCTAAACATCGTCGAACCTTTTTGCAGGGTTGTCCGTCCGCCATAGCCATGACCGACCGCTTTTGAGTCCTCTTCGCCGAGATTCTGTGACGCAGGTGAGTTCGTCTTGCGCCTAGCTTGCTTCCCATGTTCTCAGATTCGTGTTTGGTGCCCTAAATCGCTGATTTGACGAACGCCGGCGAGCTCCACCTTACTCCGGCCATGGCGCCGCCACGGCTGCCACTGCTCCGGCCAGCCAGCCACGCCCCCTCCCTCCGATCTAATTTGATCCGCCCAAAGAAGATTTGAAAGGCCACGGTTGATTAATACCCCTTCGCCTGGCATTTTTCTAAAGAGCCCCTGGACTTTTTGAATATACAACCCGCGGTCCAAAGCACGTTTTAGGAAATACGCTTTCCCTTTCTGAAAACGTAAAGTCTGCCGATTTGAATTAAAATATGTTTTTAGGAAATTACAAGTTTGTCACCGATTTTGTTTTGGCTATAAAATATTCATTTTAATTCCGTTTTTGGTCATTCAAATTTCTTTAAATTTGTATT
>Ga0182004_10005800_pt1 | contig 10063 bp, 6 predicted proteins | sample Sormic07211540_1_FD_120479 | JGI IMG/M metagenome (GOLD analysis project Ga0182004, IMG submission 120479) | Endophyte microbial communities from Sorghum bicolor roots, Mead, Nebraska, USA - 072115-40_1 MetaG | ecosystem: Host-associated > Plants > Roots > Unclassified | place: USA: Nebraska... | reverse complement strand
GGTCGAAATTGACGAGACGAATCTTTTAAGCCTAGTTAGTCCATGATTGGACAATATTTGTCAAATACAAACGAAAGTGCTACAGTGTCGATTTCCCAAAAAATTTTGGAACTAAACAAGGCCGTAGTAAAATTTCCACCTACTTTTACTACTGTTTCCCTGAGCAGCAGCATGACGGTTTAACAGCACAGCAATCGCAACGTCGCAGGTCCTCACCTGAGGCCTTGTTTAGTTCGCAAAAATTTTCAAGATTTCATGTCACATCAAATCTTTAGTCGCATGCATGGAGTATTAAATATAGACGAAAATAAAAACTAATTACACAGTTTACCTGTAATTTGTGAGATGAATCTTTTGAACCTAGTTACTCTGTGATTGGATAATGTTTGTCAAATAAAAACGAAAGTGCTACAGTAGCCAAAAACTATACTTTTTGCGAACTGAACAAGCCCTGATCTCTTGTCTCTAGAAAAGGCCGTTGACGCCCCACTCCTCGCAATCGCAAGGTCGCAGGTCCTCACGCGCTCGCCACGTAAGCTGCGGTCCAGGTGACGCCGCAGCATCCAACAAGTGGCCTGCCGCCTTTGATTAGTTCACCCCGAAAACCAAAAAATTTTCAATATTCCCCGTCACATTGAATCTTGTGACACATGTATGAAATATTAAATATAGACGAAAACAAAAACTAATTACACAGTTTAGCTGAAAATCACGAGACGAATCTTTTAATCCTAGTTAGTCCATAATTAGATAATATTTGTCACAAACAAACGAAAGTGCTACAGTTCCGAAAAGTTTTCACTTTTCGGAACTAAACAAGGCCTAAACAAGGCCTGGGTTGACGTCGCTCGTACGGCGGCTGATCTTCTGCAGCCGCCGGCGGGCCGCATGGCTGCATGCACAGCCCCAAAGCCGTCCCATCCACCAGCTTTTACCCATGCGGCGGGGCCCGGCCGGCGCGCCGTCGCCAGCTCCGCACCATCCCTCCTCGCCGCTGTCCTGCGCCACGCGTGTCCCCGTTCCCCGTCCCGTGGCCGTGGGGACGGCGGCGGCCGCCTCTAGGCAAAAGGGCGCGTCGTGTTATTCTCTGGGATGTGAGGGGTCCGAGTGCAAAGATGTCGCCACGCGAGTGCTGGATGGAGCGATCCAGGCCGTCCAACGCCTCGACAGCTGTCTTCCTCGCATCGCACGGTCCCCGTGCCTCGTTCGTTTTGCTTCGTGTTTTTGTTTATGCTTGTTCTGATGTTTTGCAAATGCAACCTCTGATTTTCCTGATTCTTCTTCGGTAGTACTAATACCGTAATACAGATTTTTTATTAGGTGATCTAGGCCGAGCATTGCAACGCTAAGAGCAAGGTCAATAATAGAGCCAAGTGCTTGGCAATAAGCTAAGTGATTAGAGTCAAGTTATACAATAAGTTGTCTCATATTTATCTCTAAAACACATTCTCTTTCATATTCCTTCTCACAACACTTGCTATTTGGATCCACTGCTACCTATGCATCCGCGACCAGCTTGGTGCTTACATAAGAGCTAAGCTATCATCTTTCTCCTATCTTCTCTCCTCCACATCAGCATTAGCTTGGCTATAAGTCCATTATTTACCTGCTCTAAGGCCCTGTATACCCTATGGTCTACTAATCAGATTATATAATCATCCAAACATAATTGATTATATAATAGATTATTATAACCAATAGTTTTGATTACCATAATCTCATAATCCAGACGAGACCAGGTTAAGACTTGTTTGGAACGCATGAATTCAAAACAAAAGGAATGAAAGAAGTGCATGAATAGAACAAAGCGAAAAGTACAGAACTATATGATTTCAAAACACAAGAACAGAAACTTTGGAGTGTTTGTCACATTTACCCATGAAGCAAAGTTCTCGGCTTTAAAAATTGAGAAAACATTGCAGAAATTTTTCTTTTAGTTTTCATTGAATGTTTTTCCTTTGTTTTGTAAAGCAAAGGCTAGCCTTTCATTTGAAAAGAAATGCACATTTCCTTTGATCCAAACAGTGAGTTCAGAAAATTTTACGAAGGAATCTATTTCTTTGTTTTTTATTCAAAAATCTTCCACTCCAAACAAACTCTAGGGGATTATGTGTTGAAAGTCCAACTTGCCCCTCAACTTTTCAAACTATAAAAAATAAGATATACATTTCAACCAAAATAAATCATTATAATCCAGAGACCCCCAACACTATAGTTATTGTTTTATAATTTTGATTATAATAATCTTATGTATGATTCATATTATAATACTCTAGTTGTGATTCAAATAGGCTTGCACGTGTGAATTTTGATTAGGTGGGTGTTTTTTACACGATAGTTGACTATAAATCTGCAGTATTTATTCTTGTTTCTATTTATCTTTTCATTTGCCCACTAGCAAAAACAAAAAAAACAAAATGGCAGAGCATAATATGTGTGTGTGTGCGCGCGCGCGCGTGTGGAATAAAAACAGTCCCAACCTAGAGAAATATGAGATTGTTTCCACACTACAATGTAAATACATACTGTACATAGAAGCCACATTTTTAGTGGATCTTTGTTTGAATTAAACTTTATCTAATCAAATATCTTCTCTCGTATCATCTACCAATCATATTGCTTCATATCTTGGTTTGTGTAGAAATAGTTTCCTATATACGAAATTATTTCCTTTTATATCTTCATTAACAACATTGTCGCATTATTGTTTTTCTTAGCTAGCATGCAATTAATGGTTGCAGAAACCATATAATTTTTGGGTTGAAAATGCGCTTATAAGCAGGTTCCCTTTGTCCCACCAAAAGGGGACCGCCGAGAAATGCTTTTTTATCTGATTCAAGTAGAAATACAGATAGAAAAAATCGAAGGGTATTTAGAAAAACAGAAATCTCATCAACACTACTTCGTCTACCCACTTCTATTAAAGTGCAGTCATACAACAAAAATCATTATGTAAACACGATGCATGGCTAGGTTCGCAGTCTAGGCTAGTCTTAATGGATTGATACCATACTCCTTAACCTAATACATTTTCACTTGTCCTATATTAACTCCTTTTGAGTTGAATCAAGTTCATAAATAAAAATAGTAATTATGATATCAAATTAGCCTCATCGGATATATTATGAAATGTATTTTTTATAATTATTTATCTCTTTGATATGGTATATGTGTAAGATTTACTTTTGTAAACTTGGGCAAACTTATGACGAGTTGACTTATAACAACTCAAGATTTCTTATATTTTAGGAGCGAGAGAATACCCAAAAATTAGGAGCCATGTGGCAAATTTGCTAATATGGTAGAGCATCTAATACGAGGGGAGAGGAACCTAAAAAACTAATCTCTTGTGTCCACTCTTAGTCCTTTCTAGGGCTCAATTTGTTAGAGTTGTCTACTATCTCTATTCTCTAAAACCCAAGTGTCATATCGATAAATCCACCTCAACGAAAGCTGATAATAAAAGATAACTTCTCCAATAACCTAGCTTCCACACATTTTCAAAGTTAATGTGAGTCCTAAAACACAAATAAAGATGATTTAAGGATATGTTGGTATCAACAGGTGGAAGGTTTTCCTTTCTCTCTCTTTCTTTGCAAAGTGAAGAGACTACACATTACATATGAATCATGGCGCATTTGTACATTTTAGAATCTTAGTCACTCACAACTGTGTTCATATATCGAGTGACCCCTCTTTGCCCCTTCCATGTTGGCTCAGGTTGACACGACATCACTCAAAACACCATAGAATCTTAACTTATGGGACATGGATAACATACATGATATTTCACATACGAGTTTAGTAGAAAAAACAATTCAATTAGCAACTCATCTCTATAAACAAATCTATACTAAATTTCATAGGTCATATGTAAAGTCATTTAAGTTTACGACCTCATTTACATTATATCAAAAGAGAGCTAATAGTTACATTATTTGTAAAATAGTTTAAGTTTAGGAGCCCATTGCTGTCGCTTTATAGGCCCTCTCCTTGATCTCCGCCTAGACCACCGCTAGTAAGATCAATAAGAAGGTCCCTATTTCTCGTTTTCAGCTATTATTTACATCTTAGTTTGCTGAAAAATAAACCAAGGTAAATTTATTGGTGAAGTCAAATGTTGCAATGACTTCGCTGATGGTCACGACAAGGTCACCATTGTGAACGCTGATTTCATCGGTATCAGATCAATTTGTAAACATTATTTGCAATGAGAAGGATGCTATTGGGCACTCCTAGCGGGATAGTAACTCTTCTAGGTCATCGACCTCAAAAAACTGAACGCCCAACACAATGTATCAATGGTAGGAGATGCTGAATCTACATCATATGCTGTATTTGGTGATTAAACCATTAATGTTCTTTTATCGCTTTATATACATTTTGGATTGGTTTCGTAATGTGTATGGCATGTTTAATGTTTGGGGATCTGGTTGGTGGGTTGGACATGAGGACTATAATCTGGCTTCGGTGTTTGACGGAAATGTTTCGGATTCTTTTTTCATACTATATGCTAAATTTTAATACAAAATAATTTTCCCTTCTCTAGGAAAGAGGTACACCAATCATTATCGTGGAACCATTCCACGTAACTGACTTCACTTGAATAAATTCTCGATCATCACCATATATCCGCGCAAGCGCAACACCTCATCAAGCAAGCGCTAGTTGCGTGACCACGTACTCGCACTGACATTCACGGGAGCGTCATCCGACAAGCAACGGCAAGCACCCCAGCTGCCCAGCACGATGCCCACGCCGGGCTCCATTTCAAAAAACGAGCGAAGCGCGGGGGGCGGAACGGTAAAACCGCCCCAAGCAAAACCAAAAAAGACGTTGCTAAAATTTCCTTTCCCATTTCCCACTCTTCTTCTTCTCTCTCTCTCTCTCTCTCTCTCTCTCTCTTCCACCTCGTCCTCCCGTCCCCTTCCTCCCGTCGCGGCCCGCCGCCTCCACTCCAACCAAGCCAGGAGGCCCGTCCTCCCCACCCCTCCCCAGATTTGCAGCTCGCACCCCGCGAATCCCCCGAATTCTCCCCCGCTCCCCTCGCCACGCCGCGCGCTGCTCGCGGCACCCGGAGCGGAGCGCACCCCTCGTCCTCTCCACCGCAATTCCCGAGGCGGGGGACGCTTCCTGCCTTGGCGCTCGCTCCTCCCTCGTGATCGGCGCCGCGCGGGCGAGGCGGAACGCGGGCGAATCGCGTTGCCCGGTGCGGGGGGAATCTAGGGTTCCGGCCATGCCGGCCGCGTCGTAGCGCGGGGGTCCCTGCCTTCGCCGCCGGCGCGTGTGGAGATCTCGGGGCCTCCGAACCCTAGGGGGTGCCGGGGAGGCCGGCAGCTGCTGAGGCATGGACGTGGACTCGCGCATGACGACGGAGTCCGACTCCGACTCCGACGCGGCGGCCGCGGCCGCCCACGGGGGCAGCGCTGGAGGCTCGGGGTCCGGGAGCGAGACCTCGTCATCGTCCGCGCCCTCGACGCCTGGGACGCCCGCGGCAGCCCCGAACCCGGCGGCGGTCGGCGCCGCGGGGCCGAGGCCAGCGCCCGGGTACACGGTGGTGAACGCCGTGATCGAGAAGAAGGAGGACGGGCCAGGGTGCCGGTGCGGGCACACGCTCACGGCGGTGCCGGCTGTCGGGGAGGAGGGCACGCCTGGATACATCGGACCGCGGCTGATCCTGTTTGGTGGGGCCACCGCGCTCGAAGGGAACTCTGCCACGCCGCCCTCTTCGGCCGGGAGCGCGGGGATCCGTATGCTTTCTATCTATCTTATATATATGGCTTGTGTTTTCTGATTTTGGGATTTTGGAATGTTGGTAGGCCTTGTCTCGCCCTAGGGTTGTTCTGGGTTTGCTTGTCATTCATGAGGTTCTGGGCTGGGCTGGGCTGAATTTTGGATGTGGTGTAACTTTGACTGAGCAGTTTGGCATTCATATGAATTTTTTGGGATTAATACAAGCTTATCTACATAAAATCCTTGTCATAATGTGGGTGCAATAATTCTTAATGCTAATTTCTAGTGGCAGTTAGAAAACTGATGATGGTCTGATTTTTACTCAGTCTGTAAGTATAAGCCGTCATGTCATTTTTAGATTATAATTCGGCTAGTTGCACATGAATTAAAGCCTTTACAAGGAATTCAATTGGACTTTATTTGTGAAAACAGAGACTTCAGATTTTGTTGGGTGATTTGCTGTTTTACTTAGAGATTAAATACAGTAGTGCTCCACCTGATAGTTTGGTTTCATCACACTGCTAGGTGCTAGCTACAGTTGAGTGTCAAGAAGTTATGATGATTGGTTCTCTTGACGGAAAGTTTAATTAATTGGAGCTGAATTGGGTGTTATACTGGGTGCATTTTATCATTTTTATGCCTGTTTTAGGCTTCTATCATAATAGCAGGAGGTTTCTTTTTGGGCAAGTTAGAAAGTGTATGGAACTATTTCATGACTGGCATTAGTTGGGAATTTAAAGGCTTTTCTTTGGGTTACCAATTTGAAACATTTTGCAATGTACAAAAGGAATTTAGTTGCTCGGACCTTTAAATTGTACTTCATAATGAAAAAGTAAATGGTTCTGCTGCGGGTATGGAATGCCATTTTTGTTTCCCAGTCAAACATAAAGGTGGGTTTCTCACTGATCTCTTCCATTTTTTAGGTCTTGCTGGTGCCACAGCAGATGTCCATTGTTATGACGTGTCATCGAACAAGTGGAGCAGGTAGAGTATTCCGTAAATGATTTGACATTTTTCAACATTTGGTACTTGGTGCCTTGATTTAGTTAAGTTTGTTGGTAGCATGGTGATTATATTGGCAATATGCAGAAATCTTCAAATATATCTAACTACAACTGTACTTTGTTAGGCTTACCCCACTTGGAGAGCCTCCTTCACCCAGAGCTGCACATGTGGCAACTGCGGTTGGAACCATGGTGGTCATTCAGGTATTTATTTTTACTACTGGTTAGTGGTTACATTATTTGCTGACTAGGCTGGTTTCAACTTATCATTTGTTATAAATCTGTTCTATTACCAACTATCTGACTAAACATTTGCCCCTTTATGGTATATGGAGTAAATGATTGTCCTTCATTGCAGTATAAATATTTGTAATACTTTCAAACTCAGTACCAATTTACCACACCAAAAATCATATGTCAAAGCAAATCCAGGGAAAGTAGCCACTAGCCAGTATTGATACACCTAGTAAACTTCACTACTAGATTGTCTTAGAGGCTCTTTGAGTGGATTCAAAAGTTTCGTCTCAGCATTATTTTTATAATTTAGGGTGGAATTGGTCCTGCTGGTTTATCTGCAGAGGACCTTCATGTTCTAGACCTTACACAGCAACGACCGCGATGGCACAGGTAATTAGTATTCTCAAACCTGAGTTTAGAATTGCATATAATTATTTTTCATATTGCTGCTAAGGTTGCTGCACATATGCAGAGTGGTGGTTCAAGGACCTGGTCCAGGTCCACGATATGGTCATGTGATGGCCTTGGTTGGGCAGAGATTTTTGTTGACTATTGGTGGAAATGACGGTAATGCAAACCTCTCTTCGACATCTGTAAATTTTTAAATAACGTTTCCCTTCACTATGGCACAACCTGAATGGTCCCAAACTTCCGATACTGGAACTGTTTTTATGTCTTTAGGGAAGCGGCCTCTGGCGGATGTATGGGCCCTTGATACTGCAGCTAAGCCATATGAATGGAGGAAACTTGAACCAGAAGGTGAAGGACCACCTCCATGCATGTAAGTATGCTAATAGGGACATGGACTAGTTTTTTGTTGTGATTTGTGAAGTATATTAAATTGAGCTGAGCCTAAGATGAATTTATTAGTTGCTGACTTGAAACAAAAAAAAAAATCTATGACAATAAATTAAACTGCATTGACCCTCTCATGCCATATTGCTGTATAAGTTTTCTATGAGACTATACTACTTATTTTGTATGGTATAGAAGTAGCTCGCTGTGGCAGTGAGTCCCACCATGCTACTAATCAGTTTCTTGTGATCTGATCTCATGAGTTTACATTCTTTCTGACTTAAAAAAAACTGAAAATGGTTTGTTCGGTATTGTTCTGTAATTGTCCTGTGGGGTGCTGTTGTTCAGGTATGCCACTGCAAGTGCACGTTCTGATGGACTTCTCTTACTTTGTGGTGGGAGGGATGCAAATAGCGTGGTAAGTAATTGATACAACCGAACCTTTTCGAGAGAAAGAAAATGTTAATGGCTAATTAATTAGTGTCACTGCTCTGAAAGTAATACCTGCCAAGCCTTTGTTCTTTTAGCATTTATATAGTCGTGCCATCCAAGAAAGGTTGAAAAATGAAGCAGTTCCCATGGAAATCTCATATTAATGTGTAGTACATATAAAACCTGAAGCTGGACTTTTTATGAAACAGTAGCTACAGAAGAAATTAGAATTTTAGATACATCACAATGAAACTGAACAAAGTTGTGCTTTGTCCATCTGAATCAGGAGGAGATTAAGTCAACCACGTTTGGCACATAGTTATTCACTAGTAATCAAGCTGACAAAAAACAACCTTTCCAGTCAGTGAAGCAAATTTTTATATCGTGGAGATGTCTACTTACTTGCATTGAAAAAAGTAGCAGAAGAGATCTATTGTGCCATGCATCACGGATGGTGATACGGCATTTGTCCAAAAATAGGGTTACGCCGATACGGTGAGGATATATAAATGTATACCTTTTTACTTAAATATCGGTAATACCACTAATAAAATGTATAAATAAACTAAAGTTAAGATTCCCTAGTAGTTAGCTATTTTGGTCCTCCACGCATGCAGCTGCCGCTGCCACTTGTTCTTCTTCCTGACTATATCTCTCCTCTCCCAATTAGCTTCACCATAGCATCAATTGCTCGCAGCCTGTGACTATCTTACACCACCCACTAGCAAAATGCCCTCCTCATCTCTCTATCACAGTATCACCCTTGGCATGCGCTCTTCTCGGACCCCAGCCACCTTCCAGGCTCTCCCTAGTTCTCCATCTCCCTGCTACTATCGCATGAATGGAAACGTATCAGATGGAAGTATTGGCAGTTAAATCTTTGTTGTTACTTTCCAATACGCATATTGATGTATCCTGCTGTATTGGATACGGTGGCATACAACAGCCTAGCTGATGTATCGGTGATACATAGTTGTGTTTATGCACAGTGGCTATGTTCTTTATGGTCTATACTATAATCATTACATCTAGTCCTACAAGTAACCTCCCTCTCCCCCCCTCTCCTTATCAAATATTCAAATACCACTTTTACCTTTTTTGTTGTTGTTGATTTGGTATCAGTACTAGTTTTATTCTTATGTGTGTATACTTTTGCAAAACCTCCAGCCCTTATCAAGTGCATATGGTCTTGCTAAACATAGAGATGGGCGCTGGGAGTGGGCAATTGCCCCCGGTGTCTCTCCATCGCCCAGATACCAACATGCAGCTGTAAGCTATTTGCTTAAACTTTTTTTAGTTCCCTGTAAGGTCCTGTTGTAATGCTTGCTATTTGTTGTTTAGGTTTTTGTGAATGCACGTCTTCATGTGTCAGGAGGTGCTCTTGGGGGTGGGCGGATGGTGGAAGACTCCTCAAGCGTTGCAGGTTCTGGTTTTAAGATATTGAAGCAACTCAAGTTTTATATATCAAGTTGTTTAATACCTTTGAAAAGTGTCCTGTGGTGCCATTAATTCGCAGAGACAGTCATTGAATGATTCCATGGGTTCCAAGCTCAATTAAGTTTTAGTACCGCATCAGTTCAATTTTTTTTCCCAAAAACACAATAAGTGTTCTGTTATGTGTTTATGTCTATTTCTGTCAACATATATGCATTGCAGATGTACTTGAATACTCTAAATGCTCTAGTTACTTTAAACAATTTTCTTCCATAAGACACTTGCTAATGATATCAACATGATGTACTGTACTCTTTCCTGTTACCTATGATGCTGTGCAGTAGAAACTGGTCCTCCCCACCCCCCCCCCCCCTCTTCCTTATTTCTTTTCCCTTTCTTTTCCGTCTTTACTATCTTTTTCTTTTTAT
>Ga0182004_10005799_pt1 | contig 10064 bp, 6 predicted proteins | sample Sormic07211540_1_FD_120479 | JGI IMG/M metagenome (GOLD analysis project Ga0182004, IMG submission 120479) | Endophyte microbial communities from Sorghum bicolor roots, Mead, Nebraska, USA - 072115-40_1 MetaG | ecosystem: Host-associated > Plants > Roots > Unclassified | place: USA: Nebraska... | reverse complement strand
AGGAACGTGACATTTCCGAGTTACCTTTGCAAACCATATCTCGTTAGCAGGAAGGATAGGGTTTATAGGTGTGGGTTGAACATCCTCTGTGGTGTCTAGATTCCGTGAGCCTCCCCAATAGAATAGTAGATCATCCTTACCAAGGTTAGAACGAGACTACGGTTGCAGTCTTCTCTATACATCGCTCACATCGAAAAACATTCTTTGTATCCTAAAGGGTAGTAGCAATAGATTTGGTTAGTCAGATGCACGCTTTCTCCCAGTGGTAAAAATATAAATACGATACTCTGGGTAACCTCCCGGCTGAAATGCTCAACGATATCCGTGCGCTTGCGGATCATTTCCTTATTGCGTTACCAAATATCAACATCCATGTGCTTGTGGATTAGTCTCTGTGATTATTCTGTGCGTATTAAACATATGAACAAGCTTTCTGGCGCCATTGCTGGGGAAACAGTTGCTCAATTAACTTCGAGCCTAGCTTAACATTTTAGTTTTATTCTTTCTTTTTATTTTTTCTTTTCATTATGAATTCCACTCCTATCTATGGATATGGCATGAGCATGAACTTTAGCCTACAACAAACTTCAGAGCCTGTCCTAACATGTAGCTAGGAGCTGCGCCCATGTTTTATAAAAATGATTTAGGATAAACCCTTCTCTAGAGAAGGCAACAAAAACCCATACTATCACCTACGGGATTTTGACCTATGCATGCTTGCATATCGCTGGCATTTCTGACAAAACTATAAGATGGAAATTATTTCTATTCTCTTTGACGGGAATAGCTAAACATTGGCACAATTGAAACATAGGGAGTACGAAAGGAGATTGGGAAACGTTATGGTGTTGTTGACAACAGATTTTCGCAAATCTAGATAATTCGGAGCATCGGCTATTGGCAGCATTGGTAGGGCTCACTTGCGATGAATATGCATGCATGTGCGTAATTAATTTATTAGAGATTAAAATAATCTAACTTTGGAAGGACATGTCAATGCTTTGTACTTAGAGATAAATCCACATGCAAGGAAGGTGATCGGCTCCACGTGTAGTTGTATGTCACGTATGGCAAGTAACCAAAAGAGTACATGTTAATCACGCATGTGTGGGTTATATTTGTCCAGAGAAGGAAACTTCATTAGCAAGGATTCTATACAAGGGAAATTAGAGTCCGTGTATCTTTATAATTAGGCAGGTTTGTTAGATATTTCTTTTTATACAAGTATTGTTTAGTCAAGTTTGGGTAGGATTGTGGGTCAGCTCAGGGTATAAATATAAGCCCCGACTATTGTATCAAGTTATCTCCACATATCAATACAATCTATCTTATCAATACCTTTACATTATCGTATGTACTTTATCAGCACTAGGAGTAGGATTAATGTAGTTTCTCGACGAGTTTCTTCATGCAAGCTGGGTTGCATCGCTTCAGTTCGATCTCCAGCAAGTTGTGAGTCCCCCGTCTATCGAGCATGTTCTGGGCTTTGGCTTCTGGGCGCATCGCTGTCGCCTCATCCAGATCTGTTCACAGTTATCGAGTATCGTGGATCTTCGACTTATGGCACATTGCTTTCGTCTGGATTCGCGGCTGGTGCGGTCGAGATCATCATCCTGCTAAGTGTTTCCAGACTGTGACTTCCGGGCGCATCGTTGTCGTCACACCTAGAGATACTGGTGGCGGTACTGGTCTAGATCTCATCGGTCTGCGGCTCTGGTCATGGTGGAACGAGAGCCCATCGGCACCCTGTCTCCTATCGGCCGTCGGGCCGATAGCCTGCATCGGCTGACGTTTCGGCCAATCACCTGTGCTTCACGAAGATCATCTATACCTTGTCAGTTGAATGGTCAAACTGACTGGCACACCCGCGCACACCGCGCCGATACGGATCCTGCACTGGAGCTAAGCAGATCTCCCAGGTCCTCTTGTGCTGACGTGGAGTCAACCGAAAAATCTGCAGAAATTTGCGTCAACACAAAATAAATTTATGGTGTCCACAGGTGTGAATTTTGTTTATAATTCTTTCCCATTAGTAAAGTATCTAGCCTTTGAAGAGAGGTCTATCTTTTAGACAACTAGAGGAATAATCTCTTGGAACATCATGAGATCATTTTAATGAACTCATCACCATTGGCCCAGATCATCCTATTCTAGACCCAATATTTCTTCAACATTTTTTCTTGGGTCTTAGCAAGGATTCTAGGGAATTCCTTGATTTAGCCTTTAGAGGAGCTTTTCTTCATATACCTATTAGTGAGGCAAGGTCTATGCTTGAAAAGATTAGTGAAGCGACTCCTTGCACTAGCATATATTATGAGCTCCTCGAGGAAGAGAAGGAATCATCACCTGAACTAGAAGAGAAGTTTCGATAGCTAAATCACAACCACTCAAATTCCAAGATTGAGCTATCAACCCTAAACCATCAATACCCTATGATGTTGAAAGCCCTAGTTTGGTTTTGGATAATTGATGAAACCTATGTGTACTAAGCTTTGTCATGAGTAAAATATAAAGATAGGTTCGTACACACCAAGTGATGGAGCTAGATGATGGTCATGGTGATAGAGGTGACCAAAAGAAAATATCAAGTGCTCCAACTTTGAAAAGAAGAAAGAGAAAAACAAAATAGGCTCAAGGCAAAGGTATTTTTTAATAGGGTCATTTTGTTTTGCCACTCAAGACACCAAGTGGGTGTGAGTGGATTTAGGATAGATAACCCTACTATAAAGAGGGGAAATCTTTAATTGTAATGGTTATCTAGTGCCACTAAGTATGAATCTCATTTGCATTTACTTAGCGCTTAGTGACGTGGTGAGATGTATAAGAAAGTCTATAAAAATATTTGTGAAAAGCTAACCTAAGTGTCCAATTTATTTTGGAATATTTTGGTGAAGTTAGTTAGGCCTTGTTTAATTCCCAAAAAAAAATTTAAAATTTTTCAAATTCCCCGTAACATCGAATCTTTAGACGTATGCATGGAGTATTAAATATAAGTGAAAATAAAAACTAATTGTACAGTTTGGTCGAAATTGACGAGATGAATCTTTTGAGCCTAGTTCGTCCATTATTGGATAATATTTGTCAAATACAAACGAAAGTGCTACAGTGTTGATTTTCTAAAAATTTTTAGAACTAAACAAGGCCTTAATTAAAAAGGCTTGAAATGATGCAAGAATTTCTCTACTTGCAAGTAGTTGCAACAAATTATAAGTAGTCAAAAGCTTAAAATAGATAAGGAGAAAAGGTGCTTCTCTTGGCCAGTAGTGGTGCAAGTGCAAGTATGTATGTCGGCATGCACTTGGACAGAGGAGGTTCTAGCGAAAATTCTCTAAGTTGTGCCGGAATTTCTACTAAGGCCTTGTTTTACTTGTGAAAAGATTTTGGATTTTGACACTGTAGTACTTTCGTTTGTATTTGGTAATTATTGTCCAACTATAAACTAACTAGGTTCAAAAGATTCGTCTCGTAAATTACAGACAAACTGTGTAATTAGTTTTTGTTTTCGTCTATATTTAGTGCTCCATGCATGTATCATAAGATTTGATGTGATGAGGAATCTTAAAAAAGTTTTTTAAATTTCGGGGTGAACTAAACAAGGCCTAAGCTCTGCCAGAATTTCTGCTGAGGTCGAGCTGGTGCGTGCAACCTCGCTTTGACTCCGTGAGGGGTAGCCTGCGCATGCAAGCAAGGAGAGGTAAACATCTCTCTACTAATAACACTGTGCAAATTCCTGCTACAGGTACAAGAAGCATCACCTCCCAGGCTAACACAATTCTATGTAGGGTTTGGAAATGCAAAACTATCCCTCCTATCATTAAAACTTTCACCTGGAGACTCATATGAAGAGCGTTAGCCACAGCTGACAGAGCCACCAGATTCTCTTCTTCAGGTAACAATACATGTGACAAATGCAACATGATTGAAAATGACTTCCATCTGTTTTTCCAATGTACCCTACCACGACAGGTATGGCTCACAGCCAACCCCTCCATTAATACAGCAAATCTTGCCTCAGAATTTCATGGTGTCTAATCAACTTTGGCCCTTATTATCAAAGATAATACTCCTGAACCTTTACTCTGCAAACTTCTTTATACTCTATGGTTCATTTGGAAAGCCAGGAACGACTACCATTTCAACATGAAGGACTGGACACCCCCTCAAGTTCATCATGCAGTCCAAGCCTATATGACTTACAACGAGCACAATCCTCCTCAGTCATCGACGTAGTTTGCTCAACCCCAGGTAATCACCTTTCGGTTTTGCAGGCTCAAATCCAAGAAGCACCCACGCACTTCTGCCCCTACCCTGCAAGCCTCCAAGGCTCAAGATGTTATGTTGATGTTGCGGTGGTTCCAGACAACCAGAACATAAACACTAACAATGCAGGCCTAGGCATTTTTATTATCAATTTTCAGGTTCAGCCACTTCAAGCCATCTATGTCAAGGCGCAACTTCACAATTGTCAATCTGTGCTCATGGGTGAAGCGGCAGCCCTCGCTCTTGGAGCAACTATTGTCAGAGCCCTCCAAATACAATCCTGCAACTTTCTTTTAGATTCCCAACAGCTGGTGCACTTCCTCCATCAGGAGCAACAACAGAACCCGTCCCAGTGGAGGATCAAACCTTTCACGCAGGTTTACTCCAACATTGCAGCCAGTCTTCAAACTCAGCTCTTCAAGATCAACAGAACTCAAAACACAACAACAGACACTTTGGCTAAATAGGCCCGAAATTCCACGCTCACAACACAAAATTGTAATTGTATCAGGCCTCTTTACGGGTCCATTTGCTCTTTGTTTCAAGCTCTACTTCAAGTAGACTTTAACTCTGTATCCATTATTGCAGCTTCTTGCTGCGGCTAATAAATTTTCTTACATTTTGTCAAAAAAAAATGTTGTGGGCTCCAAAGTTTTTCTTTTCTTTGGAAGGGTGCTTGTAGGAGAGGTGTTGGCCATGTGGCCGGAGCTATCCACCAGCTCGTTCACTCTTGTTTGAGAAGGTAAGTCTTGGGGGCCCACACCATAATAAAGGAGGTTTGCTGCCAGTGTGGGACCCACACTGGTAAGAAAAGGGTGCAGCTGTTGTGTTGTGCTGTTCCCGTGCAGAAGCGCATATTGCCGCTGTCGTACTCAGGAAGGAACGCGGAAGCTTCCCGTGCTCGGTTTTTGCCCGTTGTGTTGCCCTTCCTCCCGTTGGAGAGCGCGGCTGGCCTGGGGGGCTGGTCAAGTCTGAGCCCCTCCTCTCTCGGTAGTACATCGAGCAGACACTCCTCCTCTCCTTCGAGTGAGAGATCGGACTCTAGTGATTGATTTAAGAGCTTCAAAAACATCTCCTCTCTCTCCTCTTCATCTCATCTCCATAGCTTGGCGCTCTCTGGTGAGAGGATTTGGGAGGAGTATTGTGCATCTGTGATTTAATTCTTGTGGCACTAGGTGGTGATTGCAATTGTAGATTTCTTATTACTCTTGGCGATTGCCATCACCTAAACGGTTGTGGATTTGTTGATTGGTGAGGGGATTTGGTGAATGTGTCCATCCCCAATCAAGGTGATATTTGTGAGGAGTTTTTGGGTTTATTGCTCGGCAGAGTGCCGAAAGCCACTCTATTGGATTTCTCGTGTGATTGAGCTACCTCACTTGTGTGTAGATTCTTGCGGTGCCCATTTGTTGGGCTAGGTTTGTGAAACACCTATTAGCCGTCGAACCACCAAGTGTTGCTCGACACAACAGGGACAAGCGTCCCGGCTAGCACGTGAACCTCGGAAGAAAAATATTGGTGTCAATATTTTAATTGGTATTCTCCTGCTGAATATATTAATATACATTGTGATTGGTTCGTCCTCTACACATCGGTATAATTATCACTCACCTCTTTACTTTCTTGCAAATTAGTTGTAACCAGTAGTTCCTAATTTTTGCTAGTTGTAACTAGTTGTATAGAGTAGTGACATAGCCATTGCTTGTGCCCAGTGATCATAGCAACTAGAATTATTATATAGGTGGCCTGCAACTCTTGTAGAGCTAGAGCAAAATTGCTTTACGCCTTTTGATATATTAATCCTTTGCTCTAGTGCTTTGTAGAGTTTTTAAATAGGCTAGGCACCCCCCCTCTAGCCATATTAGGACCTTTCACATGTTGGTCGTTTGGACTTCCAGCTTGCTAAGATGCTTGTGTAAACAGATCTTCTCAGAATGGCATCTTTTATAAAGTGTCCTCAACTTCCTTTCCTCCCTAAAGGACATTACTAAGAATGTAGGGATGGCATGTATAGTAATGCCATAGAAGGAGAGTCAAGCCACTTAGAAGTCAATTCTATCTACTCTCCTTCTATGCCCACACTAAATGTCTCACCTAAACCCATTTTCAACCCATCCTTGACCCTGATGATCCTTCTTATGCTCTATCCTAAGTCTCATAATGACCCTAGAACTTCACTAAGACAACAAACTATAGGAGTTACGAAGACCACAAAGATGACCAAGAAGAGCTACAACAATGCCCGAAATATATTGATAATTGTCTAGAACACATTAAGAATACATATGTCAGTGCTAAAAATTGGACAGACAAGGACGAAGCCTTATGGTTAGAACTTGGCCAAAATTCAAATGGTGAGCTTAAATCGATCTCTTAAATAAAAATGACTCACCTAAGTTTGGAAACCATAGATGAGACCAACCATAGATAAACCAATCCATGGGAAATCTTGAACAATTAAATATCCAATGCCTGTCATAGGCATAGAACAATTAAGACAAAATTTTTGACTGTAGACATCCATGAAGAAACACCCCCAGAGCTTGAAATGGGAGATTGTATCATCGATCAGAATGGAAGCTATTTCATAAACACCTCATCGAATCCATGATCATATGAGAAATCTCCTGCATTAATTGGTCACTCTTACATTGCCTCACACGAAATTTTCAACCCCCTCATTCTCCCTACTCATAAAGACTTTAGAATGGTGGTTGTAGATGCATATGTTTATCATAAAAATTGTAGATCTTGTTATGTGAATCTTGAGATAAATACTTAAAGATTGGTGTTGGAGGGAAAACCACTTAACTAATAAGAAATGCAATTCAAAGGTTTCCCAAGGACAAACTTGTGTCCTAAAGCAAGCACTTTTAGGAGATAATACAAACTTGCACCTTTCATTATATTGACCTTGTGAAATAAGCCTAGTAACATAGTTGAAAATATTCCTTCGGGTATATTTGTAACTGACCATTGTAGGTCTAAAATAAAAGAAAAAAAGATGAACACCGATGACTCAAGGTATGTCCAACCAATTATTATGCAACATTGAATTGCATCCAACCAAAATTAACTTTACTTTGCAAAATTCAATGCTGGGGAATAAGCCTCCTTGAAAACTCAAATGCCATGTTGCTATTTTGGTTTTTTTACCATTCATCCATGTTTAATTTGATATAAAACAATCATGTTCTTTCATCTCTATTTGAATAAATCTCTACAAGCTTTTATGTTATCTTTGTTTAGTATAGTATATTTGAGGTTTGGAGTATGTTTACACATCTCATAAATTAAGCATGGTGCTTAGCTTAGTAGTCTTGATCTTTGTTTCAAAGGGTTTTTAAATTAGGCATGGTTCTTAGGTTAAAAATGCTTTGCTAGATTAAAGTAGACATGGTGTCTAGTTTGATTGTTTGGACCAAGAATATGTGTAGTAGCTACTAAATATTTTGTTGGACTAACTCCTATAGGAAATTTCCAATCCAATCTGGATAAGTCATGAGATGAGTTGAAATCAAAGATGAAGGAAGGCACATGATGAACTCCAATAACTTTGCGCAAGAAGAAACAACTCATTCATCATAGATGTAATAACTACATATTCAACATGGATGGAAGAGGTGTAAGTATCAATGTTCATTCCCTTTATCTTCTACTACAAGTTACTATTTGTCTTGAGCTATGCTTGTATAACATGATAAATGAAATCTATGCCAAAATAATCCAACACCATCTTTTCATTAGCATAGAAGCAACACAATAAGACTATGGACAAACAACATGTGTTTCAAAATTGTATATTACTTCAAGTATGTGTTGTCTACTAATCTGTTGAATGCATAAAAATGAACAAAGTGGAAAGAATAACAAGATCAAAGAATCAAAAAGATGGCGTGAAAAAAAGGATATTTAAGGAGTGCAACATAGGAGACAAGATGCTCATAAACAGCTCAAGCAAGGAAAGCTTCAAGTAGGAAGAGAAGACCACTATGAGTCGTCTACCCTTCATCACATGGTGTCATCGCACTCTAGTGATGAAGGTAACATTTTAAGGTAAGTAGTCATTGTTTTCCTCTTGATTTTAGTATGCACATAAATGAAGACACAAACATGTTTGAGTTACAATTTCACTTGATCCAACTTGATAAACTCAACATGTTTAGATCTTTAAGCTTATTTCTAGCATTTACATTCTTGATCCCATAGTCTTAATCAAGTGAGCTAAAAGTGTACATTTTAATTTTATAAGATGATAGTCATAATCATGTAAAGATTGACACATTATGTATAGATAGAAAACCATTCATGGGTTAAGCAATTTAAATATTTCCTACAACGTACATAATTGCTACATTCATGCTAGTTCTTTTGATCTTACCACTCATGTCATAAGTAAACAAATTATGCAAACATTAGCTTTGTCTTATTCAATGGTTGAGGTTAGAGAAGAATAAATAAAAAAGTGTTATGGTTTTGTTTGTGTTTTTCTACCAACAAGGCACATGCACTTGATCTCTACCTAGTCTTTAGAAGCAGGACATGCTTCGAGCAAAATACGGAGGAGTTTGTTAATTTCCCAAAATTCTACAAGTGAAAGTTCTAAACTTGTGAACATGCACACTAAGCAAGATGCCAGTAGCTTCCACCATTAATGCTCTACTTGAACCTACTAGTCAAGAAAAGTACAAGGGTATAAAAAGAACAAGGGTGGCACCATCATTAGAATCACCATTACAATAGATGCAACCATTAAGGTCTGCATCTCCGAGGCCAAAAGGATGACACATATGATTAAGAGCGAGATTATCTAGTCGTCTTCACTCCACTTATGGATAAGGACATCCATTTGCAGCATGCTCTAAGAAGGATCACTCAACTTCTCAATGTTTGACCATGACAATATCCAGCTTGGGGGAGGAGCATCCCCCATGTATCCAGCTAAGTATTCACTTCCCTTTATAGTGTTACTATTTTATAGTCTGCTATATATTTGCTAAATAAATAAAAAGACACATAACAAACAAAACAAAATAAAAATTTATCTTAGCTAGTTATGTATATATTAGTACGGTGTGATCTTAAATAAAAGGTGTGTCTAGTTTGCTTTTAAGAGTTGAATAAAATATAAAGAACTTAGGATAATCTCTTAAATGGAAATGATGAATAGTTTCTCTGTTGTAATTCCTTTCAAGTACCTAGTTTCATTCCTGAATTCTCTCGAGTTTTAGATAATATTATTTAGACATAAGGACTTACTTTGAACTTGAAACTTATGGTTAGCATATGTGGATATGATATGACAAGGTCTGAGCTATTGTTTATATTTTTCCTAGTGACACTAAAATTCAGGAGATTTATCTTTTGAAAAAACACAAAAATATCACATATGAGTTCCTATATGACAAAGCTTGAATTCCCACTAGAGCCATACTTGTCATTTAGGCTAGGAAATCTTTCACATATATGTTACTTGCATTGAATTTTGTCAGGCTTTGTTGATGCCATATGAGAGGTTTGTCATGCTCTGAAAATCAAGGTCACGTATACACGACCTACATATGCACTAATCCTGCACTGGGGGTAGTCACAAACATGCCATTCCATCTAGATCCACCCAAAAATGTTGTACTCCTACTCTGGGAGTGAACACGAAAATATGTTTGTTAGGTTTTCCACCCACCAAATAAATGCTCCAAATACTTGTTGCTATCGCTCAAAGGTTTGCTGCGGAAAATAGGTATGGGGTTATGCAAAAGTTATTCTTAAAAAAAGAAGAGATAAGAAAAAATCGACAAGTGTCT
>Ga0182004_10005798_pt1 | contig 10064 bp, 7 predicted proteins | sample Sormic07211540_1_FD_120479 | JGI IMG/M metagenome (GOLD analysis project Ga0182004, IMG submission 120479) | Endophyte microbial communities from Sorghum bicolor roots, Mead, Nebraska, USA - 072115-40_1 MetaG | ecosystem: Host-associated > Plants > Roots > Unclassified | place: USA: Nebraska... | reverse complement strand
GTTACATTGTTGGAATTAAATTTATCTTGTTCTTGGCAGATGAAGTCCAACTGTACTACTTGACATGGTTTGGAGAAGATTTTAGTATGTACTACAGCTAGATGTATGTTTCAAGAGTCAACAACAATGCAATGACGCGCGTATTATTGTTGGAAAAAGAATAAACAAAAAGGAACTCAAGTTTAATTAATGAGATCAGCAATGGTTGTATCATTTTGATGTTGCTGAACTGTTTTATTTTTCTTTGCAATGTGTTGAACTGAATAATTGTCCCTTTTGCATTCTATTCTTCATTGATCCATATAAATATGTTTCTACATGATACTGTGTCATATTAACTAGTATTTAACTTGTTAACTATGTGAATACAACTAAATTTGTGCAATAGAGTAGTAAATCCTATGCCAACCTGCCTGAAGTATAGACGTGTACTAATTTTCTGTTGGTTTTCCAATTCAGACCGATGAACAATTCAAAAAGTTTGACGAGGAATTAAAGAAGAACCGTGAATTAGATGAGGTCACTATTACTTCTATTTTGTGGCTGAATCTCTCTTTCAGGATTGGTCGAGTCTGTTTGCTTATCCAAAAAGTCATGACTAAAAGTACTGTTCGCTGATTAATTGTGAGAGAAAAACATTGCTGAATGGCTGACAGATTCAGCAAATAATCTTGAACATGCTCTCTCTCTCTCTCTCTCTGTATATATATATATATATATATATATATATATTCTTTGGTAATTTGTTATTCATTTGTTTATTGTTATTCTTTCCCTAACGCTTGCATTTGATCTGTTTGTTCCCAAAGGATATGTCGTTCCGAGAGGAGATAAAAACAATTTGTGAGTACTGGGAAGATATGACCTCTTGGAACACTTGCATCTTTGTAAGTCTTCTTCCTAACATTTTTATTGAGTAAAATTGGAGATTTTCTTAGCGGGAAAACTCCCCAAAGTAAGGTGATGACTAGAAGGAAGTATTTTCATACCTTCGTTGTCCTTATGTATAACCCTTCTATGACCTAGTAAAAAAAACCCGACCTACTCCCTCCATCCTATAACACAGTGCATTCTATCGCTCAAAAGTTGTCCTCAAATATAGGCTTGTTTAGTTCCCAGAATTTTTTGCAAAATTTTTCAGATTTTCCGTCACATCGAATCTTTCGGCACATGCATAGAACATTAAATATAGATTAAAAAAATAACTAATAGCACAGTTTGCCTGTAATCTACGAGACGAATCTTTTGAGCCATGTTAAGCCATGATTGGATAATATTTGTCAAATACAAATGAAAGTGCTACAATGTCCATTTTGCAAAACTTTTTCCAACTAAACTAGGCCATAATGCATTCTAGAGGATAGAGTATATTTGTCTTTTATATTCTCTGTTAATTTGTCTTAAAATTCTTAGAATGCGTTATATTAGAGGACAAAAAGGTAGGTTACGGCCATGTAGTCGATCCTAGCTAGGGATGTCAAATAGCACGATAATTGGCTACATTTGTAAGGTAATGGAAAGATGCTTGGGAACTATCTTGACTTTATGTTGTAATTGTAGGACATGGAAGCTAGAGCGTTGTCGCTGCATCTTTGCATGGTAGTTACAAAAGGTGTGAAGTTGGCTTCCAGAATCATGGTAACTGCATGCATTAACAATTTTTTTCTGAACTCCAATTGTTCTAATTTGTGTGTAAGGAGTGTTACACCAATTGTTTCATTTTGAGAGAATTTCAGGATAGTGCAGCTTTAAGACTTGATAAACAAGGTGAAATTTATTTACACACTACAAAGCAGGTAACTCATTACTACTTTATTATTACATGCATGTGGATAGTTATCAAAATGTACTATAGATTGTGGTCCCGTAACGTGCAGGAATATTTCTCATTTCAAATGCATGCAGACCCTCAATATGTATGTGCCCATCTTTGTTAAGTTGGCAGAGGACACAAATCATAAGAACTTCAATAACAAGTCTGTTTTTTCTCTTCTTGGCGCTCTTAGGGGTGTGGCTGCAATAAGCCACATCTTGGTTAAGGATGCTCTGGAAAGTGTTGAGCATGTTGAATATGGCTCGTTGAATTACAGTTTATTAGTCCAGGACACAGATGACAGTTGGCATGAGTTTGAGCAGAATATTAACAATTTGGAACACAAATTCAGGGCAGTCCTAAACGACAATTCCAAGATATATGAGGTATGGTATATTGTCTGCTTCTATAGTCTATACATGGACTCCTGTGTTATGTTGTAATCTTACACATTTAGGCCTTGTTTGGATGTTGTTGGATTCACTTCAATCCATGTGTGTTGATGTGGGTTGGGGTGGAATTTAGTTCAAATTCCACTCTAATCCACCTCAACACATGTGGATTGATGTGAATCCGACTACATCCAAACAAGGCCTTACTAATATATGTTTCAGCTTCTAAGGCCTACAATGGAGGAGGCAATAGCACTTACAGTATTATTTATTTCTCAAATGGTCACTAGACACGAAAGGGTGCTAGGCTATATCCCAAGTAAATATTCTCTCTTTCGTTTGGCATGAAAACATTGGTAGGCAACACACAGTCCGATATTCGTATATGCCTGCCGTGGCATTGCCTTTTTGCAGATACAAAGGGGAGACGTGCCACAAAGGCTTCAGATGAAGGAGGACCGCCCGGTTCGAAGATGGGCTTTGGCTCCACGTGAGAGTAGTGGCAATTGAGAATCATGTTTCTGAGAGGAATGCCGGGTAGGATATATAGTTTGTAAAATTAAGGAACTTGCAAAAAAAAAAAAACTATACATTGTGCCCCTGGCGGTAATACACATTTCCAAGCAAAGATTTTAATGCGTGTACATATATCCTTTATGTTCGTTGACCAAACGATGTTGTTATCACATAGCCTTATGGTTGACTAGTATATTATATTATTGCTCGTGCTAATGTTGCGATGGTTTTTAGGAAAAAATAAATCATAAAACTAAAATAACTAGTCTCTATAGGTTTTTTTTGTTCCTACGATTGGTAACACATCTCTAACATTTGGATTTCAAGACTAAATACTAAAGCCCTCGGTGCTAGACCTGAGCATTTTACGGATCGAGTCAGGCCAAAAAAAAGTCTGGTTATTTCGGGTCGAGAAAAATCTCGCCCTTGACCGTCCCACTGGGTAGGTCGGCGTTTTTTTAGGCCGGGATCAGACCAGGTCTGGGCCTGGGCAGGCCGCCTGCATATTTTATATAATGTAAAATAGCAAAAAGATAAGTATTTTAGGCTATGCTTGGACCAAGATATTGAGCTTATTTGCCGAATTTACCAGACATTCAACAATGTTTTTTTCTCACAACAAATCAGCGAATAGTACTTTCGGTCATGACTTATCAGCCAAGTGAACAGGCTGAGCGGGATCTATGCCCAAGCCTTGTCCAGTAAGGTTCATGGACGGGCTAAAACCCATCGGGCTCGGGCCAAGCCTGCAATCCAGGCTCAATTTTCTCGAGTCTACTCAGTGCCATAATTTTCTAGCTGTAAAGTTTGAGCACTAATTGGCCCATATAAGATGTAAAGATTTTACATCATTAAAGAATCTTCAATAGAAACATTGATAATCATATATTGTATTTATGAAAACAAAAGGGATATAATATACATTAAAAATATTTGAGTATACAGAAGACCAAACTAATATAAAGGAAAATATTTGGAAAGAAATAAAATACAGCATACCTTAAAATCCAAAAGGATGGCATAAATAAGAAAATTGCAGCTCTCATCAAACACAACATTAGGTTGTGGAACATTTTTTTTGTTTTCTCTATTTCCTTCTCCACAGCCATTTATCGTCCAAAATCAATAGCCTCAAGGTGATAAAAAGGAACATCACTTCTTTGAAGATCTTGGGCCACCCAGCATTGAAACAAATTAGATTGTGCAAAAATGTTCTATGCAAAGATCTTCCTTATTGAGCATCTATAAACTAAATTAATGGAGGAGATAATAACTTATCAAATGCTAAACCCCCCGATTTTTCAAAAAAAAATGCTAAACCCCCCAAAAAGCAGAGCAGATCCTGTAACGGCAACTCCGCATAGGAAAATTTTCAAGACATACACTATGCACGTTCTGGTCAAAGTGTGGATTCAAACACTGAGGTTTGTTAAAAGGATAATCTAATCTAAATCGTTAGGCTCAGAGACATGGATATTAACACGGTTTTAATTCCCGACATGCGAAAATTCTTGATTATAAAACCGAAACATGATACGTTCTTTAGATCCCCCCCCCTTAGAACAAAGTTATATGAAGCCAAATTCTGATTGAAAGAGTTCTAGTGTGCTTCTCATGATCCTTACTGGTTAAAAAGCTAGAAAAGTTAATTAAATACGGAGTATTTAAGAAAGGCAAGACAGGACAAATAGAGAATTCATGAGCCTACCGAGTTTTAATGTTTGTAGAAGATGCCATGCAGATGCATCAAAACTTGGAAAAGGCCACAACCTGACATGAGCGGCATGCAACACAATATATCATGTGAGTCACATAAGGAATATTTTTTTACTGCACCAGATATAGCAACTATCTGCCCAACTTCAAGTCGACAATTGTGTATATTTATCGAGTTTGTACAAAAGACTGCAAAGCAGGAGCATCAATAGCTTAATTGTAAAGTAAACTCGCTTGACAAAGCAAAAGGCCGGTTTATAGAACAACTTATGGTTATAGAATCCGAGCTGAGCTCAGCATGCTCTCTCTAATCGTCCAAGGTTGAGAGTTTTTTGGTGGGTCTGGGATTAATTAAGACACAGTGCTGCACTTGCATCAATAGTACAGCCAATAGATGACGGCATGAGGCGACGCGATCACATCAGTGAGTGTATATACCTTGCAGGACATACATATGCAGTTGTATCAAATTGCTTGGGTTTTTCAGTGTATGAGATATGGAAATGGAATAGTAATTTTCTTCAAAAAAATGGAATAGTAATTAAAGATCCACTGGTAGCATATCAAGAGCTTTCAGAAATTAAATTAGGACAATCCATGCCAAGGTAACACTAACAAGGCACTGCACATCGGATCGGGCACCGCACCGTGTGGCAATTGTGGCGGATCGGATCCCAAAGTCCAAGAGAGACTGATCGGCGACTCGCTCATTCCTGCACGGCTGCCAGTAGACAGCTGCCTGGACTCATCTGATCGCCTGCCCGGCCGGCCCGTGTCGTCTACTGATGCATGCTACTGCTATCTGATCGGCATGCATGGGCAGGGGAAAACTGCTTACTTTTGGTCTTTTTAATTTGGCTATGGAGGGTTGATGGGTGGTCAAAAGAGAACGAAGAGTTTGTTGGCTGTCTGTCAGGAACAAGGCCGGAATCCTTCCTCTTTTCCTTCTTTTTCTGAATGAACGAGACGAGGCAGAGGAACTAAACGACAGCAGATCAACGAGCCCGCGCGCGTCCGTTTGTTGCATGCATTGGCTGTGCCAAGTTGCCCACACATGGCAAAACCCCACCCAAAAACAGAATAGTACTAGCATCTCTTGGAATTGGAACGCCGTGCCGGCCGGTGCCAGAAGATTGGTTGGAACCAACCTGAAAGCTGAGAGTGCAGATATTTGGGGAAAAAAAAGGTAAAGGAAAAGCATCGATCGTCCCGCGGCAAGGCCGGGATGATCAACGACGAGCCATCCCATCCAAAAAAAAAAATTGCTTCTACTTTTGGCCATTTGGGTCTGGGTTTCACGGAGGTCAAAAGTAGAAACAGCCAATGCAATTCGGATCCACTGCACCAAGAGGACGTACGAGCTCGGAGCTCGTCCTCTCCATCCCTGGCATTTACCTGACAGGAAGAAGGAATCCTCTTCTTTTCTTTCTTCCTTTTTTTTGAACGAAACGAAAGCTTGTGTGTTGTTGCATGCGAGCATTCACATCTTGAAACCGTACCTCCCAGACGATGGTTGAAGCACGCACCATCTCCAGGCACGGCATGCAGCTGCTGGACGTTAATTAGACGTGGCCGCTGCGATCGGCGCAAGCACTCATGTGGGATCGATGGCATGCATGGCCAAGTTCGTTCGAAGCAGGTGCAGGTATCGTACCAGCAGTAAGCAGCTAGCCATGCATGGCCTATCGAGTTCCAACTGGCGCGATCATTCCTACAGGCCGCGGGCGGCCTCTGTGTGTTTGTTAGGCGACAGCTCCTGGTGCACAGATGATCGATCGATGATCATCTATCTCCTCGACAGCCTGAAGGAAGGGGAATCTGGATTCTGGACCACCACACCAAACCGCAAGCCCGCCAGGGCCCGCCAGCGCCGGAGACGTCACCTGAACTTCTTTTCTTTCTTTCTTTCTTTTGAACGGGTCATCTGAACGTGTTTGAATGCAAATCAGTGCAGCCCTTTCTTTGTTAAAAAAAATACATTGCTGCCATTATTTTTGAACTCTAATAGGCTATGTTTGAATAGCACGTTTACCTCTATTTTTTTAAACTTTACAGATTTACCTCTATTTTTTAATCTCAAAACTTTCACTTGCCCGTATTCCATGAAGAAAGTTAACTGAAGGCTGAAAAGACACCAATGCTCTTAACATGAATGACCCAATAATCAATAATATTTTTATGTCCAGACTTAGTGTGGACATATTTTTTATATTTTTTTCTCGAATACACAGGAGATCTACGCGTAACAAGTGCGCTAAATATTTTGCATATTTTGAGTAAATGTCGAAACATAATATTTGCCGAACCCGTGCCACTGGCCTGCTACGCCCCTGAGCCTTTGACCCGGCGTGCTGCCTACACGACGCGCCATGCTGCTAGCAGGGCCGCATGCTCCCACACCCCCCACCCGTGCTAGATCTTTGCTACACCGGCTGTCATGACTCCTGTGCCGCCGGCCTGCAGCGAGCTACTTGCCCGGTGGGCCACACCGTCAATAGGGGCCACACGCCCCCATACCACCGCGCAGCTGCTCCATATGCGGCACCTGCCCCCCTCGCCGCTATGTAGTCGGCCCTAGTTCTCACGGCCACGGGAGAAAGGGAGAAGATGAGCATTGCATCTTTTGGACAAGGCAGGGGTGGTTTTGTCTTTTCGCTTTCCTTGTTTTTTTCGAAACATTTTTTCAATCCCATTACTTATGAGCAGCTCACGAAATTGAGAAGCAGGCCGGGGCAGACGAGAGCTTTTGGATTCAAAAAATAGGAGACAAAATATACAAAAAATTAAAAGTAGGAGCAAACGTGCTATTAGAGTTGAAAACGTGGATAGTAATATAATGTTAATCAAAAAGAAAAAAAAGCAGTACGTCCCTTGAAGAAGAAACACGTACGTACGTTAACACACATATATACTGTACGTAAAAATGTGGATCGTTTGTTTGATCCAGCGGCTGAGACGCTTCCTTCTCCCTGCGTTGTACGTGCTTGGAGAGCCTGGATTATCGCTAGCTGGCTGCCTGACCGGCCGGATCGCAAGGTGTCTCGCGCCCTCGCCATGGGTGTGCGCTGCGCTGCGCTGCGCGTCCATCTCCCGGCCGCCAGGCGACAGGCCGCGCAGAGCCCAATGCTGATCCTGTCGACTGCCGCCTCTCAGACTCAGATCAGTACGGAAAGGAATCGCAAAGCCACTTTCTGTTTTCTTTTTCTGGCGAGCGGTTTTGAACTGGCCGTGAAAAATCACATCCTAGAAAGAAAGAAAAAAAAATCAGAATGGCGAGTGCGCAGCTCCCACGCACTACGCCATCTGCTCTCCGGCCTATAAAGCAAGCGCCCGGCCAGAGCCCCTCGCTTGCAACGCAACACACAAGCAAACGCCGCATAGCGCTAGCGCTAGTAGTACGTAGTGTAACCATGGCGGCATCGTCCTTCCCCGCTGGCTGCTTCGTCCTGCTCGGCTCCCCCGCTACGGCCTCGCTCTTCGCCGCTGGAGCGCCGCCCCGTCACGTGAAGACGACGATGCCGGTGTTCCCGGCGGCGTCAGGCAACAAGGGTGGCCGGATGGCGGCGGCGGTGGCCGCTGGAGCAGCGGTGCCGGGAGGGAGCGACGACCACCCGCTGTACCGCAAGGTAACAATACGTACGTCGTACTGGCCATCGTGCTTTGTTTTCCACGTGCAGTCGTGCGCGTTGCATCTTGCTTGTGTGTGTGTTTATTATGCCGATCTAGCACTTGAGTTAGACAAGTTCGTTAAGAGAATGAACCATCATGCATGAGATGGAGGTCGTGTATTGTTCTTGCGTCTAGATCCTTGAGCATCGTGACCTGTATAAGATTAGAGCTGTTTCTTACAAAAAGGAAGAATACTATTGTTTCCTGCACACAAACCTCTCTGGCCTAGCTTACTTTGTGTTCTTTTACCGTTTTGCTCCTTATATGCATCATGTCTAGATTCAGCTATCTATCTGCGTTTCGTGTTGATTCGTCTATGTTTGAGACATCATCTAATCAAACACACAGTGGTTTGGCTGATTAAATTTTCAGGCCGCAAGCAACATCTCGTCCTCCTCTGCTGGCCGCTTGGGTGTCCACGGTGCGCTCGCTGGAGTCCAGTTCCCCCGCTACAGCCTCATCGCGGCCGGAGCGCCGCCCCGTCACGTGAAGGCGCTGGCGTTGCCCGCGGGATTCCTGGCCTCCAACTCCAAGGGTGGCCGGCTGGCGGCGGTGGTGGTGGCCGCCGTGGCCGCGTCGGCGCCGGGAGAGAGCGACGACGAGCTACCGTCGTCGGAGGACTGCGAGGTAACATATATACTCGTGACCGTGCAGTCGTGTGATGCGTTGCATCGATCTTGCTTGTGCCGATCTAGCACTTGAGTTAGACAAGTTCGTTAAAAGAATAATCCATCAAGGGATGGAGGTTGTGTATTGTTCTAGCGTTAGATCCTTGGGCCTTGTTTAGTTCCGAAAAATTTTGGGAAATTGACACTGTAGCACTTTCGTTTGTATTTGACAAATATTATCCATCATAGACTAACTAGGCTCAAAAGATTCGTCTCGTCAATTTCGACTAAACTGTGTAATTAGTTTTTATTTTCGTCTATATTTAATACTTTATGCATACGTCTAAAGATTCGATGTGACGGAGAATGTGAAAAATTTTGCAAAAATTTCTGGGAACTAAACAAGGTCTTGTTAGATCCTTGAGAGCTTCCTGAGTTGATCTGTAGAAGATTAGAGAAGAATTATAATATAACTGTTTCCTACACAGACCTCTCTCTAGCCCAGTTTATGTTCTTTTAACTGTTTTGCTCCTTATATGCATCATGTCCAGTGTTTCGTGCTGATTCGTTCTTGTTTGAGACATCTAATCAAGACGTTTTGTGCACAAACCTCTCTAGCCCAGTTTATGTTTTTACCTTTTTGGCTCCTTAATTATTTGATTATCTTCTTGCTGTGTTTCAGGCGGCATTGTCGGCGTTCCAATTGGAGATGGAGCTGTTCAAGTTCTCCCAGCGCCCAGTCGTCGCATTGGTTGGCAGCCCCACCGATCTACTGATGGAAGGAGCTTCCCGCACTGCCAAGGACTGCACACAAGTGTTGGAGTTTTTGCTGGCTCGAGTGCCTGTCCACAGGGATACTCTCAAGGTACAATATCATATTTTCTCATGCATCTTTCCTCACCGTGGATGCAAGCTTGTGATAATCTGTCATGTCGTGTCACGCAGGAGTTGATCTCCGTCGGGCAAGTTTTTCTCACTGTGGAGAGTCAAGCTAAGGAAGGGTACGTGAAGGCCGATGCGTTGGCGAGCTCCATCCAGGGGCTGAAGCTGGTCTGCAAGATTTTCTTTGAGGGCGTGAAGTTTCCCGAATACTCCGGGCCGGTGGTACCACACTCCGCCGATGACATCAACAAGGAATCCTTCTTCAAGGAACTCATCAACGTCTTCATCGTCTTGCACACGGCACTGTACTGGGAGGCATGTAACAAGTACGGCTTCAGTACTGGAGGAGCCAACTACTCTGTTTAGGGAGGACTACAACAAGATCATACTGTCTAGGGATTGGAGGCCTAGATTATTACTACGCTGTTTCTGTTCCTCGTTATTTAGTTAAGTCCATCTCTGTGTTTG
>Ga0182004_10005797_pt1 | contig 10065 bp, 9 predicted proteins | sample Sormic07211540_1_FD_120479 | JGI IMG/M metagenome (GOLD analysis project Ga0182004, IMG submission 120479) | Endophyte microbial communities from Sorghum bicolor roots, Mead, Nebraska, USA - 072115-40_1 MetaG | ecosystem: Host-associated > Plants > Roots > Unclassified | place: USA: Nebraska... | reverse complement strand
TGTTTTCTCGATTTTTTTTCTGTAGAGGATGAGCGCAGGCGACGGGAGAGAGAACGAGATAAAGGTGCGTGTGGACAAGGGGAAACCGTCGGAGGCGAAGGAGCGGGGCCGGGGGATTACCGCAGGGGGGGCGATAACCACCGAAGACGATGACCTTCGGGTCTTTTTAGTTGTAGAGATTAAACAAGGCCCTACTTTGCTGGCGCTGCATAGTTTTTCTCCTTCCCGTGCGTTGTGTGCTTGCTGCTGCTAGTATCTGCCACCGCTCTGCGCCTCTGCCCCAGGAGCTGAACGGATGGGAGGGCTATGGGGCCCATGCTACATGGTACTAACAATTCTTGTCTGCTAGCTGCCTGCTGCTGAGTACTTGTAAACAATCAATGAAATACAAATCAGAATAAAATATAAGTTCATGTATAGCTAATACAAATGTGTAAACTCGTCCATCACAATAAAATGTCTTATACGTTTTTTTTTCAATTTGCCAAGTCTAAAATAGCAAATTTTTGAAGATGGACTCTTTTTTTACTTCCCATATTGTTTTAAGAGTTGCCAAATTATAAGATTTGCCAAATAAAATATAACAAACTCTTGGAGATGCCTATCACGCACGCGAGCCTAGCCCAGCACGATGAGCACGACCTTTTAAACAAGCCGAGTCGGGCCAAGGCCCACCAAATACTAGGAAAGTAGTAGGACAAATTTGTATACATAATTATCTTAAAATCTCTTCTAACATTCCTTGATGCGAAGATCATCTATTCGTTTTTTCTTCTTTCTTTTATAATTGTCAAAAGGATTTTTTTATGACATGGTACTATTAAAAAATAGAGAAACAATTAGTAACTACAACGGGCCACTAACGAGCCTTCCTTCTTTTATCAGGCTGTGCCATACCAGCCCACGGGACTAGGGTGTGGCCCAGGCATGGCTTGCTCCTCTGGGTCGTGCCAGCCCGGAACCGCTAGTTATCGGGCTAAGCCGTGCTTGGGCCCGGCCAAAATATAGGACCTCATGCTGGGCTCACGGGGCCGGACTGCATGCCCATATATACCTGGTCTTGTCGTCGTCGCAACGGCCACAAGATCGAGTTGTCCGTGTGCCCTAGCGTTTTCCTTTGCTTCACAGGCCTGTCGGGCCAGTTCTACCAATGGCCCGCCGTAGTTTTTGGTTTTCGTCCCAAAACGTTTTCGGGCCCAATTAATCATATATACAGGATAGTGGGTGTAGACTAACTAGGGTTAAAAAATTCGTCTTGTAAATTATAGACAAAATATATAATAGTTTTTTAATCTATATATATTTAATGCTTTATGCATACATCTAAAGATTTGATGTGATAAAAAATTTTATAAACTTTTGAAATTTTAGGTATATCTAAACAAGACCTTAGCATAGAGTAGCTCTAGAAGGTATGATGGTATAATAGCACAAAAAAATACAAACAAAAAACTATGCGGGCCTAGGATAAAAAAGCTGTCGTTCTCTTAAATGAGTATTTATACATAGAGGATTTAATTATAATACAAACTGATATTAAATGAGTATATAAATATACTTAAACTAATAAATAAATATCCATATAGGGTCCAACTATGTTTGCTACTACTATATAAACTTGATAATTACAAAAAAATATAAATGGTGAACTTATAATTTGGGTCATCGTGTGGCTCTGTTCGCTTGTTTATTGATTATATTTTTATGTTAAATTTATAGAGATATAGATATATATGATATTGTTTCCAATATATCCAGTCAAACTTAAAAGTTTGACTTCTAAAAATGAGATGAGTGTGTATATGTATACTAAATAAATGATTTTTTTACTTATATATACTAGCATATAATAATTAGTAGGCATGCATCAAAGCTGTTGTATACTATCAAAGCTAGCTATTGCCTATAGCTACTGTAGCAGCTCTAAGCAAGGTCTTGTGTAGATCCAAAAAGTTTTTAGATTTTAACACGGTAGCACATTCGTTTTTATTGGACAAAAATTGTCCAATTATGGAGTAACTAAGCTTAAAAGATTCGTCTCATGATTTACAGGCAAAGTGTGCAATTAATTTTTGTTTTTATTTATATTTAATGCTCCGTACATATGCGGTAAGATTCGATGTAGCAGGGAATCTTGAAAAGTTTTTAATTTTTGGGGTGAACTAAACAAAGCCCAAGTAGTCCTATCACGCATTAACTAGTAGCTTTCCTACTTCTACTTGCACATAGCCTAGGCTTTGTTTAGTTCCTGAAATATTTTACAAAATGGTCAAATTTCCTGTTACATCGAATCTTATGGCATATGCATGGAGCATTAAAATACATATAAAAAATAACTAATTACACAATTTGTATGTAATTTGTAAGATGAGTCTAGTCAATAACTGGACAATCATTACTAAATACAAACAAAAAACTTTTCATCCCCTGAGCCTAATTAGTCGTTGTCTATTCTCCAATATTCAAACCCTAAGCTGAGAAGTCAGGAGCACTCACCAGTCCAAAGGCCACCAGAGGGAAGGGAGCAGGGCGGTGCACGACGAACAGGACCTGGAGTCCTAGACGGCCACTCGTCGGCAAGGCCAGCTGGATGCCAGCGTTGGCAGACCTGCACCAGTGCCCAGGTCCATGGACGCGAAGGTGGTGCGGGCGCCCGGCGCCCGGCGTGCGGGAATCCGGCGCAGTGGTGCCGGTCAGCCGGTTGGGGCGGGGGCAGGTCCTCTGCCTCGCGGCTTGCTCGGTCACGCTCACGCAGACGGGTCAAGTCACTCGAACCCTGGCCGTTGGGCGCAGGCGTGGGAAGTGACGGAGAGGGATGGCGCGTATGGTGAGAGATGGGCAGGCTGACGACCATACAAGCAATTTTGTACGTTAGATTTGAGTGAGTAAGGAGAGAGAATATTAAAAAGTAATCTGGATGGTTGATTTTTATAGAGTCATTTTGTTGGGTTCAATTTTTTGGGTGGATGGAAGGAGAACTTCTCAGTGGGGGGACATTTTTTTGTATGGATGTAGAAAAGAAAATATTGGTACATCAGTAGGATAGATAGATGTGTGTCATGGCCAGGTTCACCTCATTTAGCAAGAATTGTATGACTCGTTGATAGGAATAGTTCTTGTGATCTGAATATAACACTTCATCCATCTCAAAATATTTATTATTCTTTGGTTTAGGATATATTAGTGCCTAATAAAAACTACTCATGTATTCCTATTTATGAAAGCTGATCCAAACTATCGAAATAAGGCACTCACTAAAAGAAAATCATGGAGGTATGCAGGCTTTAATCTCACTCGGATATAAGTCTAAAACTTTAAGTTTTTTTAAACAACTAAAACTTCAAGTTTTATTGGACTCGCTGGAGTATCATACTCTAACATGACGAGTATCCACCCAATCGATCTTTACATGCATATATAAAATCAAATAAGACAATGCATTTGCTCGTAGGCATAAATGAAGCAAATTGATCTTCATATGCATCAAATGGAGAACATAGCTAGTATATACCTGGTCCGAGTCACTGTGTGGTCGCTGCATAGCTGCTCTGCTCCGCTGTGTCACTTGACCTGTGTTCATCTACTTGAGTCTGCGTTGAACCAGAAAGGAGACATCAGTACTAAAATAGGACTGGGATGCTAAAGCAGAACGCAACATACAGAACTGGCAGTAGCTCATCCCCGTCGTCGAGTAGAGCGAGGGTACTGGGGTTTGCGCCAAGATTGCCGGAGCTGCGCTGTACACGTATCCATCCTTAAGAACCGTGGCGAATAGATAAGGACAAACACCTAGGGTTTTGTCGACCACAGACTGGTGTGAGGAAGCTGCGTCATGGGACACCCTACCACCGTGCACCGTTGCGTGTGGTAGGATCCACGTGCCCCACAATCGCCAGTGGCTGGATCCACTCAGTGGTAGCCAGATTCGTGTCCCCACCGTTGCTCGTGACTGCATCTGCACTGTCATCGCCTTCGGTGGTCGGATCTATCGCTGGTGGATGGTTGGAGGTTGGATCTAGTGGTTGACGTACGGGGAAAGGGAGGGAACGTCATGCTTGGAGGAGAGGGAGGGGTCCTTGTGTCATGTTGGGAGGAGAGGTGCGGCCGCCGTGATCCGCCGCCCTAGATCCACTGGGGGGTGCTGGCACTATAGATCTGTTGTGGACGGTCGCCTTGTGCGCGACGGCTACCGGTGCGAGCAGCCCCACACGCCATCGTCGTCGTGTGAGCCTCCCCGCACACCATGCTACATGTGGTGGCCGCCCCACGGGCCCGCCAAATGGGGCTGGCCATGCGCCACTGTGGGGGAGAGGGAGAGGTGTGGGCGCTGCCGTCCGTGGGGGAGAGGGAGAGGAGGGGGAGACGGAGGGGTGCGCGCGCTGTGGGGAACGTCGCTGTTGTGAGGGAGGAAGGAAAGGGGGTAGACTCGGTTATGAGAATGAACTGAGAAAAACCCTAGAGTTCGGTTTATATATGAGCCCAATATGACATTTCCTAGGCTCCTAGCTAGGCCACTATTTTTGGAGACGAGCCTTATAGTATGTCCACCTCCAAAAATAGATTAGTAGAGGCACGGTTAATATCAATTAACTGAGACGTATGTTAGACAGTTGTGTTAGGACAACTGCCTCAGTTAATCAATATTAACCGAGGTGACTGTGTTAGGTTGTTCGCCTGAGTTAATGCTTAACCGAGGCGGTTAATGAGCCGGCCCGACGATGAATAACTGAGGCGGCAACTGGCCCAGCCACCTCCGAGACCATTTTCCAAACAGCTTGTAAAAGTTTTTATGTAGCAACGCATGCTCTGCGTTGTTGCAAAGATCCGATCATTTGCTCCTCCAACAATGAGAGATTAGAGACAAATGAGCTCACAAAAGGCGAACGTTGATAATGGGCTCGTGAAAATTTTTTCATGCATTGCCTTCTTTTCTTTCAATCTTTTTCCGATTCGAATTTCATTGCCTTCTTGTGTGCATACCAGCTTGTCCATAGCGTGACTAGCACGCAAATGTGCCCATCGCATGCTTCAGTGAACCTATTATTAATAAGAAAATCCAACCTCTTGCATCAGGGTCATGAACACAGAGAACATGTTCAAGCTCTGGCGATTGACAACGAGAAAACAGAAAGAATTCTCCGCCGGACTGGACCCTGATGATCGAGGTGAGGGAGAGAGAAGTTTGGGCCCCCAAGCTAATAGGCCCCGAACTCTTGGGCCTGGGCCAGACTGTCACATTTCACATTGCGTGCTCGCACCGCGGCGGCGCAGACGACAACACACCGGCAGCGAACGAAACCAAAGCCATGGCGGCGGCCAACCACTGCCTCCGCCGCCTCGCCTCCGCTCTTTCCCACGGGCCCCAGCCTCCGGTTCCTCCCCGATCCCTCGTCCTCCGCTTCGCGCTCTCCAGCTCCGCCCCTTCCACGGGCCCGCCGATGGCGTCGACGGAGGCCGCTGGGAAGGGGGAGGGAGAGGAAGCGGCGGAAGCCAAGGTCGCTGACGTCGACACCGAAGCGGGGAAGGAGGAGGAGGACGAAGACGACGGCGGCGGCGGCGTGCACGTGAACAAGGCAACCGGCGAGATTGGAGGCCCGCGGGGGCCCGAGCCCACGAGGTACGGCGACTGGGAGCGCGGTGGCCGCTGCTCCGATTTCTAGGTGAGACCGTGAGCAGGAAACCTAGCTGTGATCATGTGTGCTGTTGGATTTGTTCTGTGCAAAAACGGTGTTAAAATTGCGTGTTATGCTTTTGTCTTCTGGCATAAACAGAGTTGACAGTACTCGATTCAGAATGTTAAGAGCATCTCCATGGTTTTTTGCTCGCATGCCTTGATTTTGCATCTCATGCAGCTAGAGTGGACAGGTGCTCTTATTAGGTTGCCTGATCTTGGTTATGACTGTAAGTTCAGCAAACGTAATAAAAACAATGGAATGCAGCGCACATCATTGTGACTTCTTGAATTTCACACTAGCAAAGTATGAAAGATCCTTCTTCCCTGGTTTAGTACAGGTCCGCAGCTCATAACTTGCCCCCATTTGGAGTTGCAAAGTGGATGCTGTCGAATTGCATCCTCTGATTTTGATTGGTGTCTTTGTTTTTTGTGGATTGATTTCACAGAGACAGAGCTCATGTTGACATGGCAGGAATTGAGCTCTGTTAAATTGTCTGCACACCATGTAACATGTAATCGATTCAGATTCAGTGAAAGACAATGAGTTCAGTGTTTGCTGTTTTACATATCTTCATCTGCCTCTTTGTTACACTATAATATGTTGGGTAATATTTCTTTTTTTCTTTAGTTGATGTGCAAATCAGCAAATCTTTCAGCAAGACTACCATATAATTCAGTATCGATGCAGAAATTATGACATGGGCAACAAGCAACATACTGGGAAGAGGATTTTCTTGTTGAAAGGATTGAGATAGAAGGCACATGTGCACACTATCCCTAGTAGCCAGTATTTAATTGCCTGAGCCGGTCTTCACTCATGGGCAAGTTGTATGTTGAACTATCTAGAGCCACGAAAAAGTTGTCGCCATCCCAGCGGATGAAAAAAAAAGATCATTATTTTGTCTATAGAGGTTCTTGATAAGCACAATCCTTAATGATGATCAAGTTTCATAGATAGTTCAATGATAAAACCAGCACTCCAGCAGAAATTGATGCTTATTTATCTCCATATAGCTCAAACCAGCAATGATGCTAGGATCAGGTAAATTGTAGTGTCTGGTGATCTTAAAACATTATGTTTTTGTCATGCTTCTCTTCTCTTAGGCCTTGTTTGAGGTAGAAACGAACAAGGCCTTATTGTTGTTCAAATTCCGTGGCAACAACTATTGCATACAAAGACAAGAGGATCGATCGAGATGAAATAGGCAAGGTCCATTGCTGTTGCATGATGCAGACTCTCTGGCCGAGCATCTCCAACAATTTGGTATTTCAACATACTATCCTACCAAATTTGCTAAAAGCATAAAAATCCTCCTCCAACAACTCTTTATCTCAACTTGCTAAATTTTTCAAGTTGCTATCCAGAGGTTTCTACTGCCGAGATTTGTCAAGTTGCTATCCCGAGCGCAACTTGTTGGAGACACATATATTCTTTTACCAAGTGAGTGGGTCCAATCTGTCATCCTCTATTTTTACCAAGTGAGAATAGCAACTTATTAGAGACACATCTTTTTTTTTTTGCTAAACAAATTAGCAACTTGCTATAACTCAAGATTTGACAAGTGAATTTTACCAAGTTGTTGGAGATGCTCTAATGCGGTTCTACAAAGAATCCAAACAGTGCCCAAGTAAGAAATGCATGTAACATTGAGCGAAGGCATTAAATCCTAGTCATCAAAATGCCTCTCTGTCGTTGGAAAGCGGCACGCTCGAACCTCGGCATCAGGAACTTGGGAGCTCTGTACTCTGATGCGCTGAATCTGATATTCGGCAAAAGAATCAACTACTACTGTATGTGAGTAAAATGGTAGCAATTTTTTTCCAACGGAATCGGAGTAGAATAGATGGCACGGGGTGAAAGCAAATGAGCGTGGTGACGAGATTGATGACCAGGAGACAACAAATTCTTATCAGCCAAGACCTAAAGATAAAGTACGGAGTACTAGCAAGAAGCAAATCTCTCCATCCAATCCGCGAACCGTTGTCCTCATGGCTGAATCACCCTCATCCTCCTCGTCATCTTCATATTGTTTTCGACTCTTCGTACAATAGAGCGCAGCGAGCTCAGAGCCATTGCCTCCTCCTCCGTGCCGCAATTTCTCACCGGTGCCGGTGCCGCCGCCTCACCTTCGCTGGGCGCCTTCGCCTCGTCCAAACTTGTAAAATAAACATTGTAGTATTTTCATTTGTATTGGATAAATATGCCTTCGCCTCGTCCAAACTTGTAAAATAAACATTGTAGTATTTTTATTTATATTTGATAAATATAATTACTTATTATTTTGTCTATATTTAATGCTCTATGCATATGTTGTAAGATTCGATATAACAGAGAATCTAAAAAGTTTTGCTAAATTTTTTGAGAACTAAAAAGGCCTTTGTTCTAGGACTCCTGATGAAGATGCGCCGCATATGTCACCGCTTCTGAACTGGGGCAGGCCTCACCCACCCATGGGCCCCCTAGCTTTTCGTAATAGGCTGAGCCCATCTCTTGGGCCTGGGCCAGACAGAGGCCTGCTCGCACCGCGGCCGCTCACCCACCTCTTGGAATCGCGCGCACGACACGACACGACGCGACGCGAGAGCCGGTGAAGAGAACGCGCCGCACCGGCAGCGAACGAAGCCACGCCACGCCACGCCAAGCCGAGCCATGGCGGCCAACCACTGCCTCCGCCGCCTCGCCTCCGCTGTCTCCCACGTGCCGCAGCCTCCTCCGGCTCCTCCAGCGTCCATCCTCCTCCGCGTCGCGCTCTCCAGCTCCGCCCCGTCCACGGGTCCGCCACCGCCGCCGACGGCGCCGCCGGAAGCCGCCGGAAAAGGGGAGGGAGAGGAAGCGGCGGAAGCCAAGGGCGCCGACGTCGACGCTGAAGCGGGGAAGGAGGAAGATGAGGACGACGGCGGCGTGCACGTGAACAAGGCCACCGGCGAGATCGGCGGCCCGCGGGGGCCCGAGCCCACGAGGTACGGCGACTGGGAGCGCGGCGGCCGCTGCTCCGATTTCTGAACCGCGCCGCCGCTAGCCGGCGAGGTGAGGCCGTGAGCGGTCACCAGGAAACCTGGACGTGGTTGCGTATCATCACACTGTTGGATTTGCCATCTGTGCAAGGGCGGCGTTAGAATTGCGTTTTGCTTTGCTTTGCTTTGCTTTGTATTCTGGGGAGGGAATAAACAGAGAGAGTTGACAGTATTTGTTTCAGAGTGTTCATCAGAGCACACCGCGATGGTTTTTTGCTTGCATGCCTTTCCTTGATTTTTCATCTCGCGCATCTAGAGTGAACAGGTGCACACATCAATTGTGAATTTCACACGAGCAGAGCAAAGGATGACAGTTCCTTCTTCCCTGGTTCCCATTTTGGAGTTACAAAACGTGGATGTTGTCAAATTGCAAGCAAGGTAGTGTCTGCTAAGCATCCTCCGGTTTTCTGTTAGTGTCTTTGTTTTTCATCAATTGTTTTCAGAGACAGAGCTCATCAATGTTGACATGGTTGGAATTGAGCTAGAGCGAATTTGGATTACTGTTTTCAGCATGTTTCAGATTGGGGCTCTATTTGTAGTGTTGTTTCAGAATGGGGAACTGAAGACTGTTGATAGTAGAGGCCGTAGAGCGATAACTAGTTCTTTTTTTTTTGGTCTCGATCATTCATCAGTTGGGGTATTTAGCTGCGTATCTGCAATGACGAATCTGACAGCCGGCAACGGGAAGACGTTTGATGTTTTGCTTCTATACATACTTCGACCTGAAGCGTTTGTCCTTGCTCGTAACCTGAAGAGTTTGTATGGTATAAGCTACTATTCTGTATGCCAACTTGCACTTGAGCTCTTCCATATGTGTCATTAAAAATGTTAGCTTTCCTTATGTGCCTTGAATCAAATTTCATCCCCAATGTTGCCACTTCCGTTGGTGAGACAATCTTGTCCCTCCCAGTGGAATGAAGTAAAATTTTGGGTCACTTCCCTTGCACGCCATTTCCATGCATGAAGGGACGCATTACGTGCTCATAGTTTATGAACAATAAAGATACAGTTGTGGACAAATAATACAAAATCAGTTGTTTTTTTTCTCTCACAGCAGTTGAGAGACAAATAGAAATAAAGTTTTCGCTTGAGCTTATCTGTCGAATTTGCCAGTCATTTAACAGTGTTTTCATCTCATAACAAATCAGTATGATACATCATTAGACCTGACACAACTACAAACGTCCATAAATTCTATTATAACATGGAATAGAGTATTTCCTATGGAGTATAGAAATCGTTTAGGACAGTGACATGGTCTTCAAAACAAAACTTTGACATTACTAAAAAAAACAAAACTTTGACCTTTTATTTTTATAAAAATGTTTAGGAAAAAATTTTATATATATATATATATATATATATATATATATATA
>Ga0182004_10005796_pt1 | contig 10065 bp, 12 predicted proteins | sample Sormic07211540_1_FD_120479 | JGI IMG/M metagenome (GOLD analysis project Ga0182004, IMG submission 120479) | Endophyte microbial communities from Sorghum bicolor roots, Mead, Nebraska, USA - 072115-40_1 MetaG | ecosystem: Host-associated > Plants > Roots > Unclassified | place: USA: Nebraska... | reverse complement strand
TTGTTACTCTTGGTGGTTGCCGCCACCTAGACGGTTTGGAGCAGCGGAGGAGCTTTGGCACGAGTTGGTGATTGTTCGTGGCCATCTCCCGGTGATTGTGAGGGGTCTTGTACCTTCCCCGACGGAGAGCCGAAAGGTAACTGTAGTAAAGTGTTCGTGTCATTTGAGTTACCTCACTTGTGGGTAGGTTCTTGTGGTGTTCTAGTGAGGACGAGATTCGTGCTACACCTCTTAGCCACCGACCCACCAAGTGTTGGTCGACACAACTGGGACGTAGCGTGTCGGCAAGCACGTGAACCTTGGGAGAAAATCGTGTGTCTTCATTGTGTTTGTTGATTGGATTTCTTCCGGTGATTACACTTCATTTTGTTGATTGGTTCATCCCCTCTACACGTCGGTATAAAGATCAAACCATCTCTCTTACTTTCTTGCAAATTAGAGTAGCTTACATTATTGTATAGAAACTTTAGGTAGCTCTCTAGTGTAAGTAGCGACATAGCTCTTGTGTGCCTAGTGATCATATCAACTAGAATTGTTGGATAGGTGGCTTGCAAACACCCCTTTAGAGCTAGAGCAAAAAGCTTCGCTTTGTTATTTACGAACCCCTTGCTCTAGTAAATTTGTAGAATTTTTAAATAGGCTATTCACCCCTCTCTAGCCATATTAGGACCTTTCAGAAGCGGCGGCGAGGGCTTTGCGCCCGCCGGCGCACATGCGAGACGGAATTGGAGAGGATTGAGAAAAACACGGTGGAAAATGAAAAGATAAAAGGTTTGCAGGTTTTAAAGGCAGATCCTTCAAGGAACCCAACTAGCCGCACGAATCTCAGAACAGATCAATGGCCCAGAATTTGACAGATAAATAACAACAAAGTCTATCAACAGATAAATAGCAAAAACCATTATTTTTATATGTAACTCGTTGTCTCCTGCAAAATGGAGCAATTTAGGGCCTTTTTTAGTTTCCAAAAATTTTCTAAAATTTTTTAAGATTTCCCATCATATCGAATCTTTAAACACATACATATAGCATTAAATATAGTATAATTTTGCGAGACAAATCTTTTAAATCTAGTTTATGATTCGACAATAATTGTCGAATACAAACGAAAGTGTTACAGCAGCCAAACCTAATTTTTCACCAACTAAGGCGTGGTTTAGTTCAAAAGATTAAAAAATCTCTATCACATCTAATATTTAGACGTATATATAGATCATTAAATATAAATAAAAATAAAAACTAATTATACTGTTTGTTTATAATTTATAAGACAAATCTTTTAAGTCTAATTTGTTTATAATTAGATAATAATTATTAAATATAAATAAAAGTGTTACCGCCACAGCAAAACAAAGCCTGAACAAGGCCCGTCGACTCCGCTGCCGGGCTGATCGGCGCTGGGTCTCCACCAACAGGTCCGCGCTGCCGAGCTGATCGGCGCTAGGTCTCCACCGACAGGTCCATGGAGCACCCTTTTTTTCCTTTTTCTTTTTTTTGTCCTTTTTTTTTGCTAGAGCTACGCCGGCGCCCATGCGATAGAGCCAAGAGAAATGGCGGCCACCGCCGCCCAGCCAGGTCCGCTCCCTCCCGCAATCCGCTTCGGCAGCACCCAAACCTCAAACCTCGCCATCCCCACGCGCACTGCGCCCGCGCCCGCGCGCCTCCGCTGCCACCTTTCCCACTCCAGTGACTCCACCCCAACCCCAACCTCCCCGGCCCTCACCACCTCCGACCCAGACCGAGACCCCGACCATGAATCCGAATCCGAATCCGAAGGTATCCTACGCTTCGCCTTCGCGTGTGGTGGCGCCGGCGCCGGTGGCCGTGTCTACTCCGCCATCGCGCTCGCCGACGAGCTCCACGCCTCGCTGCCGTCCTCTCGCTCCCTCATCCTCGGCGCGCCCGCCCCGTCCTTAGAGTCCTCAGCTGCCGCCGCGGCCTCCTACCCGTTCGCCCCCGTCCCGCTGCGCTGCCTCCCGGGCGGGATCCTCGCCGCGGCGCTGCACCTCTGCCGATTCCGCCCACACGTCCTTGTTGCTACAGGAGGCGCTCCCGCGCTACCGGCCTGCCTCGCCGCGCTCATGCTCCGCCTCCCCTTCGTGATCCAGGACCAGGACGCCTCTCCTGCTCCCGCCACCCGCCTTCTCGCTCCCTTCGCCCGCCGCGTTTTCCTCGCCTTCAATGCTCCCGTGCGACTCCTCCCCAAACGCAGGTGCGCCGTCTACGGGAACCCCATCCGCATGTCTATCCTCAAGTGCAGTGCATCCAAGATTGAGGCGTTGGCGCGCTTCTTCCCGAGAGCGGGGTTGTTGGGTGAACATGATGCCCAGGTTGTGCTCGTGCTTGGGGGAGCGGAGGGGTCGCCAGAGATCAATGTGGCGGTGCTCAACGTGTATTACGAGATTCTGAGGAGTAAAGATCGGTACATTATATGGCAGACGGGGACGGAGACTTTCTGCGAGATGGAGAGCCTCGTCAGGGGCCATCGCCGGCTTTTTCTTACCCCGTGAGTTATCTTGGTTTTGCTGTTTTCCTCAGCAGCAGCACGAATTGCTAGCTGGAGGGTTAGTTATGTAATTTTCTAAATGCTCATATTCATGCACCCTCACCTCTATTAACGCATGCAGCACACCTTATGTGAGGGACTGAGTCGGTGGAGATCTTAAGATTGATAAAGTCACTACGAGCTTTTCCCAATCGATGGATACATTGTGTACCCTAGAATGAATTGCCTTATTTCTTCTATAATAAATCTAGGAACATACAAGCACCCGTGTTAAGTCTAGGACATGAAATCAGATAGTTATGTTTCACACAAGGGATCTATGTGCCACATTTTTGTACACGCTCAAAGCTTTGCATATTCTCAAAAGATGGCAGTGAGAGTTGGGTGTGATCATGAGAATAATTCAGTGAGAAGCATTTATATAAAAGCCATTTATTCCGAAAAGAGAATGGATATGGTGTCCTTTGTCGTATAGGGAACACAATTCTACTTGGTTTATTCTAAAAACATTACAATTCTACTTGGTTCATTCAGTTGGTCCAATTGCTAAATGCAATTTCTTTCAATCTGTATTGCTTGGCATTCCAATATCATGAACAATTCTCAGGCTGTCAATGCCATTTTCTTCTGCACTGCATATGTCTTATCCTCTGTACTAGGCTGATTCACAGATTCTGACAGTTTCAGATGTTACTTCTTGTGAAGGTTCTTGCATGAACTGGAAATGGCATATGCTGCCTCTGATGTCGTAATTTCTCGAGCTGGTGCAATGACGTGCACCGAGATATTGGCCACTGGGAAACCATCAATTCTGGTATCATAGATCATGTTCATATATTTTTTCTAATTCCAATGTTTTTACTTATTATTTTTTGTGTCTTGATGAAAGTAATTTGAGTTTTTGTGAGGATGTAATTCTGCTTTTTTGAGAAGACATACTTTGTTTGTGTAGAATTGGGGAAATCACCTCACACTTTTATGGGTTGCCTTTCATAAATATAATTATATGTTAGATATACAATCTTGGAGTACAAGTCAAGTTAGACTATAACTCTATCTCTAATACCCGCCCACAGTTGTAGCGGGAGAATTTCGGATGATGTCAGTGAATTACTGTACAAGTAGTTCTTCATCATAATGCCTATGGCGAAGTGGATGACAATCTCGATGTGCTTTTTGCGATGATGGTGAATGGGATTTCAGGGTCATATGTGTTGTGGAAGCAATCAGGACGTGAAACACCTGAAGCATTTGGCGAAGCTAGCAACACTCGTCAATGATGTGGGCATAGTTCTTAAGGCGCTGCCTAGGCGGGCAAGGCGGGTGCCTAGGCATCTAGGCGGTGGCGCATTGTCATACCTCGCCTTTACGCCTTAAGAACTATGGATGTGGGTGACAACACGGTACTTAGCCTCCGCACTAGAACGAGACACGGAGTATGCCATTTTGAGGACTATGAGACCAAATTGTCATCGAGGAAAATTTAGTAGCCTGACGTAGAGGGTTTGGAATCTTGACAACCTGCTCAGTCTGCATTAGATTATGCTATCAAAGACTAGAGAGAAGACCAGCCTTGATGTGGGGGCAGCGCAAGGTGAGGTTCACGCGGGTCATGCATGTGCTTGCAAGATGTTGGATCAGCGATGGGCTCGCCATCGGTGGCGACAATGCAAGACGTTGGAGCAGCGATGGGCCCGCCATCGGTGGCAACAATCTTGGCATGAGCATCCTCAAGTGTCGCCGTAGAGTGATACTCCGCCATGCTTGCTCGTTGAATAAGATTGACGGAATACTCGCGTCGTTATAGGATAGGCCATTGGGTGATCACGTGACGGAGATGTTGAGCATGAAGGTGCTCAATGATCCGCTGAAGGAGAGCCATTGAAGACACTGTTAGAACAGTGTCATCCAAAGGTAGGCGACACAGTCTCCATCTTTGTAAACAAGGAGAGACATGTCAGAGAAGGAGGTAGTGAAACATGGAAGTCGAAGATACATAGCGAAGTGTTGGTACCAAGCACATGGATCTTGTTGAAGCCCGTACAAGGAACGCTCCAACAGACATACATGATCACGAGCAGTCGGATTGTTGGGGTCAAACGACTACTGACAGTCCTCCATATGACCATGCAGAAAATCATTTTTCATGTCTAGCTGATGAATAGGCCAATCGCAAGAAATGGCCATGCTCAAATAGTGGTGGCTGGCTGAAGGCCTCATAGTCCACACCATTTGCTTGGAGAAACCATGAAGCACCCACTAAGCCTTTGTGATGACCGAGGGTGCCATCTGAGTGGAACTTGTGCTTGAGGATCCAGTTGTCAGTGACCACATTAGCTGTAGGTGGTTGCGGCACAAGGTGCCATGTGCCGTTGTCGACCAATGCCTTGTATTGATCAACCATCGTCGTGTTCCAATGAGGATCGGCCAGGGTGCTGCGATATTTGCTTGTCATTAGCAAGATGGAAGCATGAATAGTTGACAAGTTTTAATGATCAATGAGCCAAGTGACATGCTTCAGCGAGCTAGATTGAGATCGTGTCACAATCTGCCATAGGAGTGGAGATGTTGGCATGGTATCCCGCATTGGTCGAGGTGTAGGAGATCCGACATAAGAGTGGAGACGTTGGCGGGCTGCCCTACATTGGTCGATGCGCAGGGGCATGAGGCAGCAATGGACCAACGATTGCCCAATACCTGCCTGTAGGAACAGAGTTGTGCACAGGTCGGGGCAGGGGGACAGGGGGGCAGTTACTGATTGGTGGGACGAGGCTGATGATCGTAAAACTGCTGGAAGACCGATCTAGAGCCGGCAGCGGGATGAGTGGCGTTGGAGGCTCTGTTGTTGGTGCTACTGGCGCTGAAGGTGACACATGGTAGTAAGGGAGACGAGCCACCACACAGGGTGTCAGGCTGCCTAGTCCCTGGCATCGGAGGGGGATTGGCCAGCGTGGCACCCGCTTGCAGGCCATGCCTCCAGCCCCATCTTAGTGCTGACTGGTAGGGGAGCTGGCATGACATGCCCAACCGAGATGATGGCATTGTCGTCAAAGTCCGGTGAAGAAGACCACAAACGCTCGACACCCAAACTAGCTGGAGCTACCATGGGAGAACACTTCCACTCAACACCCGAAGAGGGTGGAGCTACTGTTGTCGAATCCTACAGCAAGAAATCAAGAGCTGATGGGGCTGTTGGAACAGCCTGAAACGGAAAGACATTCTCATCGAACACAAGTGACAAGAGATATGGATGCGGTGTGTAGATAAATCCATGCAGCAACCTTTGTGACAGGGGTAACCCAGGAACACACAAGCTGCAGAGCACGGAGAAAGTTTATGGGAGGTTGTGGCACTAAGATTTGGTAGTAGAAAACCCAAAGACCCGTAGGTGAGTATAATCAGGAACATTGCGATGAAAACCTGAAAAGGGATGGAATTTTCTATGGTGGAGGGATGACCATTGAGCACATAGGTGCCGATAGCTAGAGCCTCAGCACAATAAGCTGGGGCCATGGAGGCGTTGAATTAGCGTGGTGTGCACTATATTGTTGACAGTGTGGAGCATCTATTTAGCTTTGTCGTTTTGCGGGGAAGTATAGGCGTATGACATTCGCAACAAGATACCTTGAGAGGAAGTGGTGGCAGTGTTGATGAATTTGGTGTTTTATCATCTTGAAAACACTTGGGCAGGCAGCCATACTGGGTCTTGGTGTAAACAATATGAGAATGAACATTAGATGTATGATGCAATGGGAAGGACTAAACAAAGTGACTGTAATCATCAACCATGACCAAATAATATTTGAATCCAGAAACGTTCAACACAAGAGACATCCATACATCGCATTGAAGAATCTCAAAAGGAGCAGAAGCATGGGAAGGAAATAGCAAAAGGCAGACATGTGTGCTTGCCAAGTTGACATGTGTGGCACATACTACATGTTGCTTTATTACAGTTTATTGCTGACGATTTATGAAGAGTGGAGACAACTGCAGGACTAGGATGGCCCGGGCGGTGCCGTGGTGATGCCATAGGAATGATGAAAGGGCAAGGTTGCAGGTGGAGGACGATGACGAAGCTGACACACAGGAAGGGTGTAGAGATCCCCATCGCTATTGCAAGGAAGAATCAGGTGGGTGGTCTGCAAGTCCTTAGAAAAAATCTAAGGCATAAATTAGATAGAACAATTATTGTCATGTGTGAATTGGCAAACAGAAAGTAAGTTGCGAACAATGTTAGGCACGAAAAGAATATTGTTCAAAACAAAACTAGTTCTAATAAGTGGGATAACAGAAGTGCCACGACCAGATATAGGCAAAGTTTGATCGTTGCCTACAGTGATGAAGGAAGGGGTTACAGGGAGGCAATTGAGGAGCATACCATCATGTCATGATATGTGTGACGAGGCATCACCATTGAGAACCCAGGAACCAGCGCCTAGAACCTGCAGCTGGTTGAGGGCTCAGATCAGACCTGCCTAAGGTGGCAGCGAGAGTTAGAGATGCCAAAGGCACCAGAGATCTAGGAGAAGGCGATGGAGGAAGTAGACATGCCGGCCTTAAATGGTATGGGATGGCGTTAACTCGGTCAGGCAGAAAGAAGGGCATAAGGTGCGGAAAAAGGGGATGCGCTGAAGAGAGCACACGTCGAGGCGTCGCAGAAGAGATCGCGAGACTGGCGTGCACCTGTGGAAGAACACGCGTGTGAAGGGAGCATGCTCTAGGACACGTGGGTAGAGGAGATCGTGTGGTGGGTGTCTGCATGGCCATGGAGTCAATGGTGCATGAGAGGAATTAGGGCAGCGGAAGGAATCGGAAGGCGACCTGGGCTCTTGATACCATGTAGAATTGGGAAATCACCTCAACTTTTTAGATAGGGATGAAACTGGTTTAGATAAATACGGATACCAGTGACCCTGCATTATGTCCTGTCACATGCCCAACACGAGCCGTCCTCATCGGGGGAGAAAACGGGCCAACTAGGGCTCGAGGAGGGGGCACCGCCGCCATAGCCGCAGTTACAGCTGGGCGCCGCCGCTGCGGCCGCCCCTACCATCGTTATCTACAACTACCATATCGAGTCCTAGTTGGTTTTTGGAAAAGTTGGTTAAGTTAGGGAGTCGAGTTTGTTAGAAAGGAGAATCGGTGTTTGATGAGGATTATAAATATTTGGGGATATGTAACCAAACGAATCAAGTAATAGACGAGCGAAATCTCTTTTCCCTATCTCCTGTCTCTCTGCGTGCCGCCCTCCTGTGCCGACACCCGTGTCGCTGCTCTCTGCTCTAGCCGCCGCCACCAGCACGCCACCGGTCCCCTCTTGGGGACAGGACCCTAACACCTGGTATCTGGAGACCGATTCGATCCCCACACCGCTGCAATGGGTGATCTAGCAGAGATCCAAAAGCTCTTCGCCGATTTCTCCAAGGACGTCCTCGCCAAAATCGACATCGTCCACACGCAGCTCGCCAACGTCAACGTCTACCTCTCCACCATGGAGAAGGGACGTTCAGCAAAGGAGGTGGCCGAGAAGTTCAAGCGCGAGAAACAACTTCTCACCATCAAGCTGGAGATCGCCACAAGGGACGCAATGGAGAAAGTCGGTCGTGACTTCCTCAAAGCGCAGACTGATAACTCTAACACGCAGGCGATACCGGAGATCGCTGCCAAACTAGAGGCCAAGCTCTTCTGCAAGGAGGAGCCCAAACCGGAGATCTGCCCGCACAAGCTCGCCTTCGCCACGTACGACGGCGAGGACCCCTTCCCATGGCTCAACTGGCACAAGCAATTCTTCAAGGGTCAACGGACCCCCAAGAGCCAGAAAACATGGTACGGCTTTTACCATCTGACAGGTACCGCACAACAGTGGTACATGAGACTTTCGCAGGATACCGACGTCATGGACTGGGTATCCTTCGCCTGGCGCGTCAACGAACGCTTTGGACCTCCCACCAGGTGCAGCCCCTTGGGCGAGCTCGCCTCCCTGAGGAAGACTGGCACCGTCGACGGCTACATGGAGTGCTTCCTGGCGCATGTCGCTCGTGCTGGCAACCTCGACGAGTGCTAGCAAGTCAACATCTACACTGCCGGACTGCAGGATAACCTCGACGGGTATCTGCATGTTGTTAGCCTCTGCAGGATAACCTATAGAAAGAAAGAAATTATACACCAAACCGCATCAGTGACAATATTATGTTGAAAAGGTAAATGTACAAAAAATTCAGTTCCATATCATTGTAACCTCTCTTGTCCTCATATGGAGCAACTGAAAAGATCTTCCCATGGCCCATGAGATACTCAAAGCTGTTCTGCTGTGCCAAAAGCTACTCTGCTACAATTATGTCTCTGTCCTGCTCCCACAAGCAGTAGGATTGATGATTTCAAGTTAACATGAAAGGTCAACTTACAAAACATAACTATTTGGTTGTTTTTTTGAAAAGGGCCACTTGACCCAGCCTTCTTTTGAGGCTATTGTAGGAACCAGCGATTGAGCCCTGGCCAGCCACCCTACATGCATTTTTTTTAATACTCATCTGTCTACATAAGTATTCATCATTTTACTGAGTTCAGTTATGCAAAGCTGTTCATTGTTACATATCTTTCAGATACCATTGCCAACAATTCTGGATCACCACCAAACGAGAAATGCATATATCATGGCTGATATCATGGGAGCAAAGGTCATCACTGAAGATGAACTTGATTCTAGCAGTCTCACATCTGCAGTTGATGAAATTTTTGGTATGTGTGGTACCTAAATTCAGTTTCTCATGCTACTGGCCATCATGCCAAATTCACTGCTTACCGAAAATTACGTGATTATTCTACCACTTATCCTTTACCTGAGATCAGAATTGAATATAAAGAGGAAGGGTGGCGTGAAAACATGCGCGTTATAATGTTTGTCTGCCATTGACCATTGTTTCTTGTCATGCGTAAACATTGCTTGTTGCCTTGTTGTATTGCTGCTATTTGGCTGAGTCATCAGTAGCTTCTCACTTGTGGAAACCTTGCATCATGCACCAGTAAAAGATGTCTTGTTTGAATTTAATTTGTAACTAATAATGCAGTTGAAAGGCAGCTCTTGCAATAAAAGGCAAGAGCATGTGGCTAAGTCATCAGTAGCTTCTCAATTGTGGAAACCTTACATTGAATTCACTTGTAACTAGTAATGCAATTGAAAGGCAGCCTTGTAATAAAATGCAAGAGCATGTAGCTAGTAATTGACTTCGTATTGGATTGCCATGATTGGACCATGAATAGTTGGTCATATTTTTGGTTCTTATAAATTTATGTAGATCACATGTTTTTTTTTTCGAAGAACCTAGATCACCTGTTAAAAAACTCTAGTAGATTGCTTTTTGTTTCTGCAGAGTATATAAAATCTGTTCATGTTTTTTGATCTTATAAAGTCACTCATTCCTGATGATCTCTCTCTCTCCCCCTTTCACCCCCCCCCCCCCCTCTTTTTCTTTTTTTTCTCTCTTTTTTTTTTTTTTTTTTTTAGAGCACTCATCTCTTGAAATAATATAGCAAGTGGTAGTAACCAAGATAACTTG
>Ga0182004_10005795_pt1 | contig 10066 bp, 13 predicted proteins | sample Sormic07211540_1_FD_120479 | JGI IMG/M metagenome (GOLD analysis project Ga0182004, IMG submission 120479) | Endophyte microbial communities from Sorghum bicolor roots, Mead, Nebraska, USA - 072115-40_1 MetaG | ecosystem: Host-associated > Plants > Roots > Unclassified | place: USA: Nebraska... | reverse complement strand
TTTGCTAGATGGTGGATAAATCTGACCGATTAGATCAATAGCCCATCCCCGGAACGGCCAAGGTTTAATAATGGGATTCATGGCCGATGCGGGTGCTCTTTGAACATTGCCAAACTTTTGACAACATCCTTGACACCCCTTAAAATATTTAAAGCAATCTTCAAGTATAGTCAGCTAATAATACCCATTTCTTCTGATCATCCACTTCATCTTAAATGCCGACTAGTGTGCTCCACATACTCCCTCATGGATTTCTCCCATCAAACTTTTAGCTTCATCCTCACCCAAGCATTTGAGAAGAATTCCATCAATTGTCCGATAATATAATTCATCCCCGAGGAGCACATATTTGGTGCCTTGGAACCGAACACGTCTTTCGACTTTCTTGGATGGATCCTTCAAATAATCAATGATTTCTTTTCTCCAATCATCGGCACTGATTGCCGATATTGTATTTAACATGGGCTGATATCCCGAGGCATGCTGAGCCAATCGATTGGCCTCTTCATTATGTAATCGAGGAACATGCTCCAATCGGAAATCCTTGAATTCTTTTAACAGTTGCATACTCCTCTCGTAATACGTTATTAAAATCTCACTTCGGCATTCATAACTTCCAGCTAACTGATTTATAACCAGCATAGAATCTCCGAAGACTTCAACAACATCAGCCTGAGCTTCTCTCAACCATTCCAACCCCTTTATCAAAGCTTGATATTCGGCTTGATTATTTGTCGACGTGGCAACAATCGGCAGGGAGAACTCATATTTCCTTCCCCGAGGGGAAATTAACACTATGTCGATTCCTGCCCCCCGGTCGCACGTGGATCCATCAAAGAAGAGCGTCCAAGGTACAATTTCCAAAGTCTGCACTTTACCACAATGTTGAGTCACAAAATCGGCCATAACCTGCCCTTTGACCGCTTTAGCCGATTCGTAACGCAGATCGAATTCCGGTAGTGCCAAAATCCACATACCGATCCTGCCACTCATAATCGGCATAGACAGCACATATCGGACCGTCATCTTTGCATATAACAGTGCATTCAGCCGATAATAGATAGTGCCTCAACTTAATACATGAAAAATATAGACATAAACATAACTTTTCAATGGCCGAATACCTGGTCTCAGCATCAATCAACCTTCTGCTTAAATAGTAAATTACACGCTCCTTCCCTTCAAATTCTTGAATCAGAGCTGAACCGATGACCATCCCATCGGTAGATAAATACAATCTGAAAGGCTTTCCTTGCTGAGGTGGAATCAGAACTGGAGGATTTATCAAGTAATTCTTGATCTCATCTAAAGCCAGATGTTGCTCTTCCCCCCATATAAATTCTTGATCAGCCTTTAACTTAAGTAAGGGACTGAAAGTACGAATTTTACCAGACAAGTTGGATATAAACCTCCTGATAAAATTTACCTTGCCGATCAAGGACTGGAGCTCAGTTTTGTTGGTAGGAGCAACTATTTTATTGATAGCATCGATGGATCTCCTACTAATTTCAATCCCTCTTTGATGCACCATGAAACCAAGGAATTGTCCTGCCGATACACCGAATGCACACTTGTTAGGGTTCATCTTCAAACCATGCTTCCTTGTGCATTCCAACACCTTTCACAAATCGGCAAAATGTCTTGTGAAACCTCTAGACTTGACCACCACATCATCAATATAAATCTCCACCAGCTTGCCAATGAACTCATGAAAGATAAAATTCATGGCCCTTTGATAAGTAGCACCAGCATTTTTCAATCCAAAGGTCATGACTATCCATTCAAACAACCCAACATGACCAGGACATCTAAATGCAGTTTTTGGAATATCTTATTCAACCATGAATATTTGATTGTACCCTGCATTGCCATCCATAAAGCTGATGATCTGATGCCCAGCCGCAGCATCAATTAGTAGATCGGCAACTGGCATCGGGTAACCATCCATCGGTGTAGCCTTGTTAAGATTCCTGAAATCAATGCAGACCCGAAGCTTTCCATTTTTCTTGTAAACTGGAACAACATTGGAAATCCACTCGGCATACCGACATTGCCGAATAAATTTAGCTTCGATAAGTTTGGTTATTTCGGCCTTGATACTAGGAAGGATATTAGGATTACATCGGCGAGCTGGCTGCTGATGTGGCCGAAATCCAGACTTGATGGGTAACCGATGTTCAACAATTGATCGGTCTAAACCAAGCATCTCAGTATAATCCTAAGCAAAGCAATCTTTATATTCCTTTAACAGATCGATTAACTGCTGCTTACACTCAGAATTTAACTTAGCACTAATAAAAGTAGGTCTAGGTTTATCACCACTACGTATATCTACTTCTACTAAATCATCGGCCAATGTGAATCCCTGGCCTAATTTTCCATCATCGGCAAACCTATCCATTAAAACTCCTCATCAGAACCGACTGCTTGGATCGGTGGAATTTCATAATCGGCCACTTTGAGGAAATCCTTCTCCCAAATCTCTCCTGAGATGCACCTAGTCCTTTCGTAAGTGTCCGCCTCTGCCGATGCAATAACATAGGAAGAAACTCCCAGGACAATCTCAATCTTGTCGCCTACCCATTGGACCAAGCATTGGTGCATTGTTGATGGAATGCAACAATTGGCATGAATCCAGTCTCTCCCTACCAGCAGATTATAAGCACCTTTTCCACTGATCACAAAGAAAGTTGTCGACAAGGTCTTGCTGCCGATGGTCAACTCGACACAGATTGCTCCCTTAACTGGAGATACATTTCCCTCAAAGTCCTTTAGCATCATATCGGTTTTGGTCAGATCTTGATCTCCTTTTCCAAGCTGCCGCTAGACTGCATATGGCATGATGTTAATAGCAGCTCCACCATCAATTAATATCTTGGTCATCGGTTGACCATCAACTCTCCCTTTGACAAACAGAGCTTTAAGATGTTGCCTTTCATTGTCGGTGGGCTTTTCAGAGATAGCTGTCATCGGATCCAGAGCCAACTGAGCTATTTGGTCGGAAAACTCCAACTCCTCATCATCACTGGATAGTGCAAGGAACTCCATCGGCAACATAAATACCATGTTAACATCTGCCGATGGCCCTTTTCCCTTAGGATCTGACTGTTGCTGATCCCCAGACTAGCCAGAATTCTCACCCTTGCTTAGCTCTTCTCGTCTCTTGCGCTGCAGTCTCCTCTTCTGTGTCTTAGTCAATCCCTCTGGACACCATGGGGGAAGTGGTGACTGCCCTGCCGATGGTCGATGATGTTCTTTCGGCTCCATCTGATGAGTATTGGCGTCCTTGCAAAATATGAACTCATCAGGAACTCGTGCATTAGCCATCTTCTCGAGCTCCTCTTAGTTTCTAGGAAAATATGCAACACGATCGCCAAGCCTGTCGTGTACACTGAGCCTGTCCCCCAGTCGATCATGAACCGACGTTCTCCCCCTAATCGGCCCATTAAATCGCCGATTATCATCGTGATAGCGCCGATCGGATCTATCATACCGATCATAACCATTGCATTCAGGGCAATTTCTAACAGTAGGCAACTTAATGTTTTGCTCCTAGCAATGGATGAAGAACGGGCAATTCCAGTGATCTCTGTGCCGATTCCACTCTTGTCGGCGTCTTTCTTCTTCCCGATGATAGTCTTCTTGCTGGCGCCGATACCGATCCTCACGTTGCTGCCAAGTCTCCCGAGGTCTTCTATGAGTTATCACAATACCAGATCGAGGAGGCCTTCCTGAATTAGATCCCTCCTAGATCAAACCCTTTCCTTTAGCATCGGCAGCAGTAATCTGATGTTGAGGATCAACCGATGCACTTCTTTCAGCTGCCTCTGACGTCAGCACCTTGGTTTTCCCCTTAGCGTCCAACATGTTTATCGGAAAAGGGTGTTGATCAATCTGCATCAGCTTCTGAGCTTTGGAACTATCAAACTTGATTCTCCCAGATTCAATAGCCGATTGCAGCTGTTGCCTGAAAACTTTGCACTATTTAGGGTTTAGGGTTTAGGTGCTATGAGAAGTTGCGTTATGCCATTTGCAATATTTCATCTTTTTCAACTCTTCAGCCGATGGAATCACATGATTGGGTGATAACTTGATCTGGCCTTCCTGAAGTAGAAAGTCAAATATCCTATCGGCCTTAGTAATGTCGAATGCAAACTTCTCTGGCTATTTATGTCCGAAAGGGCAAGACATCAGCTTCTTGTTTTTTACCCACTCCGCCAAACCGATGACTGGCTCCTCATCAGAATCCGAGCTTGTTGCTTCATCAATAAATGACACTTTCTTGTTTCATGCTCTCTTGGGCTCAAAAGGTCAGATATCCTGATCAGAAATTCTCTGCACCAAGTGACTCAAGCTTTCGAACTCTTGAGAGGCATACTTGTCTCTGATGTGTGGTAACAAACCCTGGAAGGCCAAATTGGCTAGCTGCCGATCGTCCAAAACCAGACTATACCATTTGTTCTTGACCTCCCGCATTCTCTGCACAAAGCTTTCAACCGATTCATCATTGCATTGCATCAATTTGACCAAATCGATGATCTTCTTCTCATGGACTCTAGAAAAGAAGTATTTGTGGAATTGCTTCTCCAGATCGGCCCAAGTAATCACTGAGTTAGGAGGTAACGAGATAAACCAAGTGAAAGCCGATCCAGATAAGGATGATGAGAACAAGCGAACCCTTAACTCATCTCTGTTAGCAGCTTCTCCACACTGGATGATAAACCTGTTAACATGCTCCATAGTTGATGTATCATCCTGTCCAGAAAACTTAGTGAAATCTGGTACCTTGTACCGATTTGGAAGTGGGATTAAATCATATGCAGGAGGATACGGTGTCCGATAAGAGTAGGTGTTGACTTTGGGTTTTATCCCGAATTGATCCCTCATTACTTCAGCTATCTTATCGGCCCAATAAGAATCGGCATCTTGAAGATGAAGCGGTTGCAGATCTGGCACCTGCTGATAGGCTTCCACGTGTCTATGCGGTGCGCGGTCTGCATGGAACATTGGGTTAATCATCTGACCACCAATCTGCTGACCACCGATCTGTTGACCACCAATCTGCTGACCAAGATTCATCGGCTGGTTGGTCAACCCTTGATTCTGGAACCCAGGTTGGATTTGGCCCTGCTGAAACCCTGTAGCCTGATGATTCTGCTGTGGAAACACGAATTGCCCAGGCCATCCACTATTAACATTCATCGGCATAGACCCTGCCGATGACTGGTAATTAGGCCTCATCATTGAATTGACATACCCTGACTGAGTCATAAACCTTTGCTGTGTCAGCATTGAATCTGTCGATGCATTAGGCATCTGGAACGTTGGAGCTTGAGAATTCCTAGTGTAAGGTCTTGCAGTAGTAGTTGTAGTATACTAGGGACTCTGATTCATCGGCAAATTTGGAGCTGCCGATGCCATAGGAGCCTTGCCTCTCACATCAGCCGTCTGAGATGTGCCAGGTGTCATCAACGTCAACTCTGGGGGAATACCATAACCCCACCAGTTAGGAGGAGGGACCGATCCCGACATCGCCGATGCCAATAGATCTGTAGCAATCTTGATTTGCTCATCTGAAGTTGATGGATTGGTTAGCATCGGTGTGGAATGTGCATTAGTAACTTCCAACGTGCTTGGAGGAACAGCAGTTTCTGTGCCCAGAGCGGCTGCAGCAACCGATGGAGCTGTGACCACCGGTGATCCTAGCTGACGATGAGAAGGGCCCACATAATTTGGTGGCAATTGTCCCTCTTTGAAAGTTCTAGCCACGGCATTGAAAATTGTATTGGACAGCACACCAGCTTGATTGATCAAGGCACGGTTAATAGCACTATCAACCATGTCTTGGAGTTTACCAGGATTGGCTTCAAAAGTAACCTGCCGAGGTGCCGGTACCGCTTCCTTCTAGATCACCTCACCACTCCTGTTGATGCTGAAGGATTTCAAACATTGCTGCTTGTAGTCCTCCATGGCTTTTGCAATGGCTTGCTTCTGCTCATCTCTGAGATTGGCTTCTGTCACGGGGATGAAGTTCTCCAAGTCGAACTCAGAAGTCGCCATGTCGATCTTGATCTTGGATAGGTCCCACCGGGCGTGCCAAAAGATGTGTTGATGCAAAAGCTGGATCTACAAACACAAAGGGCTAATACCCAATTCAAACGTTAAGGCGTGCCAACCGATTTGACCTTACTATCGGCAAAGGTGATAACTCTAATACTTTAGTCCTGACAACAGCGATGCGCCCGGATGTCACGGCCAAGAGGTATTCACGCGGAACTCGAGAATACGCCGAGCTTAAGTCGACAAATTCCTAAGAACTTGTAGTAAAAAGGAAAAGTATGACGAAGTCGTTGAAAAAGTAGATGCTGGAATTTGAGTAAAAACTTGTGTTTGATCGATTCATAGATACTTCATTACAAGGCCCTAGGGTCTACATTTATACCCTGCTCAAAGAGCTACAATCAGACACGACTAGGACTCGAATTCCAATTAAAACAGAATCTGTATACAAAGTGAATTTAAATATCTATGGAAAACATAAAACTATCCTCCCGTGACAAACTGGGACACCACCATAGGTCAATCAGCAACCTTCACGTTTCCCTTCCGAATCATCGGCAAACTTTTCATCATAGCCATCGGCAAAGACTAACACTAACCATCGGCACGAACGCGTCACCACCTCTGGACTTAGTCACATTCAGCTGTCTCTTTATCAGCAACCGTCCTCATCGGCCACTCCCCTGCAGACTAATTACTGTTGCCTCATCAGCCGATCTATACTTTACCGATCCCTGGGCATGCATCCAAAAACGGTGTCAACACTAGGTAGTGACGCTAAGAAGAGCCAACACTTGGCTTGAGCTAGGATCTTTTGATCCCCAGGAGGTCAAGAGTCTCGAGTTAGATGATATTGAGAGCTGTTGCCTCTATCCATCAGCACCTTCTAGTGTTGAGTGTTGACGATGATGGGGTCAACGACGAGTGGGTAGACGCCTAGGCTGACAATGCAGTCAGGGTGGTCATCGGGGTTGAAAGTGATAGGGGTGTCAAACCAGTCGAGATACCGGGGTACCGCCATCCGAGCGGCAAAGACCTCCCACCATTCCCTCTTGCGCTGTCGAGTCGTGAGCTGCGTCGAGGGGCCGCCGTAGATCATGTAGAAGTCGTGAACCTCTGGGAACTTGTCGTTGTCCTCGCCGCTACCTTTGTTGCTGTCCTTGTCTTTCATCTAGTCATTTTTCGTAATGCCCAGACTGTTGAAATATTTCTTTTGCATACGGCTGTCCTCAAGCTTGTGGTAGGCCCCTCCCTTATGCTAAGGGCAGGGCTCCTTTAGCATCTTGTCGAAGATGGCTCCCTCCGGGGGCCTTGAGGCTTCTTGCGCTCGACCGCGGCGATGAAGTCATCATTGATTGCCTCGCACTTGCTTTGATGTGCCTTTTCTTTTCCTTGCTGTTCTTCTTAAGACCTCTGCTTGGGCCCTCATCGTCGTTCGCCCGCGCCTGTCTCTTATCATTCTTGTTGCTGAAGAATGCTCAAACCGCTCGTCGATGGTTTGCAGGTGATTACGCCCTAACTCCCGCACCAGATCCTTGCAAGTGGTGCCTGACACAAATGCCAGGATGACGTCATGGTCGGGGATGTGCTGGAGCTTGGTGTGCTACATCGAGAAGCGTTGAGCGTACTCGCAGAGAGACTCCCTAGGTTTTTGTTTCCATTTGCTGAGGTCCCATGAGTTGCCATGGTAGACATAGATTCCCTTGAAGTTCCCCTCAAAAACCTAGACTACATCGGCCCAGTCATGGATTTGGTGGGGGGGAGCTCGTTGAGCCATTTGTGAGCGGTGTCAGAGAGGAACAAAGGTAGTTGACAGATGATGGCACAGTCATCTCCTCGAGCCCCGCCCAGCTGGCATGCCAGCCGGAAATTGGCTAGCCATAGCTCGGGCTTCGTCTCGCCGTTGTACTTGGCGATGCTCGTCGAGGGGAAAAGGGGGTTGGGCAGCGGCATGCTTGTTGGCAAATCTTAACGCACACCAGCTAGAGTAAGATGTGACAAGTATCTAGAAATGGTGGCGCCTAACCAGCACTGCTTAAATGCAAGCCTAAGATGTTAGTAGGATAGGGTGTTAGGCTACCCTGAGCAACGGCTCCAGAAATTCTAAGCAACACTAAGCTCTAGCGATGACGTAAGATGTACCAATGGTAACTCTGCAAGCGCACAGATACCGATGTAGCACTTTGACCGTGGTGAGTATCCGTGGTGTCGTAATTTATAGTTTGTCTAAGGGAATGCGTGCTAGAGGAGATAGCAAGGAAGGGAAATCCTGTCTCAGCTAGGATCAACTAAGGTAGTGAGGTAATAGAGATGTAACAGAAGGTTGATGTGGTTAGGGATAACTCTAAGATAACTAGTGTAGTGTAGCTAGGTGGGAGGACAACGAGTGAGAAAAGACTCCTATGACTCTAACTTTAGTCCTGTGAACCAATCTAGTCTAGTAGCGGACACACTCTAACGTCGCCAAACTTAACTGCTTCTTTGTTGGAAGTCGACTGCAATAGGAGGACGAAACTCCTATCCAAGCGGACTCATTTCTTATGGGTTCCTACAGACCGTACCCGACGTGAATAGAACCTACTGGGAAGCAGAGGCCTGTAACGCTTCACCACTGCCCGCTATCACGTTTGATACAGTGGTATTCAAGGGCAGGATTTAGCCTAAGAACCACGCTTATGCTAACTCCTACTACTCAAACTAAGTATACGACCTAGTCCAAGCACAGTGTTACCGATAGAGAAAACAACCCAAGCACTTAAGACTAACTTAGCCAGTATATAACTACTATAAGATAGACTAGGACACTATAATAGAATATTGCACTAAGTAAATACTGAAAGTAAATACTAAGGAAAATTTAAGGAAAAGTAAATATATTAAATACTCAAAGTCTTACAAGAGAAAAGGTATAGAGGAATACCAGACTCTCTAGAAGATGACTCTGGAGACTCCGAGCTTCGCTCGACTCAACTCTAACTCCCACACTAGACTAACATTGACACTTACAAGTGGAAAGCTAGAGCTAACTTGAAACACACACACTAGATATGGTGGATGCAGCCTCTATTTATAAGGGGAGTAGAGGGGGTGCCACGTCAGTGATCCATGTGCTTCTCACTTTTCCACCCTTGGATAAACCATCATTAGAGCCACCTTAGATGGACATCAAAGATCATCTGCACATGTTGCCAAAGTCGGTGGAGTGTAACCGACCTTGAGTTGATCCACATCTCAGGTCGGTCGACCTGACATTCTGCTAGGTGGGGCCACCATGAGCCTTCTAGAAGGTCCTAGAGGTCGGTGGAGTGGAGCTGACAGGTGGGTCCCACTAGGGCCCAGTCGGCCGACTGAGGTTTGGTGAGGTGGGCCCACCAGCTTTCCTCCATTGCTGTCCCCATTTGTCATGGAGTGCAACATGTGTTCATCTTTAGTCTAGTTCTTCTGGTGGGTCCATGGATCCTTGTACCCCCATCTTTCACCCTTGAACATAAAAACAAGTGTGATCTGAGGGTCGAGATGGACTTGAATGTGTTGCCATATGATCCTAGAATTGAGCCAGCACCTAGACCACCCCAAGTGTAGGTCGGCCGACTTGGACTTGGTGGGTCCAGGAGCTCATTTTCCTCCAAATGTAAGTGTACCTGCATCCAAATACTTAGAGCACAAGTGGAAACTCTTAGTGATAAAGGATGCTTATGCTATGCCATTCTTCCACTATTTCTGGCATGTTGACGGTGTTTCCATGTGTGGATTTTATAGCTTATCCACCGTCAACAAGATCCCCCCAAGCTTAACCTTTACTCGTCCCGAGCAAATAATTAAACTTAGTGACCAGGAGTTGCTGTGTAACACCCTAGGTGTTAAGCATGCACTTAGTCTCATAAACCCTCTCATAAGCATTCTCATCAAGCATAAGCATAAGCATAGCATCACATAAGCATAGTAGTATTTCAAGTGTGATTTTATGTGCTTAATTTAGATGAATTAAATAAGACAAAAATGGTAT
>Ga0182004_10005794_pt1 | contig 10066 bp, 8 predicted proteins | sample Sormic07211540_1_FD_120479 | JGI IMG/M metagenome (GOLD analysis project Ga0182004, IMG submission 120479) | Endophyte microbial communities from Sorghum bicolor roots, Mead, Nebraska, USA - 072115-40_1 MetaG | ecosystem: Host-associated > Plants > Roots > Unclassified | place: USA: Nebraska... | reverse complement strand
TTTGTGTTTTTACACTGTGATTACATTTAATTTTAGTCTTCTTTTGATGCCTACTTTTATGATGAATCAAGCCCGCTAATTTTTTGCAGTGTTGATTAAACCTTAGGCATTTCACTTTTATTTTTCTTGGTTTGATAGAGTTTTAAACCTACCTATATTTGTTGAAGAGTGGTGTAAACTGTAAAGACACACCCGCGCGGATGTATGTCAACTATATTTTTAGATTTAACTTGCAATATACAGCCACGGTGAATATACACATCTTTGGATGGAACAAGGATATATCTTCAAAGAAAAATTCATCCATGAAAAAAATATTGCAGATAACATAGATGGGTAACTAACTCAGAGTCACCATCGCTTGCAATAACAATATCTATGATTTAACTATTTCTATATATTGTTGATGGTGAATCTTGCCACGGACACTCAAATGGATACCTGATTCTACAATATATATCTATGTGAAATAGACCTAAAGCCACATATAACAGTATTACCTATTTGACAAGCACTGTTATTTACACATATATACTCGAACCTGTATACAAGATGTTATGGAGATGCGGCAGAACTTATTCATGAATTTATTGTCTCATGAAAGAAATAGTATCAGAGATTTCTTCCTATCAATATAAGACATTATCTTAGTCGTATCATGAAAATGTCTATACAATAGAGTTTGAGAGTCTACAACGCCACACTCTCCGTGATTATGTTAATTTCACAAACTTTATTTTTGAATTAAATGTCACTTTAACATTGGCATTTACTATTTATAATATTGTTATTTTATCTTGCGATTCTTAGTATAAATTGTTAGCTATCCCGTAGCAACGCACGGGTACGCTACCTAGTCCCAACTACGTAAATCTAAGTTTATGCCATGTATCTGTATTTGTTTAGGCTCTACTCCCTACATCTGTAGGCTTCTTTGCTGGAGCCAGAGCTCCTCTTCCAATCGCGCAGAAGCGTGTTTGGTGCAGCACCCTGCTACTCTCCAATTGTGATCAAAATGATCAAGGGGTGCGATGTTCGGGTGGTCAACGTGGTGTGATCTGTTCGCGTGATGTGTGACTTCACGATTCATTTGGCTAATAAGCCATGACAAAAAGTACTATTGACTAATTTATTATAACAGAAAAACACCGCTGAATGACTAGCAGATTCAGCTGATAATACCTGATAATAATAAAGAGATAGAAGTAAATTTTTTCAATTTTTTTTCATATACATGTAAGATATAAGACTCCTACGAAACCAAATTTCAATCTCAAATACGTCTATTTAGGAACATTAGTCAAGTATGACCTCTACGTTGACCTGCACCATTATTTTTCTTGGATTCAAAAACTACTGATGATTGTGTCTGAAACGCAAAATAAAAAAATAAAACAAACGGCACAAAAACAAAAAAAAAGCATGGGAAAAATAAAAAATAAAAGGAAAAATTAAAAAACTCTCCGTATATAATATTAAACATTAAAATAAGATTCATATTTTCTTTGAGCCCATTTTTTATTTCAAAATATCTTGGTGTCCTTTGGCACGGCCGGACTCCGTATGCGTGCCGCAGATATGAAAGTTAGAAATCAACCCAAATAAGAAGGCAGAAAATAATCAAAGCTACTAACAAATAAAAAGATAAACTCTAAGTCAAAACAAAAAAGTCGTTCTTCGTCTGAATTGGCTTATGTTTCTAGAATTGAACTCGCATATGCTTACATCATAAATTTGTTTACTACAACGATCATTGCCACATTGTCGAGCACACATCACCATTGTGTTGTTCAATCAGAGGAAAAGGATCTCGCTGCTAATTCATTCCATGGTCAGGTCTCATCGATTGAGATGCTCTACAGGGTCCGCTGTTGTCGTGAGTGACGAATCCAGATACTGTATAGCAACTTCGCCAACATGTGCGAGCTCTCGCTCCACCTTTGCTATTCGCACCACTGCTATCGCGCATCACTCAGACGGCTGGGATCTAAGGAGGAGCACCCCATGCTAAAACTCCTATTCATCGGGACATGTCGGCCATCACCTTTCTTCACCAAGATGGTTGGTGTTCTCATTCGCTTGTCTTATTAGCCGTATTTTTTCTGTCAACCAGCAGTGTTTTTCTCTCACAATAAATCAACCAACAATAGTTTCAGCAATGACTTTTCAGACCAGCGAACAGTCATCCCTAGCATGGACTACTTGTCATCCAAGGTGTTGGAATGGTCCACACGCCAGACATGCAACGGGAGTTGGCCTGAATAGCTGAACTCCTAGACCTATGCGTGTCTTTGCCACTGACACTAGAGGTACACCCCCGAGTCCCCGGATGTCTCATGCCCATAGACGCAGACGGGTTGTATGCTTTCCAATGTCTTAGCAGGGTGTAACTAGACTCACTTGAGTTGGAGTAAGATGGGTAACAATAACTATAAGAATTGTCAAGGAGATGACATAACGGTGGAAGAAGTCAGTATCAAAAACAAGAAAATCGTGGTGTGTGAATTCTGATTGACACAACAATATGAAGAGACACACACAGAGACAAGTTTATTAAATTTATAGAAAGAAAAATATATAATTTCTACGCAGAGCACCTTTGATAGTCATAATAATGTGAATAAATTTAACACCGCTTTGTGTATTTTTTTTCCTAATAACGTGAAAAGGTAATTGTGAGGTGTGTCTACTTTGGAGATTAAAAATCGACGTGCCTTATATCGTGAAAATTTCCAAAAGAAAAAGGAAAATCTACCATGAGTGCTCAGGTCTACTTCAGCAATTGCATACTCTGTGAAGCTTAGAGCAATAATCAGCCACTCCCTCTGTGTTAAATTGTTAGATATTTTGGTTTTCTTTGGTATATCGCTTTTACTATATTCTAGACTAGACATAATATATATCTAAATATACAATAAAACATAAGTATATATTTAGTAAAGCCAAAATTTTTATAACTTAGTGACAGGGTAGAAACTTCCTCGGAGAGAAGCAATATATAATATTCACATATACACATTACCTGATAGCAAATAGAATACGCGATGTATTGCTTAGGGAGAATAGTTGTGTACATATAGACTCAATGGGGAGCCGGGTACGGCAGGCCCATAGGCCGTGACACGTTTACAGTCTAACACTCCCCGCAGTTGGAACTGGGAGCACTGCGAACATTAAGACTGGACCTAAACTCAACGAAGACGGACGTCGGAAGCCCTTTGGTGAAGATGTCGGTGTACTGCGAAGTAGTAGGGACATGAAGAACTCGAACTTCTCCAAGGGCGACGCGATCACGAACGAAGTGGAGGTCAGTCTCAATGTGTTTGGTCCGCTGGTGCTGAACGGGGTTGGTAGATAAGTAGACGGCACTGACATTGTCACAATACACAACCGTAGCTCGACGAAGAGGACAATGGAGTTCATGGAGAAGTTGCCGTAACCAGCATGCCTCCGCAACCCCATTGGCAACAGCACGGTACTCAGCTTCGGCACTGGATCTAGACACAGTTGCTTGACGCTTCGAGGACCAAGAGACAAGATTGTCGCCCAAGAAAACACCGTACCCTGAGGTGGAACGACGAGTTTCCGGGCAGCCGGCCCAATCAGCATCGGAATAGACTGTGAGATCGACAGGCGAAGTGCGATGGAGGTGAAACCCAAGGTCCAAAGTTCCCTGTAGGCAGCGCAAAATGCGCTTCATGGCGGCGAGGTGGGGCTCTCTCGGATCATGCATATATAGACAAATCTGCTGGACGGCGTAGGCGACATCCGGACGCGTGAAGGTGAGATACTGGAGGGCACCTGCGATGCTGCGGTAGTGGGTCGGATCGGCCACAGAAACACCATCAGCAGATAACTTGGCATGAGTATCAACAGGAGTACTGCACGGCTTGCAGTCACGCATACCAGAACGGTCCAGAATGTCCAGCGTATATTGCTTCTGAGAGAGAAACAGTCCATCAGCGCGACGATCAACAGAGATACCTAGGAAATGGTGTAGAGCACCCATGTCAGTCATGGAGAATTCCCGCTGGAAGGCTGCGATGATGCGGTGAAGAAACTCTGGTGACGACGCAGTAAGAACAATATCATCCACATAGAGAAGCAAGAAGGCAGTGTCTGCACCACGTCGGTATGTGAACAGGGAGGAATCAGACTTGGCTTGCACAAAACCGAGGGAGGTGACATGACCCGCAAAGCGACTGTTCCACGCGCGGGGTGCCTGCTTCAATCCATAGAGAGACTTGTTCAACCGGCATACGTACTCAGGCCGAGAGGAGTCGACGAACCCGGAGGGCTGTTGGCAGTACACTATCTCAGTCAAAGTTCCATGAAGAAACGCATTCTTGACATCCAGCTGATGAATGGGCCAAGAACGAGAGAGAGCCAGGGTGAGCACAACACGGACAGTGGCGGGTTTGACGACGGGGCTGAAGGTCTCCTCATAATCAATGCCGGGACGCTGAGTGAAGCCTCGGAGAACCCATCTGGCCTTGTAACGATCAAGAGAGCCATCAGCGAGAAATTTGTGACGATAAACCCATTTACCGGTAACAACGTTCACGCCTGGTGGACGGGGAACGAGCGTCCAGGTAGAATTGGCTTGGAGAGCGTCAAATTCCGCCTGCATCGCGGCACGCCAGTGGGGATCAGCGAGAGCCGAGCGGAGAGTCTTCGGAGGTGGGGCGAGCGGGGCAGCATGCAGGTTCAAGCGGTCAACCGGTTGAATGAAACCAGATTTTCCACGAGTCCGCATGCCGTGATCGTTGACAACCGGTGCAATCGCCTAAGGCCGGGTGTTGACGGTGCGGCCACCTCTACTGGCAGCTACCTGCGACGAGGAGTCAGCAGGGGTAGCAGAGGTGACCGATGGAGCCAGTGAGGTTGGGGCGCCGATATGGCCACCTCCGCTGGCAGCAGCCTGGGACTGGGTGTCACCAGGGGCAGCGGAGGGAACCAAAGGGGCACCGCCTGGAGCTCCAAGGGGCGAGGTAGGTGCTGGACTGCTCGGGCCAGCAGCACCGCCTGGAGCTGTCGTGGCGTGCTCGACAGTGGGCGGCGGCGCGTCACGAGTACCTGCAACCACAGCACTAGGCCCAAAGGGCATAGTGGAAGTGTCATCATCGTTCAAAAAATCAAGGGTAGCAGGGTCCGAAGGGGATGTCGACATCTCGGAGAAGGGGAATAGAGACTCATCAAACACTACGTGACGTGAGATGATGATTCTATTAGAATGAAGATCGAGACATCGATATCCCTTGTGATCGGATGAATAGCCAAGAAAGACACAAAGAGATGAACGAGGAGACAGTTTGTGTGGGCGGTGGAGGACAGATTGGGGTAACAGGCACAACCAAAAACTCGAAGGTGTGTGTAGGTGGGATGGGTGCCGTGAAGAGCAAAAAAAGGTGTGAGGCCGCCTAGGGTCTTAGTGGGGTGACGGTTTAGAAGATAGGTGGCCGTGTGTAAAGATTCAGCCCAATAGACCGGAGGGATGCTAGCCTGAAAGAGAAGCGAACGCACAATGTTATTGATAGTGCGTAGAGCGCGTTCGGCTTTACCATTTTGCTGGGAGGTGTAGGGGCACGACATGCGAAGAAGAGCACCATGGGAGAGGAGGAACGTGCGGGTCGAAGAGTTGTCGAACTCACGACCGTTGTCGCACTGGACGGCCTTCACGGTGGTGTCAAACTGTGTACGCACGTAGGCAAAGAAATTAGAGATAGTGACAAAAGTGTCAGACTTAAGGCGAAGAGGGAATGTCCAAGCATAATGAGAAAAATCATCAATAATCACGAGATAATATTTGTAACCGGACACGCTGGCGATAGGGGAGGTCCAAAGGTCACAATGTATTAAATCGAATCTGCTGCTAGCACGAGAACTAGATGACCCAAAAGGAAGGCGGACATGGCGCCCTAACTAACAAGCATGACAGATGTGTTCATGATTGGGTTTATTACAAAAAATAGCCTGGGTGCTAATAAGCTTGGACAGAGCCTCGGCGCCAACATGGCCGAGCCGACGATGCCATAAGGTAGAGGTGGGGACGGCGGCGAGGACGGGTGTGCTGCTGCTGGTGGGCGAGAAGAACGGGTAAAGGTCACCCGTGCTATTGCACCTGGCGATCACGCTCCGAGTTTGTAGGTCCTTCACAGAGAGGCCAAACGGGTCAAATTCAATGGAACAATTGTTGTCGGTGGTGAACCGACGAACAGAGATTAAGTTCTTGATAATGTTAGGGGAAACTAAAACATTATTTAGAACAAGAGAACGATGTGGTGTCGAAAAAGAATAAGACCCGGTGGAAGTAACAGGCATAAGGGCACCATTACCAACGATAATAGATGAAGGACCAGATAAGGAGGGGGAGCGAGGAGATGAAAGAATACCAGACTGGGCAGTCATGTGAGCACCTGCGCCAGAGTCAGCGTACCACTCGTTGCCGTTCGGCTGCGTCAAGGTCATCGTGTTGAAGTTGTTGACGAGGGATGACGCGTCGAAGGAAGCACCGGACATGGGGTTCCAGGATCCGTACTGAGACCCGGACGTCGATGCAGCATCCATGGGAGGGGCCGGTGCAACCGACCCACCACCATAGCCAAAGCCAGGAGGAGGCGGCAGCTGGTAGTAGCCCCCTGGTAGCTGCCCTGGTGCGGCTGGTACCCTCCCTGGTACGGCAGCATGTGCAGAGCCGGTGGTGAAGGCAGGGCGGGTGGACGCACGAAGGGCCCAGGAAGACCACCATGGCCATGCGGCCATAGCTGCAGCGTGCCGGACCAGGGGTGGATTTGGACGGGTGGAGCGCCAGGTCGAGGTCCAGCGGCGTTCTTGGGGCCGTTGTGGCCGCCGTTGCCACTGTTGCCGCCGTTGCCGCCACGCCCACGGCGGCGGTTGCGGGAGCCACCGGATCCACCGGCCGAGCCGTTGCCACCAGTAGTGCCCCCGGAGGCAGATGGGGGCGCGGCTGCTGAGTGGCCGTGACCAGTGCCTGCGCCCCGGCCTTGGGAGCGGGGGTACCGTCGTCGCTGATGTCGAGGTCGTGGACGTCGATCTCCTCCAGGAGCAGCAGGGTACGTGCCTCGACGAAGGTCGGGAACGGGCGCTGCATCTTGAGGTTGGACACCATATGCTTGAATTTGCTGTTGAGGCCACGAAGAAGGGTGAGAACGAGCTGTCGGTCGCCGATCGGATCGCCGAAGTCATTGAGGCGGCCATCGTCTCGAGGCGCCAGTAGTAGTCCGTGACGTTGAGATCGCCTTGTTTGAAGGACCGAAATTCGGCCTCCAGGAGCAGCGCGCGGGACTCGCGCTGGCCGAGGAACTCGTCCTCGAGGTACACCCAGGAGGCGCGGGCGGCGGGGTTACGAAGCATCAAGGACTGCTGCAAGTCGTTGGAGACGGTGCAGTAGATCCAAGTGACGACGCAGCAATCCACCGTCTTCCATGCCGGGCGAGTTGGATGCGCGGTGTCGGTGAGGACGTGGTCCTGGAGGTTGTACTTGCCGAGTACGACGTGGAACATGGATCGCCAACGCCGATAGTTGTTGGCCGACTTGTCCAATGTCACCGAGATCAGGATCTTGATGTTGTGGACACCGATCGCTTGGGAGTGAAGGGTGGCGTTGGCAGTCTCCTGGGCGGTGAGTTCCCGGTCGAGGGCCTCAGCAGCCTCCTTAGCGAGGCGCGCGGCGGCCTGCTCGGCAGTCTCCGACATCCCGTCGGCTAGGGCTCGGCGAGGGTGATCGCGACGAGCAGGAAGGAGGCCGGCGACGGATCAGCGGCGGCGTAGAGAGGAGGGTAGAGCCTGGCGCGCGATGACTCAGAGGCGGCGGCTAGGGAAGAGGCCTGCACGCGATGGCTCAGCGGCGGTTGTTAGGGTTTGCGGAAACGAGGTCGCAGGGGTGAACCAAGCGTGATACCATGATAGCAAATAGAATACGCGATGTATTGCTTAGGGAGAATAGTTGTGTACATATAGACTCAATGGGGAGCCGGGTACGGCAGGCTCATAGGCCGTGACACGTTTACAGTCTAACATTACCTTTGTGTTTGTGCATGAGCAATGGAAGCTGCATGTCCCCGGATGTACACAATAAGATCTCGTTTGGCACAAATCCACATCATTAGTAAAGCTATTTTTAGAGGCTTCAGCTCTATAAATAACTTTATCGGTGGAGTTAGTGCTGTTTTGGTAAATTTTTTGACAAAACAGCTCTACATGTAAAAGTTCCTTGAAATATCACCATATAGGCCATATAGAATGAGGTGAAGAAAAAAACACTATTTGAGCTCCTTTCTACTCTAAAGCTACGTGAGAACACGTTTTTAGAGGTGTTATCGGTGGAGCCATTTTATTTTATCCTATTTGAAAAAAAAAGGCTTTACACGGCCTTTGAAAGCGTTGGAGAAGCCTTACCAAACTAAATATCGAAGAAATACAAACACCAAGATCCTCCTCCTCCTTCACTTTCTCAAAACTGATCCAAATGAATTGCCTGATACTAGGCCTTGTTTAGTTTTCAAAAAAATTTGCAAAATTTTTCAGATTCTCCGTCACATTAGACGCATGCATAGAGAATTAAATATAGACGAATAGAAAAACTAATTGTACAGTTTAGTCGGAGTTGATGAGACGAATCTTTTAAGCCTAGTCAGTCCATGATTAAACAATATTTATCAAATACAAACGAGACTGCTACAGTGTCGATTTCTTTTAAAATTTTTTTGAACTAAACAAGGCCTTATACTAGTTGTGATCATCAGCCGACCAAAGGCGAGCCAAGGACCGGATGGCCTTTTTTTATCTCCGGTGCGTACGCGATTGCCACGTGGGTGGCTGGCACTGGCCACCACGAAGATCCAGCTCCACACGTCTCATCTGGGTCCAGCTCGGTCCGGCCGTGGCCCACCGCGCCCTGGTGGCCATCGCCCTCTCTACCCGTGAATGAACACGAGCCACAGGAATTTCTCAGCCCATCGCCTCGCCGGAGTGCCGAGTTTCTGCCAAAAAGAGGATCGCACATTCGCACGCATTCACCAACACAAAAGGGGCTTTCTTATCTTAATAACAAAAAAGAAACATTTTCATCATGGTACCGTCTATTTCCACCGTGTTTAGTTTTTTTATGAGATCTAGTTATAGACGTAGACTCTTACATTTATGAGCACACACTCGCATCTATAAACACACGTACACACATCCTTATCCATATGAGCACCTTTAAAAAAAAATATTAAACTCTTGTGAGCACAACATCGAAGTGTCATAGAAAATCGAACTAGAAATATTCAATCCTCTGCAAAATGTTCTAGATTCACTCCAAAAAAAAGTACTCAAGCATATTGAGGCCCCTTTCCTTCCAAACAAAAGGAAAGATATATTTAAAGAAGAGAGTAATTAAAGTGAGCCTTCTTAATAATAGAAACAAAGTAGAATAAAAATTTCAAAGGCAAGTTTAAAAGAAGAGAGTATTTAAAGTGAACCTTCTTAATAGAAACTTTTCTAGAGAAAAATCATTCGAAAACATAACCCTTGGTGTGACGGTTGCATGCCAATAACTATTCCAAACTTGTAGGAAAGCATCAACATCGTGGCGAGAAAGTTTGTAACTATTTTTGCCCGCCCAAAACATTTAGACCACATGAAATCAACAAATAGAGACCTCAAAGAAAAAATAAAACCATTACCTCCTTCCCCTCTCTAGAAGAATCTAAAACTAGGCTTTCAATTAAAAAAATAATATCTCCATGAAATCAAAACACACCAAAAAGAGCATCTCCAAGAGAAAATTATTTTCGTCATGGTACTGCCTATTCTCACCATATTTGGCTATTGTGAGCAGAACATCGAGGCTCTATAAAACATCGAATCAGATAGAAAGTTCTAAGTTGCTTACTCCAAAAATGTACCCAACCATACTGAACAACATATGGAAAACTCAAAAAACGGAAAACAAGCTTGAGTGCCTCCCCTTTCCTTCCAAACAAAAGGAAAGAGATATTAACATAAACTCCTAACTTGTAGGAAAGCATCAACTTCATGGGGGACATTTTCTACCTATTTT
>Ga0182004_10005793_pt1 | contig 10067 bp, 5 predicted proteins | sample Sormic07211540_1_FD_120479 | JGI IMG/M metagenome (GOLD analysis project Ga0182004, IMG submission 120479) | Endophyte microbial communities from Sorghum bicolor roots, Mead, Nebraska, USA - 072115-40_1 MetaG | ecosystem: Host-associated > Plants > Roots > Unclassified | place: USA: Nebraska... | reverse complement strand
TGCTTTTGGATTTGTACTACGAGAAAAAGCTGCTTTTGGGCAAAAGCACTTGTGGCTTTTGGGCCCTTTGGTTGGCTTTTGGCTTTTACAAAAGCAAAAGCAGGTTCAAAAGCCCAACCAAAGTGACCCTTAGTAGAGGGTACCTAGGGTCTTCTTGCTGTTTTGGTTTCGTGTGAAGTTTGAGTGTCATCGGTAATCTTTGGTTTACCGGGTTTGTTGGTTCTTGTTAAAATCTAATTCTTCTGCTCAATGAAATATATGCCGAGCATGTTCTCAAAAAAAAACTTCTGGCAGCTATTGAAGACCAAAATCCGATGGAACCAATTTGTGAGGATGTAGCCGTTGCCATCTCCTCCTTTCACTTGATCTGTGCCGGACGCTTTTGATAATTCTTCCATGTTAATGATCAGCTCTTCTAGCACCACTGCAATCCTCCTACTTGAACATCGACAACCATCCTCTTAACATTTTTGCGATTCAACAACCGGTTGATTTAGTCCTTCCCATCAACTGAAATTTTCTATGCACTTACATTGTTTTATAGCTATATTTACACTATCTTATTACTATATTTACAACAATTTCTTCAGTATAACTTATTTTTATGGATTCCAGACATCAGAGAAATATATATCAAATTATTCATAAATTCTTCACAAATTTTTAAAAATAAAAATTCAAACAAAACTGTTGCAACCGGAAGGAGCACCCTTGCCGAAGACGCCCGCGCACACGCGTCCCCAGGCAAAAGGAAACAGCGTCGACCTCTCTCTTGGCAACCAGCACGGACCCACGAGCAACTCCCTCTCCTTTGCTCACAAACACGCTGGTCACCACGCAACTAGGCAAGCAGGCCGCCTAAAGTCGGCTCCTTCTAGGAAACAGATGGGACGCCATCGACAGCAAAAAAACGGTTGAGAAATCATCCTAAATTAACCGGTTGACATATAGCAATACTGTTCTGATCAGCACATCCTCAAACCTGTCCATACCACCCCCTGAAAACACATCTCATTTCTCAATTTCCATAATGACCACAAAACAGAAGACGAAATCACATTAGCAATTAAAAAATTCTTGTTGGCGCAACTCCAAGACCTTGGCTAAAATTAGTAGACAAATTTCATTATTTAGCTATTTTGTAAAATAGAAAACTTCTTAAAAAAAATTCTACAACAGTCTTGCTATTTTACAAAATCAGATAGACAGTGTCAGTGGTTGGTTATATATGGACACCGAAGATCAAAGGATAGCCAATTTTCTATTTTACAAAACCAAATAACACATCTGTTGGAGCCTACATTTTGCTATGCAAATTCTAAATTAGCCTCTACAACCAGAAATAGCCATGCTCTTGGAGTTGCTCTTAGCGACCCACAACCTTGCTACATATTCATAGTTAGAGCCGATGTTAACACCTGTCACTTAACCATTCTCCAAACATTTGTTGCCACACAATAGTCAAAAAATAAATGTGTAATGGACTCAAGCTCATTACAGAAAAGGTAAGTGGGATCAGAAACCAAACCTCCCTTCTCTTTTGCAAATTGTCCCTCGTCAGTGTTCTGTTGTGGGAAACAACCATAGGAAGAACTGTACTCTAGGATTTGACGCTTTTTTTTTACCTGCAATGACACTGAATATTTGCCTCCGGATGTGGTGGATATGGTTTTTATCTGTGTTTTATTGATACATAGTAAACTCAGGTTTCCTTTTCATTTGCATCTCTTTTGTAATACTGACTTTCATATTCTTGTGAACCATAATGACGTGTATAAGGATCTGTTTTAGCTCATTTATGCCCCTTAAATATTATGTTAATCATCAGTTACAAGTCAGCACACAACGGGGAAAAAATGTTAGCCCTACGAGCATTCTTGTTGATTGTATGCAAGACATACCGCCCCTTTCTTTTTTTTAAAAGATCCGACAAAGCTGTATGCAAGACATACCCTGGATGGGAGGTTTACTGATTATGCGCATGCTAGATGTACCACACAGCCTTTTTTTATAAGTCAGGCAGGTTACAAGCTGATGAAATATATAAGCTGATATTAAGGTTGAATGACTACAAATTAGGCCGCGTGAAGGATCAAGCCATAATTAAAGAAACACGGTCCATGCTGACTAAGTATTAGTGGTTCCTGTAAGCCACGGGTGTTCATTATTTCAGAGATTTCATTGCTTTTGATTCAGCAGATGCATAATTCTTGCACGGAGTCTAATAGTTACCAGCAGCAACATGCACAGTAAACTTTCCTGTTTTACCACATAAGCTTTCGCTTTTTTTGAATCCTACTGTTGCTTAAACATGATTGGCAAGAGACAAGAAAAGCCCTTAATTTCATGGAACACTGCTGAATAGTCACTGTGTTTTTTGTTTTTGTTTTACAGTAGTCAGTACTCACTACAGTTTGCTATAACCTGTATGTTAGGTGTAATGTTTGTCTTGTCGCTAAATTGGATCCTGATTCTTGAAGGTATAATGATATGAGCACATTAACTCAACACTTGCCCATACCTTTGATTCTTTGGAAGTCTGGACCTTTAGCCTTGGAGCTTAGCCTTTTTAGTTAGTTAAACTAAAAGCTTGAGGTTAGCCTTTAGAGAATTTCAAAAGCTACAACATTCAGACTTGACTATAGACTCTAGCTGGATCTTGCCTCTTTTGTGTAGGAAGTAAACAAAAATATTAGATCAGATGATTAAAACACGAGGGTGAGAAGGTTAGGTCGCTATGAAACAGCTTAGGTCTGTTAGTTATCTTACACACTGTACAGTAGCTAGACTCTGTACTTAACTCGATAGGCCTAATCATCGCATCAGTGATCTATGGACTAGATCACTAGATGAATAAGGCAGTCGGCATGATGCAGCCATGGAGGGCTGTCAGAGCCAATTGTAGCTTTGCGAAGCTTGTCTTGCAAGCACCCTACAGCACGGCAAGAACACATGCCCCCACAGAATCATACGCTATGTCCTTTGTCTATCTCCCTATATATACCCCTGCCATTCCAGTAAAGACATCGTGTAAAGACAATGGCAGTTTTTCTGCTGCTTGTTGTTTTCTCTCTTTCCTTTGCAATTTATCCCGTTCGAACTACTCCAGGATCTCATGCAGAAGTATTATTTTTCATAGAGTTCTCAGTCCTTTTTATCTTTTGATCAAATCATGTCTTCACATTTATGTATTCTGTATTTCTGTTGCCTTGCAGGTTCACATTGTGTACTTGGGCCACAACAATGGCCTCAGTCCTTCTCTAACTACACATTCTCATCTGCAACTCCTGTCGAGAGTATTTACAAAGTAATTGTATCTCTTTTCTCCTGCTGTAGTTGGTGTACAAATTATGGGAACTACGAAAATACATGTGGAGCTTCTAGTAAATTTGATTTAACATAGACATTGTACATAAACTTCATACTTTGTTAAACAGTTTTTAATCCATAATTTTCCTCGGTCAATTATGTTTGCTGGATAAACAAACACTTCAATAAAATATAAAAGAATAATGCAAGTCAGCTATTTCTGCAAATTTATCATGACCGTTACATTTGTTTACTGTTTAGACTATTATGTCAAAACTCATTTAATTTGGCCTTGTTTAGTTCCAAAAAAATTTGCAAAATTTTTCAGATTCTCCATCACATCAAATTTTTAGACGCATGCATGAAGTATTAAATATAGACGAAAATAAAAACTAATTGCACAGTTTGGTCGGAATTGACGAGACGAATCTTTTGAGTCTAGTTAGGATATGATTAGATAATATTTGTCAAATACAAACGAAAGTGGTACTATTCCTATTTTGCAAAAAATTTTGAAACTAAACAAAGCCACACGTAATCTGACTGGTACTTTTTTTATTAAAGACACTTACACGCTCCACGTTTCAGGCCGGATGAAGCAAGAGAAGCAATTCTGTACAGCTACAACTGTGGATTCTCTGGTTTTGCTGCATTGCTCAATTCAACACAGGCTGCCACCTTGTCTGGTAAGGAGTTATTTGTCAGAACATACATGCATTACTGCACAGTTCACTGTTAACGTGCACTTACAAGAAAGCTCATGGTCATCACAACGCAGGAACAGAAGGGGTCGTATCGGTATTCAGGAGTCGGATGCTGGAGATCCATACAACAAGGAGCTGGGATTTCATGGGCCTCCGCCTGCACATGCAGATGGAACAATCATCGCAAAGACATTTGAAATTTGGAGATGATGTGATCGTCGGTGTCCTTGATACTGGTATTTGTTCATGCCCCTGCAGCCCTGCACATCCTGTATTTGCAGTGTTTTTATTTTTCTTGCACTTTGTTGATAACAACCTTGAAAAAATGGTTTCGAGATATTCATCCCGAAAGTTGCTGGAGATAATAAATTAGATAATTGATTGAGTGGCGATCCCTCTCATACCTGCATAGAATTGAGCAACCTTGACATGAAAGATAGAATGATTAGTATGATCCCAGCACAGCATGCCCTGTGCAAAGACGAAGTTCATGTATTTTTGTAGCACTCATTCGTGTTAGTTGTTGCAAAGTGTGGTCCTTGACATTCCACTTGGATGCTTTGAGAAACATTTGAGCTTTTCATGTGCCCTCAGGAGTGTGGCCTGAATCCGAGAGCTTCAGGGATGACCCCCACTACGGCCCCATCCCGTCGTCATGGAAGGGCACGTGCGTGAAAGGCGACGAGTTCGACCCGGCCACCGCGTGCAACCGCAAGCTCATCGGCGCGCGCTACTACCTGGCCGGCTTCGAGAGCGAGGTCGGCCCGCTGAACACCAGCGACGGGTCGGAGTACCGGTCGCCGCGCGACCGCGTCGGGCACGGCACGCACACGGCGTCCACGGCCGTGGGGAGCGTGGCGCCCAACGCCAGCTACTTCGGCCTGGGCGGCGGCGCCGCCCGCGGGGGCGCGCCCAGGGCGAGGCTCGCGGTGTACAAGGTGTGCTGGTACAAGGACCTGACGGGCCGGTGCAGCGACGCCGACATCCTGGCCGCGTTCGACGACGCGCTGTGCGACGGCGTGCACGTGGTGTCGGCGTCCCTGGGGTCGCCGCCGCCGCTCATGCCGCTGCTGTCGACGAGCACCGAGATCGGGGCGTTCCACGCGATGCAGCGCGGCGTCGTGGCCGTGTTCTCGGCCGGGAACGACGGGCCGGACGCTTCCATGGTGCAGAACGTGTCGCCGTGGGGGCTCACCGTCGCCGCCAGCACCATCGACAGGAGGTTCCCGACGGTGATCACGCTCGGGAACAACGCCTCCATCGTGGTGGGTTTCTTTCTGCTCCTACGTACGTACGTACGTACGTACTTGTGCGGCGTAATCCGTAATTTCATGTGCATGGATGGTTGATCATATAGCGTACGTGCTTGGCGTACGTGTGGTTGCGCAGGGGGAGGGATTCCTTGCGAAAGCCATGAAGAATGATCTGGTCGATAGCAGCACCGTCTTCACCGATGGGTAATCCGTGATCTCTCTCACAAACACTCTCTCTGATAGCAGGCTGCTCGCATCTAACCATCTTTTCCCTGCATTTTTTGGACGAAGAACGTGCACATTCGATCAGCTGATCAACCGCACGGCGGCATCAGGGAAGATCGTGCTGTGCTTCGCCACGATGGGAACGGTGTCCAGCGACGGCGCGGCGCTGGCGGTGTACGCCGGCAATGGCGCCGGCGTGATCTTCGCCGACACCATAAGCCGGAAATCGAGCCAGGACAGCTTCTGGCCCACCGTCCACGTCGACCTGTACCAGGGCACTCAGATCCTCTACTACATCCGCGACTCCAGGTGCGTGTGGGTGCTTCGCTTCACTCAGCTCGATCAACCATGGACACACGTACGACCAAACAAACCCGCTTTCTAACTGAGCACAACTAACCCCTGCGGTCACAGCAAGCCGACGGTGCACGTATCTCCGAGCAAGACCGTCGTCGGCGAAACGCCGGCGCCGGCCGTGGCCTACTTCTCTTCTAGAGGGCCGAGCACCGTCTCTCCAAAGATCCTCAAGGTAGCCGCGCATGAACAGCACCTGAGCAAGAGAGCAAATTTGGCCCGGTCTGGGTGCCGGCAATGGGCTCAGCCCATTGCAGAACTGTTATTCTTACGCTGGTGCGTCTTGATCATGGCAGCCCGACGTGACCGCCCCCGGAGTGAACATCCTGGCGGCATGGCCGCCCAAGTCGTCGCCGACGGTAATCCCCCTGGACAAGCGGTCGACGGAGTGGAACTTCGACTCCGGCACGTCCATGTCGTGCCCGCACGTCTCCGGCATCGCCGCGGTCATCAAGTCCGTGCACCCGACCTGGTCGCCGGCGGCCGTCAAGTCCGCCCTCATGACCACAGGTATATATGCATGGTTTCTACTGGTGTCCTAGCTAGCTTGCTTTGCATCAGGAAGAATTTCCCGTCTCTGTAATGTACAATGCGTGCTCCGGTGCAGCGTACATGTACGACGACACGTCGGACGTGATGCAGGCCGGCGGGACGGTGAAGGCGGCGGACGCCTTCGACGTGGGCGCGGGGCACGTGGACCCGCTGCGCGCGCTGGACCCCGGGCTGGTGTACGACGCCGGCGCGCGCGACCACGTGCTGTTCCTCTGCAGCCTGGGCTACACGGAGTCCGCCATCCGGAGCATGGTGCTCCCTTGGCCGGCGCTGGACACGAGCTGCCCTCCCGCCGGCGGCGCGCCCCACGCGGACCTCAACTACCCGGCCATCGTGCTCCCGGACCTGGGCGGCACGGTGACGGTGAAGCGGACGGTGACCAACGTGGGCGCGAACCGGGACGCCGTGTACCGCGTCGTCTCCGTGGCCAGCCCGCAGGGGGCGCGCGCCGAGGTGTGGCCGCGGGAGCTCGTCTTCTCCTCGCGCCACGGCGGCGGCGGCGAACAGGCCTCCTACTACGTGACCGTCACCCCCGCGAAGCTGTCCCGCGGCCGGTTCGACTTCGGCGAGGTGGTCTGGTCCGACGGCTTCCACCGCGTCCGCACGCCGCTCGTCGTCAGGGTGACCAACCTGCCCGACGACGGCGTCCAGGTCCAGACCGCCAACGCCACGGCCGACGTGCACGGCGCCGACGGTCTCCACGCCGCCGCCTAGCTGCCTCCGGTTCTTGGCACGGTTCTGAGCCTGCAAGATTTTAGATATTTTCGGGTTTGTTGTGTGGACTACGATTCGTACCGAGACTTTTTCGCGTCCATTTCTTGTGTATTGGTTTTTGTCTTTTGATGAAAAGATGGTTGTGTACTCCTGGCATTGGTCAAGGCAGAACTACTGCCACGGAATTCCATGGCGTCGCTGTCAGTGGACTGATACTTGTGCAGAGTGTGCAGGGGCCCGGTCAGAGCCATCATGCCGGGATTATTGTATGCCAGTAGTTTGATGATTCACCTTGATGTTTGGGGGCATCGATTGGGGATTTTGGTCTTGTTTAGTTCGTAAAAATTTTCAAGATTCTCCGTCACATCGAATCTTTGATCGTATGCATGAAGCATTAAATATAGACAAAAATAAAAACTAATTGTACAGTTTACCTGTAACTTGTGAGATGAATCTTTTGAGTCTAGTTACTCCGTAATTGGACAATGTTTGTCAAATAAAAACGAAAGTGCTACGGTAGCCAAAAACCAAAGTTTTTGCCAACTAAACAAGGCCTTTGCGCTCCTTGTGAGACCTCAGTTTGGGGACGCCAGCATGAAGGGAATTTGTGCAAGGCACGGCAAAGCCCATGGGCAAGCCGATCACTCTTCGTCTGTGTCTACACTGTAGTCAGGCCGAGTGCAACTTTCAGAGTGTTTTCAGCACGGAACACACTCCTACAGTAATACTACTAGTAGTGTTAGGTAAGATCATGTTAAATTGACTATAAAAAGCCTTGTAATTGTGGGCAAATTCCAGCAGCGGATAGACTAAAAGCCCAAAACGGGTAGGATGGATGCAGCATACCAGATCCAATCATGAATCATCCATGGAGATGGAAGGAATATGAATCTCTAGTCCTTGTCAGGAACGACCACTCTGACGCTGACTCCCTGTGAGGTTGCACTAAACGAGCGGTGTGATGTGTGCGCATTCTTCGCCACTTTTCTAAAGCCGTGCTGATACACGATGCTACATCCAAAGCAAAAGGCTAATAAATAAGAGTAGTACTATATATGTATATATACGAGTATTTGTTTATTTACTATACATGCTCTACAATTGTATAGTATATAGGAGTATTCTAGTAGGCCCCTCACCCTTTTGGGTGTGGGTACGGACGGGCGCACTTGTTATCGTTATCTCGCCAGCGCCGTGCCATACTACGCTTTTATTTGCACTGGCGTCGATCGGATCTGTTCCTCCTGTCGGCAGATGGATCCCGTGGATCGGCGAAACAAAAGAGCTGCGCCATGTTGTAGTGCCAGTAGCTTTTGTCAGGTACAGTATACATACAAGAACGTCATCACTTCCTCCTCTCTTGGTGCAAAAGGCAGGCAGTGCAAAAATACCTGAGCTGGACAATACAAACTCGTACACTTCTTGCTTCTTATGACCTTATATAACATCTCTAACTCCAACGGTTTGTTAAAACTCATTTGACAAATCTATAATTTTGTCAAGTCTCAAAACCAAATGTCAAACCAAATGTCAAGTGAAAAAAGATGGCTTCTCTAAAAGTTTGCTAGTTGGACTTAGCAAAAGAACTTGGCATCTTAGGATTTTTGCCAAAATCACAAAATTGATCCTCCAACAAGTTGGCAAAAGTAGTTGGCAAATTAGGGTACACGTGATGCCAAACGATGGAGGACTTGACATATTTGCTAAATGAAGGGGGGGATTTTGTCAAACTCACAAAATTGCCAAATAGTTTTGTCAACTTGTTGGAAGCTGTTTTTTGTGGTTTTGACAAAAATCCTAAGATACCAAATTTTTTAAGCAAATTGTTGGAGAGTCCTCTTAGACCTTGTTTGGATACTTATCAGATTGTAGAAGCTAGACTTTAAAAGCTAGATTGCTAGAAGTTGAATTATATAAGCTATGGTTGTTTAGATCCACAGATTGCAAAGTTCAGTGTAAAATTAACTTATTATCCTCATTCTTTTATTTCTTTTGCCGTTGTGTCAATTTGAGGGACAGAATTGTCAACTTGAATCTAGAAGATGAAAAAAAGCTAAAGTTCCACAGCTTGCACGATTGTGAAATCCAGAACCTCCTAGATTGTAGAATCCGGCTAAAAGTTGAAATTTGTTTGGATATCTAGCTAGCTCCTAGAAGTCAGCTTTCATATAATTTGCTAAAACTCAAACGAGGCCTTAATACCTCTCTCTATCCTCAAAAAACTATTACATTAAAAGTATCTATGAGTCTTTCTAAAATTATCCCTCTAAATGATTTAGAAAATCATTTAAGTAAAAATCATTTTTGTTACATCTTTATACCCTTCAACAACTATTCTATATCGTTTGTGATAGATAATTATTCTCGCTCTTTATCTTTGGTTAATGAGAAACTCAGAATAGATGATGTTTACATTTGAAGACCCAAATGAAGAAACTCTTGGAGGGTATTTGTTTTTTAACCAAAATCCCTAATTTCTATAAATTAGGAATTAGAATTGCTCTAAGGGCTTGTCTAGGAGTACAACTTTGGCTCTTACAGCAGCGAGAGTGTTTAGTTGCACATACAACTCTACAACTACAATGCCAGCTGTAGTCTCTCATACAGTTACAACCACTGAATTGTAGTCTAGACGAACACTTCAAACTTTCACAGAGGAGGTGAACAAGTTATTTTTGGGAAATAGTATATGAGCCGGAGCTATTTTGAGATCTAGAGGTTGTGCTGCAATTTGTCTCCTCCTCACGTGAGGCTTGTTACGAGTAGAATGCCAAAGTACGAGAACAGAGAGGAATAGAATGAACTCGGGGTGTTTGTTTATTCATTGATCACAGGTATTTATACAGTCGGGGGGGAGAGGAAACTCTCGCCCCAAGTAAACTCGTGCCCACGATGAGTCGTGGGTGATATCACGGAGGTGGAACCGGTCTCCACGGGTACGTGCGTAGTCGTGGGT
>Ga0182004_10005792_pt1 | contig 10068 bp, 8 predicted proteins | sample Sormic07211540_1_FD_120479 | JGI IMG/M metagenome (GOLD analysis project Ga0182004, IMG submission 120479) | Endophyte microbial communities from Sorghum bicolor roots, Mead, Nebraska, USA - 072115-40_1 MetaG | ecosystem: Host-associated > Plants > Roots > Unclassified | place: USA: Nebraska... | reverse complement strand
TCACCATGACATTTTGTAACCATGCTTAGTTTTCACTTTCCAGCAGATTCTGGCTTGCCATTACCAGCTTCTGTTATAGGTTTTATTGGTGCTTCTATTTTCTGGCAGAAAACTGTATTTTAATTAATTAATTGTTGTTATAGTTAGGGCTATACTAAGATGACCTCACACATGCTTCTGGCAATTTTGCTAGTTTTGGACTTGGGATACCTGAAATGCCATTTGCAACCCCAATAAGATCAATTGTTTCTTAGCTTTTAGAATTAAGCATGACAAGCATACCCACTAGATCTGACTGCAGTATTCTTGGGAAGCTTATTCTTCACGGAAACACCTCGTATTATGTTCTTTTGATCTGGATACATTTGCATCCCCTGGAAGTTATGATACAGAAGCCTCTATGTTTGGTTCTTTTGAGTGCTGTGTGGTTTCTATAATATCGATTTTGAAAAATCTAGAGCAAACCCGTTCTATACATAAACTAACTTCTTTTTGGATACATTTTGCTAGTGTTGCATTATTAATAGCTTTGTGCAATAACTTCACTTTTCCTCTTTCAGGTAGCATTCAGGACTGGTGATTTTAACCATCAGGTGATCTTCATTGGTGGCCTCACAGATGGGCTTTTAGCTACTGAGTAAGTCAAAATAGTCTTTTCTGCACCCCCTCCCCCCCTGATAATTGAGATTGCACTAAATTTGGTCATAATATATCAATTTAACATCTATTGAATTTGGAAATAAAGGCTGTCATGATCTAACTATGTCACATCAATACATCATGGTTTATATCCATAAATAAGATAAATGTGAAATGGGCAATGGGTTTTTTCTCTTGATTCTTTTGAATGAGAACTGAAGAATTTATGTATCATGCCAACATATTCTGGTATTCTTGCATCATTTGGTGGTTCTTGTGTATTATAATTAACTTCATAATAATAGTACCAAATCAATTTCAAAAGCTATGGAATTTAGGCTAGTAGCGTTGGTAACATGCGCACACACGAGTAACAACCTTGTTCATCTAGGTGATGATACTACCTTATAGTTGAAAATTTGATTCTTGTAATGTTTCTATGGCTAAGGCGCTAAGCTCTTTCCATCATTGCAAGAACTTAGATAGTGCTTATAAAAACGATTTGCTGAGAAGTAAATTTAGCTTTTGAATCTTTTCATCTTTATAAGACCTATTCAAGGTTGGTTACCTTGCAAATGGCCTAATCTGAATCATGCCTTGTGAAAACCTAATAGATTGATTTTTTGAAAATTTAGCTATGACTCTTCTGGATGTAACATATGCTCAGAGTGTTACAAATTTCCAGCATCACTCTGGGTATGTTTCTTTAAGCTCATAATGATACATGTCAACATTTGATAAAAATTTTAATGGAGAAACTAAATCAAAATATTAAGATGTGACATAACTTCAAAGCCAATGCATCTTATTGCTCTTCTGTAAATATACTTTTGATGCATACCTTCTGTTTTTTTGTATTGCTAATTTATATTTAATTTCATTTCACTACAGCTAACTGAATTTTGAAAATCTACAGTTACTTGGAACCATTGTCACTTGCATTGGAGGTTGAGAAATGGTCCTTGGTACAGCCATTGCTTTCTTCATCATACACTGGATATGGAATTTCCAGCTTAGAGCAAGTATGATCCTTAGTCTGGAATTTAAATCAGCTTTTATTCTTGTACTGAGAAGGAGAGGGACTTTAGAATAGAACATGCTGTATATCAATATCTTTGGTGTGCTTATGTTATGATGGCATGATAGATTTATCATGCTGAAGAACTGATTAATGCTTTGAAATTTGATGCATCAGTTTAGTTAATTTTCTACATGATTCATAATTTTTAATATTCTGACTTCTGAGTGAATGTTTCTTTGCTATGGAAAGTTCTATGCATTTCCTTATCTTACTTCCACTTACCTAAACTGTTGAGCCTTAAGGTCCCTTCAATAATCAATACTATGTGGGATATTTCAGATATCAAAGTTGAAGGTTAGAAGCACTGTCCTTAAAATAAATAGAATCCACGGATATCTAAATAACTAGCTACAGCATAGCATTTGAAGTTGATAGGTTTCTTTGAGTTCAGTTAGTTCTGAAATGCAGTTTTGAAACATTAGGTGATAAGAATTAAGAACATATTCATAAGTACTTCTTTAGGACACAGGACAAAATCTGGATCCTGCAAGTATGTTGCTTCTGTATTCTTACCAGACTAACAGGGTTCTCTTAGAAACCTTTATTTTGTAGATTTAGAGCGGATTTGCGTTGGCATCCTTCTTTGTTTTCATTAGATTAGAACATAGTTCTCAAGGCGTCCAGGCGCCCCCCCATCGCCTTGCAGAACGGGCGCCTAGGCGGGCAAGGCGGGCGCCTAGGCGAGCAAGGCGGGCGCCTAGGCGTCCAGGCGCCCCCCCCCCCCCTCGCCGTGCCTCGCCTTTACGCCGTAAGAACTATGGATTAGAATATAGATAATCCTAGGATTCCATGATTGCTCTCATTATATTGTCATTCCCCTTCTGTGCTATGGAAGATTTCTTTAACCATGTGAAGCTAGTTAGTGTCAGTGATAGTGTGTTTTTCGTTTAACCCGTAGATTTACCGTTGCTTTATGCTGTCCTTTTGGATATAGTAATATGCCATTAATTATATAATTGATTTTGTTTCCCCTATTTTTATTAAATTTTCAGTTTTATTAGTTTTTCCTTTTTGCTTTTAACTTCTTCCATATTCTTGATCTCTGTATTGCTCATATTTGTTGTCTTGTTGAAGGATGCATTGGAACTAGATCAGCTCATCAGTTACCTAATAAATAAAGAAAATTCTGAAGGAGTAATATTGCTTGGTCATAGTACTGGATGCCAGGTATACTATTACCAATAACTGCTAGAGATTACTACTTTACAGTCACAAAATGTACACTGACTCTTCCGTGGGTGCCAGGATATTGTGCATTATATGCGCACAAACTTTGCTTGTTCCAAAGCAGTTTCTGGGGTCATATTACAGGTATTCTCCCTGTCCATGGTCATGTTATTGTTTTTATTTTTTCTCACGAAGTCCATGCTCATGTTCTGGATGCACAGGTAGATGACTAAAAGTTATTTAAATTTTATGTGTGCTAACTCTCTCTCTCTCAATGTAAAGCTTACTGATCAACTTTGCAACCTGTTAAAAAGAACTGATTACATTTGCTGGAACTAACTTAATATCTTTAGTGATATCTTTTTGTAACTTCTACCCTATTCTATTCTTCACTCTTCAGGCTCCAGTAAGTGATAGGGAGTATAGAGCAACCCTTCCAGAAACAGCTGAAATGATAGACCTGGCAGCGAAAATGATTAGCGAGGGCCGCGGAATGGAATTGATGCCTAGAGAAGCAAACCCAGATGCTCCTATTACTGCCTACAGGTACAATGTTTATGATTTGAGTCACAGAATTTAGAGATTGTACTGAGGTTTTGTTAGCATTGTTGGTAGCTTCTCAAAAACACTTAATTGTTTCTAATTTAGCATATTATGCTTTTTGGGTGCTTTTCCTGTTTTAAGACAGTTGTTTCTGTTTCTTTAATGGAAAATGGGTATGCCTGGTTCAAAAATGGTATGGATTCCAGTTGTTGAATGCGTATTTGTATACCAAAATCCTATTTGAACTAGCAAAGGTTCCCCTAATTAACCAGATGCCACGATACAATGACCACAAATTGACTCTAAGGATGTAAGCAGTTTGTTTATTCTTTTTGCAAGAGATAGTGCTTAGAGCACCTCCAAGAGTTCCTGATAAATCACTTGGTAAACCTATGATTATTCCAACTTCTAAAAGAGTGTAGGGAGTGATTTTTTGTCTGTCTCCAACTGTTTCCAATATTTTTCTCTAAAAAAATCAAAGAAGTCCACCAAACTTTTTTCTTTGGTAGTTTTGCTCCTTCATGCTCATCCAGAATCAGCCATCTGCGGCCACCAGTCACCATCCGCAGTCCCTAGCTGGTTATAGATGGACAAGCCGGCCTCGTTGGTGCCTGGTGTTGGTGCTTTGCTCATCAAGGCTCAAACGGTTATCACCAAGGAGGATGAGGCTAAGGGCGACGAAGGCAATGGCTTCCATGACTTGTTAGTCGGCTCCATCTACAACCCTGTTTCTGGCTGGCGATGATTGCGTGCTGGCGACGTGCCCGTTGCCCACGGCGGCGGAGCTCAATGCGTCTAACACAGAGAGTTCATGAGCGAAATGAGGAAAAAAGAACCAGACGAGGGATATGCAGCACTCAGCGCCCGCGGATATTTATGTGTGAAGCTCTCATTTTTTCCAAAGCTCAGAAAGATTTGGAATAGAAATAGAGAGTTGTTGGAGCATTGTTTTTTTCTCATTTTGCTAAAATCTTAAGATTGGGAGTAGTTTTAGCAAAATAATGGAGATGCTCTTATTGGCCAGCGTGTCCATTAGTGGCATCATTGGCCATGAATGTCACTGTATTATGGTGTCTGATCAGTCAACTTCTGGTGTTTTAATGCTTTTTGCAATTTTCCATGTCAAGCTGTCGAGTTTGCTCGCATAAGAGTTGGTATTAGTGGATGTTATGAGACTACCACTTTGAGTGATTCAAATTCAACCCATTTCTTGATCCAAAAACTGTCATGGATTTATTTGTATTCACACTTAGCGATTCAATTCAACCCATTTCTTGATCCAAAAAATTGATAGATCTGTCATGGATTTCTTTGTATTCACACTTTCTCAGTAATTGATTGGCATTTGAACTTAAGTGCCTTTCTGAACCAGGGGAGTAGTAGCCTGCCTACTTTAGTTAGTAGTGGGGTGGCTCCTCTATAGGTAATGGGAAGCCATGGTAATCATTGAAACCAACACAACCGCCAACAGCATTCACTATGCCCTTCCCCTGTTTCTGTGACCAACTGACCAGCATTCACTATGCCCTTCCCCTGTTTTTGTGGTCAACTGACCAGCATTCACTATGCCCTTCCCCTGTTTTTGTGACCAACTGCCATCTAATACAATTATGACCCACAAAGCAATGAACTAATGAAGCATAATCTACTATTTCCTCCATTCTAAAATGTATGTCTTTAGTTTTGTACTATGTCAAATGTCTTTAACTTTGACCAAGTTCGTAGAAAACCATCTACAATATCGAACATGCGATATCAAGACATTTCATGGTGGATTTAATGAAACTACTTGATGTTGTAGATGTTGGTCAATTTTTCTATGAACTTGGTCATATTAGAAAGGTTTGACTTAGGACAAACTAAAACAAGCCACATTTTGGAACTGAGGGAGTATATTGAAAGGAATTGCTTAGGTCTGTGTTGTTTAAACTTGTTAAGAAAAACTTATTCGTCAACCCTCTTTTTTGGAACTAGGCTCAAGATTTCCAGCATGTGTCCTAATAATCAATCGAAGAAGTTACGAAGGAAAAATTAGCAACAAGGGACTAAAAATGTTTCCTCATCTGTGGTATTCTAATGCATACAAGTAAATATATAGGTACCACTCCCTTTGTTCATATATGGGTGATGATGACATGTTCAGTTCAGATCTAAGTGAAGATCAGCTGAGGCAGAGACTTGGTCATATGTCAACCACACAGTGCCAGGTATGTACTGTTGTTCTACTCCTATGTTGGCTTTGCTGTCCAGGATAGTTCTATTGTTGCAAAAATCCTTGCACAGGCCATGGAAAGATCTCATTTGATAGAACTAGTATTCTCATAGGGTGCAATTCTGGTGCAAATGGCCAATCAATCAAAAAAGATATGTAGAATTCTATAAATTCTAAAAAAAAACTCAGCTATAGGTGGAATTATGTTCTAGATCCATGCATAATTTTATGATCAAATTCAATCTTGTTGGCATGAGGGGGAAAAGGACAAGTTTCAGTTCTATTAGTGTGAACAGTGTTCTTTTGTGGTCCTTTTTGTGCTATTGCAATTTTTTTTCCTCACAAACCAAATTGGGTTTGATCATGAAATTTTGCATGGATGTAGAGAATAATTTTGCATTATTTTTTTTGTTTTTCCTTTTTGTTGGTGGCTCATGTTGGGTTTCTACTCTAGCCTATCCCACCAACTTGTGACTAAACATTGTTCATTCATGTTGTATTGTATGATGGTGAGTTGTATGCGATTCGTTGAAACTCGAGCATTGCATACATTTCAGTTATCAATTCGATTTTGACTCATTTTTCGACTCTTGCATTTAATAGCTTCAGGTGCTGTGCAGGTTATTTTTTCAATGGGGGATGAATATGTACCTGAATATGTTGATAAGGAGGCTCTAGTAGACAGGTAAACGACACAACCTAAATATGCTTAGTACTAATGTGATATCATATTATATTGAACTCGTGCCATCTCTGCACTGCAGACTATGTAGAGCGCTGGGAGGTGCAGAGAAAGTTGAGATAGAATGGGGAAACCATGCTCTGTCCAATAGAGTGCAAGAAGCAGTTCGGGCCATTGTAGATTTTGTCAAGAGGGAGGGGCCCAAAGGCTGGGATGATCCATGGAGCTAGATGTAGCAGTTATATCTCATTTGTAACTAGTTTGTGCTTTTTTGCTTTTCTTTTTCTCCAATTGTAACATCATCTTTGTTTTGCATTATTCTTGGTCCATTTTTTTATACAATGATATGCTAATTTTCTCATTTTCTCCTTAGCATGCATCATGTTCTCATTCTGGTATGATGTATCACATTTGTAAATTGCAATTGCGTTCCGAATCTTGGTAACCTGATCAGTTTAGTGATTACAACTGCTCCATGGAAGTATCAACATTCAACCTCCAGAACAGGTCGTCTTGATGCACTTCATAATTTATTAACCAATTTCATTTTGTTCAACCTTCAGTTATGACATGAATGTGCTATGCCTATCAATTGAACATTTTTTGACTGACTGCCTACTTCATCGAACTACGTTTCATCTATTGTCTTCGCCATATCTGTTCCATGTTCTGCAATGTGATCATTACATTTTTGGGAGTTTTGTACTGTGATCATACACGGTGAGGTTTTGGAAGCTCTCCACTATTCGCGGTGTTGCACATACGCCCGATGCCAGCCAGACAGCATAAATCGTCTTTATTCCCAAACAAACAAAAGAGTATGGTCAATTGTTCTATATTCTTTCTCGTATCTCCACACAACTTTTGTGATCTGCTGCAATTGTTTGGCATTTTCACTTGATGGTCCACCATTATGTTCTCTTTATTTGAGGCTCTTTTTAGTCTCTTCACCCTAGATATTCCATCCCAAAAGGCCAAAAAGTACCATAATTTCGTTCTTTGCCCATGCTCTTTTGGTGCCACGGAAAGTTTGTTTTGTCCTATTGGGCATAATGGGTTTTCCATTAATTATAATGATGAACTTGCTTCCTTTTATCAAGGTGCGCCGAAAGTCATGTTCTTTCTTAAACATCTCTAGTGGTGATTATGGTTAAGCATAAACAGGATACTTGTGTTAGATCATGAATACTGATTATACGGCCCCATTTGTACATTGTTTGGAATCTAGCAGGAAACGGTTCAATTCTGTTGGAACAATGTACGGTGTACCAAACAGGCTTAGTTTGCCTCAAATCTAGTATATTGAGAGTGGAGGGTCTAGAGAACTGCTCGCTGGAAATTTTGTGAGTGGAGCTTGTATGAAACACCTACATGGCTACATACTGAAATAAAGGCATACAACAGATTGTGCAGGTTGAAAGAAAACACACATTAGTAGACGTCTAGATGAATACTAAGGACCAAAATTGCTAAAGGTCAATCTATGAGGCCAAAATTTAGTCCTCACTCTCAGATTGGCACAATGTCCTCTCAACAAAGACTAATCTTGAAAAGGTTGAGATTTGAGAATCAAGCTACAATGTGAATATTGTTCCATTATCCTGCATTCTTTTTTTTTTCGGGAACCATATCCTGCATTCTAGGATGGGTAAGTTATTCTTGATGGACAAAGCCAAAGTGTATTCCATCAGTGACCAGTCCATTGGTCTTAGAGAATTTATCATGAGCTACCTTGATAGGCTTCAAAATGCTATGGCTCTTGCGGCTAATGCCGTGTTTAGAGAATCACAATCACGAGCTGAAACCAAAAAGCAGTGCATTTTGCGCAAGTTGGTTGACCAGGGTCCATGGAGCACATCAGGTGGCGGAATGGGCAACGAATAACAGAAAAGAGAGAGGCCATGAGAAAGAAAGGAACAAGCACATGATGAGAATATTGCAAAGATTGGAGTTATTTAGAGTAAGCGAAAGATGTGCGCCGCTATTCAAATAGTCTCTGAACACACTCAATAATTTTTGAACGGAGATCATAGACGTACTAAACCCTGAATTTTAGTGGTTAACCAGGTTATTAGGTCATGTATTCAAGTTGTCACTCCTGAAATGAAAGATACACGGTGTGCAATTCCATAACCTGTATAATAATGTAGTGAACTACCCCATGTTGTCATAGTGGCAAATGTTTTGAATCAGGTACCATTGAACATATCTTTTCATGGAACATTAGTTGGGGAGAAATTGATTGATTGACAAAACCTAGTAGCTTAAATGTTTTTTAACTAATGAGTGCGAAGGATAGGTTCACCAAGGATGTACATAATCATGGACAATTTTCAGTACATTTCTTGTATCAGTATGTGATGAACAAGGGCATTTTCTTTATCCATAAGTTTATTTCCCTCTGAAAATAAAGTCTTCACTTTAGGATAGGTTCGCGTGCTCCACGTCCTGTCTACTTTGCTACACGGACATCCCTTCAACACATCTACACAGTCAATCTTCAACAATCAACACATTACTTGCAATTGCCTGGTGCCAACATCAGCTCCTGGTTAGACCATCTGGTGTGATTTTCACCAGTGCCAAAAAAACCTTAGCTTCTGTCTTCTGTTCACTTGATTTTCTTGTGCTCACATTTTTCCTTGGTCAGTACATTCGCTGTTCGCTTTTGAACAATTCATTCAACCGTGCTAGCCGGACACATCTTACTTTGATCAGTGCAAATGCTTGCTTGACTCGTAGTTGCTCTTCATCTTCAATCTTGAGTTCTTGATTGTCTTGCCGTCAAATCTTAGGGATGTATTAACTCTCCCTACACTTGTTTTTCAGAATCATATGCTAGCCACACAAGCCAAATTTTCCTCACCTTTCTTCTTCATCAATACTTGAGGACATTTATCCATCTTCATGCTCACCAACCTATTTCTCTAAAATACACACATTAGTCATCAAAGCAAGGTTGTCATTAACCACAAAAACCACTTATTTGAGGGGCTTAGAAGCTCACAATGGGTGTGAGCCTCGTCACTTTTGATGGCTGTGTTTTCCTAAACACTACACTAAATAATCAATAATCTATAGGTTTTATTCAGGCTAAATAGTTATTTAAACATTTGAAACAACCATTTAAACAAGATAAGTGGCTGAATAAAACAGAAATGGTGCACCACTATGTAGCATTTCAAATGTTTATAAACGGGAAATGGATCAAATACATATTTTTGGAAGGACAAATGGCTGGATGGCAAGGGAGTTCAGGACATAACACCTCTTGTTTTTGCACTGGTCCCTAAAAGGAGAATGAATAAGCGCACTGTGTTGGAGGCCCTCACTGAGGAGAAATGGGTTGAGGACATACAGGGTGAAGTTGGGATGACAGCCTTGTTTCAGTACCTAGACCTTTGGGATGTCTTGAATTTGGTGGAGTTGAATGAGAATATCCCTGATAAGCATATCTGGAGGTTTGGCCGGATGTTTTTTCTATCCATTATCTAAAAAAAGCATATCTGGAGGTTTTCTTCCTCGGGACAATATACAACAAAGAGCGCTTATGATATTTTATTTCAGGGAGCAATCTCCTTTGAACCTTTTGAGAGAATATGGAAATCCTGGGCACCCCCCAAATGCAAATTTTTCATGTGGCTAGTTGCTCACAACAGATTGGCAATGAGGGGTCTCCCTCATCCGGAGCACTGTCTTCTCTGTGACCAGCATGAGTAAAATATTCATCATCTTCTTGTGGGC
>Ga0182004_10005791_pt1 | contig 10069 bp, 7 predicted proteins | sample Sormic07211540_1_FD_120479 | JGI IMG/M metagenome (GOLD analysis project Ga0182004, IMG submission 120479) | Endophyte microbial communities from Sorghum bicolor roots, Mead, Nebraska, USA - 072115-40_1 MetaG | ecosystem: Host-associated > Plants > Roots > Unclassified | place: USA: Nebraska... | reverse complement strand
TTTGTCGAAAAATTCAACAAATTCAAAAAATCCAAAAAATATACCAAAGTTAATTCAAAATGAACCAAACTTTGGCATGTACTTAAGAATAGTGTAGGTGTGCCACAGAAAGAAAAAAAACATAGATCCAAAAAAACAAAAAAAAAATTGCCGAGGGCCCACTCCAGACCCTCGGCAAAGAGAGGTGTTGCCGAGGGCAGGCTGGCGGGCCCTCGGCAAAGCATGACCTCCGACAGAGCTTTGCCGAGGGCTTAACTACGGGCGCTCGGCAATGCCTAACTTCCAGAGCCGCCGTTACTCTGGACCCACACCGCCGAGCGCCCCTTCTTTGCCGAGGGCCAGCCCTCGGCAAAGATGGGCCTTGACCGAGGGCTTTTCTCTGCCGAGGGCCCGGCCCTCGGCGAAGAAGCCTTTGCCGAAGGTCGTTCTTTGCCGAGGACTGGCTCTCGGCAAAATAAATGACCCTCGGTAGCGTTGCTGTTTCCAGTAGTGCGACCTGCCGGCGAGGATCCGATCCACCACCACATGCATGCCGGCCAGGAGTACGTTAATTGGTAGCTAGAGCATGTGCATAAAGTGCATCCATTACATATTGACGCTAAGAAGAAGCTAGGGGGGAGATAAATAGGTTAACGCCATTACACCAAATCACCAAGCATGAGCGCCAAAGATAACGTTGGGTTCTGTTGGGATCTATCCAGGCAGCTAATTGTTAGCTGCTCGCTAAAAGAAGCTAGTTCATGCTTACTACCTTCATTTAAATTATAAGATGCATGTTTTTTTATTTTCTAGATAATAGCAAACGTGAGGAGTGGGTGGGCACGCGCGAGGAGGATCAGCCGAGCCTTGGGCTATAAAACGTTTATTTTATGCTATTAGTTGAGATATACTCCATGTTATTAGGTAGGTTATTTGGATCCATTCAGCTAGCTTGGAGCCAATAATATACTTTCTTAATTTTATTTTTTAAGATGCATGTTTTGTCTTTTCTAGATATATACATAGATTTTACTATGCACTCGGCTTGTTCGCTTAATCTTATCTGTCGAATCTATCAGCTAGTCAACAATATTTTTCTGTCACAACAAATCAACAAAAAGTACTTTCACCATTAGCTTATCAGTTAAGCAACAGACGGTAAATTGTCTCTAGATGTATAACAAAAACAATGTACCTAGAAAAATCAAAATCATAACGTCTTATAATTATGAATTGAAGGAGTATATATAGCAGCGCAAACTATTATGTCATCGGATCTAAACGGGGTCTTTATTGCTGATGCTAAAACTACTTTTAGTGACTAAAACATGTACTTCAAAGTATCTTATTATTATCTTACTCTTTCGGTCCTAAAAAAACATGCAATACGGCACCAGACACACATCTCAATGATTGCACCTAATATGTCAGCCTCTTAGGTCCACGGTATAGTTGATTTTTTCTTTATCTGGATATGACTTAAAGTCGGGAATGGCATGCTTTCTAGGATGGTATGGATTATTAGCTAGCACATTGGAAGTATAATACCCCCGATATTTAAAATATTTAACTTCTCTCTAGAATCGTTGTTTTTACTATATATTTAGACATAATATATATATAGATGCAGAATAAAAGTTATTCTCTCTGTCTACAAAAGAATTCAATTATGATGTTTTGAAAAGTCAAATAGTTTAAACTTTGACTAAAACTATATAAAAAAACTACTAACACTTATATTTTAATAACATTTTTTTAAATATATAAATGCTAATATTATTTATTATAGATTGATTAATCAAATTTGAGCTAATTTAACCGACACGTCCCCTATAACAATTGCATTATTTTGATTTGAAACGGTGGGACCACCTCATACGTTGCCTTGTCGTTTGCACTTGGAGTGTAATTGGGGGTTGTCTCGTCGTCGTCGATGGCGCCTGCGGATCGCAGCGCTTAGCGTAGCAGCTGCGGCCGGCGTCAGCGGTATGATGAGCTATTTTGCATGCTAATGCAATGCATATATGCAACACGGACCTGTGTAGCGCGCATGCATGCATGCATGCCACCACCGTCACGGTGTATGCCCGGGGCCCGGACAGGTGGCGTATCATCTGTGTGGGCCGCCGGCCATGGCGCGCGCTTTGAACGCTAGCTGATCATTGGCGTTTAGCTAGCCGGCTGCCTATCATCGTATCGGAGTACTCGGTGAAGGTTTCGTGACTCCACTTTTAAAATATCTATATATTAAAAACTGTATTAAAAAGTTTTATCTATATGAAATACGAAACTCTTATTATCTATTTCTTCATCATTAATTAATATACTACTACCACATTAACAAATTTTAATAATCCGATGAAACATGAATTGGATCCGTCCACGCCGACCACCAGCCGGGGCGCGCTTGCTGCTTCTACCTTCAGCGTGCATGCATGCGCGTCACGCAGGCAGCGGCGGGTGAGTGCAGTGACACACGCTTGCTTCGCTACCGCGCTACACACATGCCCTAGGCCTGCCGCCTGCGCATGCATTTCAAAATTGCATTGCATGAGACGGACGGTGGCGCCGCCGAACAGAAACGGAGGGAGATCCATCCAACGACGCGAGCGCCTGGTCGACCCTCAGCTACTGGGTGTTCTGGGCCTTGAATTACACCATGCTAGCAGAATCCGGCAACCATTAATTATTATTTTTTTCTCTCATAAAAATTCACTCAATAATAATTTCTGCTATAACTTATCAGTCAAACAAACATTTAAAAACATACATATAGAATATTAAATATAAATAAAAAGTAGTTAATTATATAGTTTATATATTTTTGCGAGACAAATTTTTTAAAACTAGTTAATCTATAACTACACACTACATTATACAAAACTTTTCAAGGTGTGAACTAAACACACCCTGCCACTACAGTCCTTGGACCTTGTTGGCTAGCTAGTAGAGGTCTTGTTTAGTTCTGATTTTTTTTTTGGTTTTTGCTACTGTAGCACTTTCGTTTTTATTTGGTAATTATTGTCCAATCATGAACTAACTAGGCTTAAAAGATTCATATCGCGATTTACAGGTAAACTGTGCAATTAGTTTTTATTTTCATCTATATTTAGTGTTTATGTATATGCCACAAGATTCGATGTGACGAAGAATCTTGAAAATTTTTTTGTTTTTGGGTGAACTAAACAAGGTATTAGTTTCTTTTGAAAAAAATTCGCCTCATCTTATCGAATATTCTTACACATGTATAAGGTATTAAATATAAATATTTTACGAGTTTACTATTAGATAGTAATTATTATATTTACTGTACTACAGTACCCTAGCTCTGTAGCTCGTGACGAGCGCCATGCGACATGCATGATTCGGCTCGGCTTTCGTTGGCAGCATGCCTGCATGCATGCAGTAGCCTGCGCATAGCTCCGGCATGCATGCCGATCGATGCTGCCTAGTTGGATTGGATCATCGCTCCGCCGTAGTTGCCAGAAGCAAGAGAGCAGCAGGATAGTAGTACTATCAATCATGGTCGTGTAGGTAGCTACTACGTTCAGTTCGCCGATTGATCTCTGCCAGGCAAACACAACGAGTTCTCTCTTTCAGGAATGTGGCAAACCCAAGAATTTCAGATCCACATATCCAACGGCCGACCACTCGCCCGAGTGCGGGAGCTAGCCCAGGATGGCTGGATTTCAGCAAGGGTAAAAATTTGCTACAAAGACATCATTCATGCATGCAATGTTGATACTTGTTGATGGGGTATTGCACTACTCAAATTATTATTGCTAGAGGACACTCTTCAGTTATGGTAATCTCTTAGGGCATGTACAACCCACAGATGGGGTTCTGTCTCTAAGCGCATTGAATCTATCATACAGACAGATATAAAGACACATCATACAATCCACATCTCTAAGTTATTTAATGTTTTGCATGTAGTTAAGATCAACTATATAAACCAATTGTGTATATCATTATATGGCTATTTGATAGAAAATATATCAAGAAGAAATAAGAGCAACATGATTATAATATTTTTTTTAGAAACATTCATATTCTACCAATGTTTGCATAAAACCATAACTAAACAACAGTCATCCGTCATTAGTGAACGAGATGAGATCAAACAAGTTTTCAGTGGCCAGAACCAACAACAGACTAAATGAACAATTACACACACAAAGACAACCGAAGGAGAAGCCAGCCGTTGGCCTGGACATCTTCGACGCGAATGCCAGCGAGCAATGGCCGGGCTGACGCGCGAGAGGAATGTTTTTGATGTGCTTGGCTGTGGATGTCGGCGGGAACGGACGACACAAGAAGCAGCACGGCGTGCATGAAGTCGAGGTCGCTGAGGACGGCGCGATGTACAATGGGAGGCCGAGCAGGCGGCAGCCGCCGCCGACTAGTCGCCCCGGGCCTGGCCCCGTTCGGTGTCCTCGCCGTCGATGGCCACACGCTCCACGCCTCCACATCCCTCCTCCCCTCCTACCGCGCCCCACAACAAGCAGAAATCGCGCCAACCACATCTAGATCCCGCGCCCTCATCTGGAGACGATGCAATCTGTACAACGCTGCTCGCGGCCGGCGCTTCAACCTAGGAGCACGCGCCCACATCGTCGCTTCGCGAGATGATGCCAATCTTGTCTCCTAGTGTCAGCAGGGTGTTTTCTGTAAAGTTTACTCCGTAGAGACAGGCTCCGTAGACCCGTTGTACATGCCCTTAGATGTCGTGACTTTTAAATAATATAATATTCCTTTCGTCTCGAAATAATTGCACATTTAGTATTCAGATTTTTTCTCAAAACAAGTGAAACCCTTTTAGATACAGCAAGAGGCAGCAGAGTACAATGTTTGCCACAAACAAACGAAAGTGTTATAGTAGCGAAGTCCAAAATCTTTTCGCATCTAAACAATGCCTTGCTAGTCATGTGAACCAGCTTTGGACGATGACCAAAAATAAATTTACTCTCTCTCTCTCTCTCTCCTTGAAAACTTCAATTATGTGATATTTAATAACGTGACAACTTTTTTTCCTTTAGCACCCTAACATGTAGTGGTTCCTTTTTTTTTCTTTGCCAACAAGGCCATGCATGAGAAAAAAAAAGAGAGGAAAAGGGTTATAGCAGAATATTACCCAAATAAGCCACTAGGTTATGTTTTGTCAGTACAGAAATCGAATTTTATTCTTGAGCCAATGCAAAGAGGTAGCCAAGTTAATTGCCACGTCGCTTTTGTCACTCGACCCAAGGGCTTAGCTAGCTCGTTTGCCAGGGGTGACGAGTGGTGTCTTTGCATTGCTAGCCAGTAGCCCCTCGCCATTTTCAGGCTACGCTAGAGAGATGTCGATGATAACAATGATTCTCTGTACATGCCAAGAAGGCAATGGATCTACGCAAAAGTCTGCAGTCAACATCAAATCTCACGCTCATATATATAGAAACCGCAAGTAGCGACCACACGAATAATGTAAGGATCTAGCAGCAGGGGTCGGTGAGTCGACGACGACGTCTATCACGCTCTACTATATCTTAATCCATATATATATAGCTAGCTCGCATGCATGCTACTGTTCATGTGGCCAGTTGAAAGCATGCAGAAAGCTTGTTCTTTTTTATTTTAATTTACGTCACCACGCCAGGTATAGAATATCATATCACTGGCTTTTCGAATGTCGGTCTCCGCTCCTTTGTTTATTTACTACCACAAGAATTGTTATTCTTTACAACAAACCACAGTAGCACTATCTAGTCTAGTCTAGCTCAGCTCCCCTGATAATTAATTAATAAATTGAGTACATATCAGCTCAGCCAAACAGAACTCAAGTTCTCCTAGCCAGCAGGCCCGCAGAACTGATATTTGAAAACCGAAAAATCTATATTATAATGATGAAAGTGAACTCCAGTCTTTCTTAGCAGAAAAAATTGCATACGTCAAAATATATGAGTGCGTGGCTCTTGTCCAAATTTCTGTCATAGCATTAATTAGGATTTAGGTGGTCTCAATTTCGAATGCTAGCGGGTGGTGTTGAATAAAGCAATTTTAGTTCCCCCCTCCCATGTCGAAGTTTGAGTCTTCAGATACCATACATGTGAGGAGAGTGTTAAAGTATCATCTTCTCAAGATAAATCATTGCAATATTCAAGCTGCAATATCAATGAATGACAAAAATGCTGAGTGGGTTGTCCTTATCCATATTTGTCATTACTCATTAGCTTAGAGGCTGTGCCATTAGCATCTAACCTCTTGCCACACCGACTTCACATTAAACAGATTCTGGCTATAACAAAACGTATGCAACAAAACAAAAATAAAACCACAATTATATAGCAAAGTTTAGCATAAAAACATTTCTGTAAAAGCTTTTAATACTAGGTGGTAATAGTTCATATGTACTATACCACTAAAAATTATTATCCAATTATGGACTAATTAGGCTCAAAAGATTCGTTTCGTCAATTTCGACCAAACTGTGTAATTAGTTTTTATTTTCATCTATATTTAATATTCCATGCATACATTTAAAGATTCGATGTGACGGGGAATCTTAAAAAATTTTGGGATTTTGGGTGGAAGTAAACAAGGCCTAAGGCTTTGTTTAGTTCCGAATTCTTTTTGGTTTTTGAATACTGTGGTGTTTTTGTTTTTTATTTTATAATTATTGTTTAATTCTAAACTAACTGGACTTAAAAAATTTATCTCACGATTTATAAGATATGTAATTACTTTTTGTTTTTATTTATATTTAGTGTTTTTTATGCATGTGCTGTAAAATTTAATGTGATGAAAATTTTTGAAAAAGTCTTTAGTTTTTGGGATGAATGGACCTAAACATGGTATGCTCTGTGCTAGTCTGATCCGAATCCACGCAGTGCTTTGATGACAGCACGGGCAGACAATATAATCATGGGCTCGGCAAGTGCATGGCTGGAGTTGCCGCAAGCGCATCGAAGATGGAAAAAGAGAGCGGACAGGCCCGTTTGTTCCGGCGGGCGCCGTGCTGTCCGGGCGTGCTGGCATGCCGTGCAGCTGCAGCTGGCCGGTCGGGCGCCGGCCGGACGAATCCAATCCAATCAGGCAACCGTCAATGAAATGGCGACGCACGCTTTGACATGACAGAGTGATTGAAACCAGCTGGTACTCCTACAGGATCGCAGAATTTGGTGCCGGCCGTGCCCGTGCTTCCCCTGCCGCATGCTTGGATGGATCATGCAGCCGTGCAGGGGAGAAATCCGGCCTTGCGTTACACCCAAAATCCAAATATTTTTTAAAATTTTTCGTAACATCAAATTTTTTTGACACATATATGGAATAATAAATATAGATAAAACAATAATTAATTATATAATTTATTTATAATTTACGAGATTTTTTTAATCTAGTTGGTTTATGGTACAAATGTAAAAGAAAGTGATACAATGTCCAAATTCAAAAAAAAAAAACTAAACAAGGAAAACAATTCCTCAGTCTCAGGAACGTGCATGTACGGGGTGCTGGGCAGGTGGTGGCGGTGAATTTTATTCAGGCGCGGATCGTAGAATGTCTCCGTGTCTGCCGCTGGACACAGGACACTTGGACAGGATCAGCAGGCAGCAGCAAAGCGTTCTGCAGCATGTACGAGTCCCCTACCGCGTTTTATGAGCCGCTGCCAAAGCAAATTCTCCTAGATTGTTTATGTTTAACTGAGATTCGAGGGAGGGTAGGGCGCGTGTCTGTCTCCCTTTTTTTCCCCCCTTTTCCTCGCATCGCATCGCACACCGGTTGGCTCTGTGATGTCGTGTGCGCGCGGTGCGTCACCATGTGTGTGTGTGGAACTAGCAGAACCAGGAACCAGGAACCGGACCGATAAAAAGGGTGCGTCTCTTTCGGCAAAGCAAGTGCATGCACAGCAGGCAGACGCAAAAAGCAATTTATACCTGCTCATGCTCAAAGCCCGGCGACCGGAGGAAGGAAAGCCATGGGGAGAGGGAGCCAAATTAAAGTGCTATTGGTCGCGCGAGAATTGGATTATTGGATCACACAACAGAGCCAGAGCCTCCCTTCCCAGTCCAGTCCCCAATACATGCAATTGTGCAATGCAAGCTTGTCCCCATGTGGCACGTATACACGGCGGTCTTGGGCGGCGGCGGCGGCGGCTGCTGCTATTTGCTGCTACTGCGGAAGCCGGGAGCCTGCGGCAGGGAATCCGCACACCCGCCGGCTGCCAGCCCACCCAGTAATCTGTTCTCCGCTCCATCATCTGCGTCGCTCCACAGTCAAGAAGGGCGCATGCTTGCAGTTGCATGCCTGTTTCAGTTATTCCCTATAGAATTTACAGTGTTCGCATCAACTTTTATCGGCCCTGTCTAATACTTTCCACGGCTGCAGAGAGCGAGACCTTACGTGTATAATTTGATTAAAGGTAGACTAATTTAACTTCTAACATTTATATACATTAATTGATGCATAAGCTGAGATATTTTAATATATTCTCTTTTCTAAAAAAAAACACTAGTTTGACTTCGAACAAAGTTAAAGCTAAAGTGAACAGCAATTTGAAACAACTGTGTGGTCTTTCCATGGCCGGATGCAAGCTTTACTTTATAATTGGATAGAAGACAAACAGATTATCAACGTATCATATGGGCATGGTAGATCAGTTTAATCCAACGGAGAAGAAGTCCTGGTATACTCATAATCCTCCTCCTAGTGTTCAGCTGGAAAACAAAAGGTAGCCGTTAATGGACATTGTCACTGCCCAACCTCGACGTCAGCGCCGCACCTGCTCCTGCTTGCGGATGCTCGACGCGTGGACAAAGGGTACGGACGCCGTGGCCATCCACCGTTCGCGATGGAAGCCCTAGCCTCGACGCCTATAAAGAACCAGCCGCCGCCACTCTCTTCTTCCAGTCCCCATCTGCCGCCGCAACTCCTCTGCTCCCAAGCAGCGCCGCAGCCGCCATTGCCTGGCCACCCCAATGCCGGTGCCCCTACGACGTCGCCCGCAACCACGGCGCAGAGACGCTGCCCTCACCGCGACGAGCACCCACCGCGCCACCGAGAGCCCGAGACGACGGCGCCCTTGCCTCGACGGCTGACACGACGCCCCGGAGCCGCCTTCGCCGAGCCGTGGCCACCGCGGCCGCGACGCCACGGACCAAACCCGTGGTGAGCCCAACACGGCCGCGCTCTCCCTCGTCGCCGAGCCCCGAGCCTGCCTCAACGACCTCGGCATCTCGGACAGCAGAAAGAGGCTCCGCGTCGTCATTCATCCTTTTCTCCGTCCGCGAACGCACCAAGAACGACGACGTTCGTGACTTGACGTCGTGCTCGCGTCGCGTCGTGCTGTGACATCGCCCACGCCCCGTGACCATGAGCCACGCCTCGTCGCTGCTGTGCTGCAGCTCCACCATCGGTGAGCCACCAGAAGCCCAAGATCCTCCCTTTCTCCTTCCAATAACCCTGTCACCGTTCTTGTCTGATGACCGGCCTTCGTGCCGCTGTCCTTCACTCCTGCAGAGGATCTTGGCCGTTGTTTGTAACGGGAAGAGTCGGGCCCATGCATGCATAACAAACAAGCGCATTTGCAAGCAAGCATACAAAGAACATAAATCCCCATCTCATGCCACGTCTCCATCTCTCCACAATCATCCATATCCATCCAAAATGCCGAAACGAGCCACCCTGTGATGCATCCCCACCCAAATGCCACGACATCCCACCCCCAGCCCCTACAAATTTGGCTTCCCAAACACCCCTCGCTGTCCACGCTGTGTGTCCAGCAACCTCCAGCAGCTCTCGCTCGTCCCTCGTCAGCTAGCGAGAGGGTGGCAGCAGCGGCAGTCACAAGTCACACACGCACCGTCTCTCTCTCTCTCTCTCTCTCTCTCCTCGATCGATCGCAAAATCCCAAATCCTAGTCTTATCATCTCGTCTTGCTGCCTCCCTTGTGACTCCCAAGGGGAAAAAGAAAGCGAGAAAGCTTCGAGCTTTGCCTCCCCCCCCCCCCCCCCCCCCCCCCCCCCCCCCCCCCCCCCCCCACCCACTGCTTCCTCTCCCCCATCCCCCTCCACCGCCTCCTTTTCTCCCCTCCCCCCCCCCCCCCTCCTCTCCC
>Ga0182004_10005790_pt1 | contig 10070 bp, 7 predicted proteins | sample Sormic07211540_1_FD_120479 | JGI IMG/M metagenome (GOLD analysis project Ga0182004, IMG submission 120479) | Endophyte microbial communities from Sorghum bicolor roots, Mead, Nebraska, USA - 072115-40_1 MetaG | ecosystem: Host-associated > Plants > Roots > Unclassified | place: USA: Nebraska... | reverse complement strand
GACCGCGATCCCCGCGACTAGCCCAAGTGCCCGCGTGGCTGGGCGCCACTGCCGCCGCTACCCGGGGGGCCGGGCGCCGTCGCCAACCAGCCACCGACCGACGCTGGGACACCTTCACTGATGGCACTCCTCCCTGTACATGGTCTCGCTGCTAAAAAAAAATGCTGAACTAATTTGAGATAAATATGTATTTTACCGAAGCTGAGATGCATAGCTAGTTTACATTTTCGTTACGTATGCTTTAATGCTTCAGTTAGCTTAGGTTCTCGCGAGCTGCAAGGATGTATTTTTTTAGTAAAATGGGTTTGAATTTGATAACCTCATTCACTTGATGCAGATATTTTTTCATTGATTTGTACAAATGCTCATGTTCCGATTCATACACTACACTACAGAGGTGTGGAGATCCAGTGTTTTTTACTTTTAAGATCCAACAATAGATGCCTCTCGTGTCTGTCTGTCACTATATATTTATACATGCACGATTTATGCCATTTTGCATACTAGTGTGATGAATATTTACCATGCTATTTCCATTGAAATTACTGAGGTCTAAAAATATTGCCGAGCTTGTACTTTTAGAGAGCTCACATGTTATATTCCGATCTCCATTTTATTGGGTATATTGTCGATATCAATAGCATTCAAGAGATTCTTGGATAATTTTGGAGGGGTAAACTGTCTTCTCCATCCTATGTAACAGAAGACTAAGGTCTTGTTTAGTTCGTAAAAATTTTCAAGATTTATCATCACATCGAATCTTTAGTTGCATGCATAGAACATTAAATATTGACGAAAATAAAAACTAATTGCACAGTTCACCTGTAATTTGTGAGATGAATCTTTTGAGCCTAATTACTCCATAATTGGACAATGTTTGTCAAATAAAAACGAAGGTACTACAGTAGCCAAAAACCAAATTTTTTGTGAACTAAACAAGGCCAGAGCTCAGCTGAAGTGGCGCTAATAGAATGGCAGTTAGGAAATAAAAAATCTCAACTGGATGGCAATTAAGAAAAGCTATGATTTTTTATGGCAATGAACACATTGTTATAGATTTTGATGGAAATGAGCAAATTCTCTCTAAGTTAAGATGCAAACGTTGGACTGGCATCGCGGCCCAAATAAACAATTTTTGGACGCCCGTTCCCAGAATTACCGATCGTGCATTAGAGCTCTATCTCAGGTCTTGGCTACATGTCCATTTGATCATAGTGACATCTTTTGTAAAATAAAATATTCCCTTCAAAGCCCATTTGTTTGTTTTATAAATTGTATTTTTTTTCTGCCAGATAATAATATTTTTTCTCACAATAAAAATCAAGAAACAATATTTTTAGCCATAATTTTTTAGACTAACGAACAAGTAAGTCATTTTAAAAATTTTAGAGGATCTCAAGTTTAACTAAATTTATATAATAGAATAATAACTATTATAGTATCAACTAAGTATTATTAGATTTTTTAATTATATTTTTATAGTATGTTCACTTTATATTACAAATTTTAGTATTTCTCTCTAAAATTTTGATCAAATTTGAAAATGTTTTTAAATTTTTAATATTTTTGGAATGATTTATAATTTAAAATGGAGTATATAATTAATTGTGATGTGATCCATTGTCGCATCACGGGTCAAGCGTTCGCGTGCAGAGATACGGTAACGCTCATCGGACTGGCGGCGCCAGTGCTTTGACAAACCCTCACGTCCGCGTGCGACGTGGCGAGACGTAAGCCTCCCCGTCCGTGGCCACCGCCAGCACGACACGGCCGTGGCCCAGCCTCCGGCCGCAAGATACTTCGTTCATTCAATCACCAGTACCGCCGTCAGCCCCGTCACCGGCACCGCAGCTCCGGTATAAATCGCGGTCCGATCGCTGATGCCTCCCAGCCCCGCCCCACTATTCTCTCGCCTGCGCTTCCGCCTCCGGACGTGCGCCGCCGTCTCCATCTCCACCCGTCCATCCTCCGCGGCGCCCCTGCGCTACCGTCGCACTCGCCTCTCTATCCCTTTTCCTCTGTCCCCACCTTGCCCGCGCATCCTCCGCGCCGCCGCCGCCGCCGCGGTCTCGTCGTCGCTGGATCTGCGCGCGATAGCCGGCGGGTTCGCGCTGTTCAGCATGGCTGCTGCCTCCTCCGCCACATCCGTCCACGACTTCACCGTCAAGGTGCGCAAAACGGCCCAATCTCGCGTGTATAAAATACCAACTCCATTTCCTTTTGAAAGCGAGTCACAAATCTTGTACACATGTCCTCGCGGAGTTAAGCATTTGCACATAGATCCCTCCCTGATCCGGGTGCTTTTCAAGTTTTGTCTCACTCCAGTTTCCGTTGAAGATTGCTTCGTTCCTGAAAGTCTCCGGATGTGCTATCATACTGATACCGTGTGGATTCTTTTCCTAAATGATCCTTTTTTTGTTGTTGATGCAGGATGCTAGCGGGAAAGATGTGGACCTTAGCACCTACAAGGGGAAGGTTCTACTCATAGTCAATGTTGCATCTCAGTGGTACCAATTTACTGCTTTCTTAACACCATTTTCCATTACTTGCAAAATCATGATCATGGCTTGAAAAGTTATGTGGAATGCATCATGTAATCCTCTTATTGATACTGAAGTGCTCCATGTTTCACGGTGAAACTGGCTGTAGGAGAGTGCTTTGATGCTTACTAGTGGCATATGCTCATTTAGTTCCTCTAATGTAGTGTACTTTATAATTTGAGCTTTACGTTTGTGGATAAGTGGGATGGAGCTAACAAGTAAAGATACACATTATATGCTTTCTTATGCAATGATATTAGCAAATTCAAATTTAAAATTTTACCGTTAAATATATTGTGCTAAACGCTTACCCTGAGCGCCATAGTTGTTTCTATTCTTGAGAATCAACATTTGAGTTATCCATGTGTGGGTGGAATTTGCCTGTTAAACAGACAGCGTGGTAGTGGTTGCAGTTGGACATCAAAATATTGGGAGACCTGCTTCCTGGACTATTTATGCAGTTTTAAGTGTCATGTTATTCTTTCCATTTCTATTTGTACATTAATGAATATATACGTTCTTGGATAGACTTTTTATCCCTGATCTTGAGGTGCACATGTACCATTGTATAAGACTGTTGACTACTTTTGAGTTAACATGTCCACTTCTCTTTTATTCTGTTGCAGTGGCTTGACCAATTCCAACTACACAGAGCTGAGCCAGTTGTATGAGAAGTACAAGGACCAGGGTAAGTAATCTTTTGTGTCGTTATTTCTTAATTATGTAGTGTGTCTTGCGCATGCTCTGTTTCTCATATAGATTGGCTCCATGTCAAAACATGATTGATGTGCTAAATGTTGTCAATCTGATGTGACTTCAGGTTTTGAGATCCTTGCTTTCCCATGTAACCAGTTTGGTGGGCAGGAGCCTGGCACTAATGAGGAGATTGTCCAGTTTGCTTGCACTCGCTTCAAGGCTGAATATCCAATTTTCGACAAGGTAAATCTGCACACAACACTTATTTCTTTTGTCATTTTATTTTCCGAGGCACAAGTAAAAAAAAATTCTGCTCGACGTTCATGACCAGCTACAGTACTTTGATCTATGAAACCAAGCATTCTCTTTTTTTGTATATGTTGTCTGTTGTGAAATGTAATATTTGAACTAACTGTTCTGTTGCTAAGGCTACCTGACAATTGTTTTTAAAAACAAATGGCGGGGATTAGGGTCAAGTTTCATTTATGCATCAGTAGAATTATCCATATGCTTGTGAATGTGATTCTAATTAGCAAGCATATAGGGAGTTTAAAGTTTTTAACTTTCATTGTGTTAGGTTGATGTCAATGGTGACAATACTGCACCCATCTACAAGTTCCTGAAGTCCAGCAAAGGTAGTCTCTTTGGGGAGAACATAAAATGGAACTTCTCCAAGTTTTTGGTTGACAAAGAGGGGCGTGTTGTGGAGCGGTACGCACCGACAACTTCCCCACTGAGCATCGAGGTATGTTCCATTTTACATCGACCTGGTCGGTGGTATGGTCATTTGAATTTTCTTGTTTCATCTTTCAGCACTAACTTTGGCAAATTTTTGCAGAAGGACATCAAGAAGCTACTAGGGAGTCCTTCAACCTTGTAATTGGATCAACTAGCTCTACTAAACTGCTGCATTGCATTTGCCTCAGTAGCGTTTTAATAAAGCTGTTCTTAGAACCGAGATGTTTGAAGCTGTGCTTAGAACCGAGATGTCTTTACTGTATTTCTTCTGTATGCCCTGTTTTATGGTAAATGTCATGTATGTAATAAAAATGATGCAATGCTTGAATTCTCTTGAAAGGTTATGTATCCGGGTTGGTTGTTGAGATCTTTGAGGAACTGGGTTGGTTGTTGAGATATTTGAGAAATAAGTTTTGACATGGGGGCATGTCTTGCCTGCCTACTCGCCGGAGCAAAGGCAAACATCAGAAGAGATATTGCTAAAGAGCAACGAAATTAATTTGGCAAGGGCAATTATTTTGTAATGGTTTCATGTTTGTCGTTTGAAGTGGGAATTTTCTAAATTGCTATGGTTCCAAAGTGGGCATTCAGTTTGTCTTTCTCATACCTCCTCCACATCTTATTTTCCAAGTTGCTAGGATAGGCACAAATTATCTGTTGGGCTAGTGGCCACGCCACGCTCCATTAGCCCCAGCCAACCACCGGCGCTCGGCACGACGGCACGGTCTCTCCATTGTTGCTCCCAGCTCCAATGCAGCATTACTCGTCTCCATTCTCTCTTCCAATTTTCCACTTATTTATCTCATCATCGTTTCCAAGAGCAAAGCTTTCCACGCAGATTCCACGATTAAATTAGGCCAACTTTTTTTGAATTAAAAACTCAAATCCTGTAAAACGGGATGTGGTAGCCTGGCAGGAGCCGGACTAATCATGTGGGCGTCGTTACATAAACCCGTCGCCCACGCCAACCTGCATCTCCTCATCGCAGTCTCCGCCTGTTCCGGACCACTTCACTTCGGCACCGCCAGCGCTGTCGCGGCGGCGCTTACGACCCGACGCTCGAGTCCTAGCAGGGGCGTCGCGGCCACCGCGATGCCTTCGTCGTCCCCGTCTCCGCCTCCACCAGCCGAGGAGACGACCGCCTCTGCTGCCGCTCCGGCCCCTGCGGGCGGGTTCCGCCTCACCGAGCCCTCGTTCCTCGAGTCCCTCATGCCGAAGAAGGAGATCGGCGTCGACCGCTTCCTCGCCGCGCACCCTGAGTACGACGGGCGCGGCGCACTCATCGCTATCTTCGGTGAGTAAGTAGGTGTCATTGCGTACAGTACACCTATGGGTTGGATGTAGTTGACTTCCGCCCCGTTGTTGTAGGGCTGGTTTTCGCTGCAGTGATAAGATTGGGTGTTCGGTGCGATCTGTTCGGCTAAGGGTTTTAGTAGGTGATGCTATGATACGGCATGTGGCTAACTGGTTTGGTTCGTAGTTGCCATTTGTGTGGTTTGCCGTGTTTAAGTAGGTGAAGTCACTGAACTGTGTTGCTTGTTATTGCACGCTTTTAGGATTTATAACTGAGCTGGACGCTGTGGGTTTTATATCAGTTAAAGGATAACAGCCTCTCTGAATTTTAGCGAGTATATTTCTGTTTTCGACATCTGAGGTTTAAGCTGGTGTGTATTGTGTGATCTTTGTCACATATATGAGGCTTATGGTCTGTGCGAATTTTGCAGAATATGATTTGTTATTTATAGAACATAAATCTAAATGGAGAGCTCCCTAGATTTGGAAACAAATTGCTGTTGAGCAAGGTGATTAAAATAGTGAAACCTAAGTCGGATTGGAACTCCAATGGTAGGATCACAAATCGTAGGATCATAACTACTAGAATCGTAGATTCTAACTAACAGAATCGTAGGATCAACCCGATAAACTTAGATCATAAAGTCATAAAACTGCACCATAGAATCGAGATTTTAACAACTATGGATGTCGGAATCAACAAAATCCAGAAAAGAAAGGAACAAGAGGAGAAGCTACCGAAGGTTAGGGTTCGGGGCTGGGATTACCTGGTGCTTCCAGACTAAAGGGAGCTTCAGGGGAGGACACTGGACTTCCCCATAGTTGCATCCTTAATTGAATCCTGCTTGCAGTTTATGGGCTTGGCTTTGCTTGCTTCTTGTATGGTTCAGATGATATTAGCAACCTTTACCTGTTGGCATGAGTGTTCATCTTGCTAAAGAAACACAACCAAGTTTGTTCAAATAAATAACCATAGTTAAGAAATATATGATAAATAAACATGGAGAGAAGTATAATCAGTGGGGGGTTGTTACATCTCCATTAGATATTGCTTTGTAAAATTTGTTGTTTAGGCAAAGCATGAATGCAGGCATGGGCAGTCGGGCACAGTATGAGTCTTGGGTGATCTACGATGGATCTGATCTGTGTGCAGTTTCATACATTTGATAGGCTTTGTTTCTCCTAGCTGCGTTGTGCTGATGTGACTTGTAAACATGACAGATTCCGGAGTTGATCCAGCTGCTGCTGGGTTGCAGACTACTTCAGATGGAAAGCCTAAAATCCTTGATGTACTTGATTGGTACTATTGATCCTTCAAACATTTGGATGCTTACTTCTCTTGAATGATGTGCCCATTGATTCAAATACATGTATGCTATTAAATGCAGCACTGGTAGTGGTGATGTTGACACGTCCAAAGTGGTGAAAGCTGATGCTGATGGTGCTATTGTTGGTGCTTCAGGTTGGTGAGATGGTGTTTAGCTTCCATGCCATTTCTCGTTCTTCTCAATTGAATGGTAGCTTTTAATGCTCAGCATTTTTTGTGAAACAATAAATTGTATGGAGTGTATACCTTTCTTACATGCAATGGATTTATGAAGGAATGTTCCTTGTCTCATCAATGCTGCCAATAGGGATCCATGTTCCTATTGGAATTCTACTGCTCTTCCCTGATATGCTGTTTACACTCAGGTGCTCGTCTGGTTATAAACTCCTCATGGAAAAACCCTTCTCAAGAGTGGCATGTTGGCTGTAAATTAATATATGAACTGTTTACTGACACACTTATATCTCGATTGAAGGTAAATTTCATTTTCAGTGCCTACACTCCAAAATTTTTATATTGAACTTGATATCTTAACAAGGATCTACCCACCCGCACTTCAGAAAGAAAGAAAGAAGAAATGGGACGAGGAAAACCAGGAAGCAATTTCTGATGCTCTGAAGCAGCTGAATGAATTTGAAAAGGTTTAGGTCCATTCTGGTTGCATCTTGATTCTCCACTCCTGCCTATTGTTTATTTTATTGTATGTACTGCATTTAGTTTGAGTGTAGACTTATTGATGCTGGGGGCATTGTTAAGTGCTATTTCAGAAGTTCTCATCTTAGTTTGTAATGGTTGCAGAAGCATCCTAAGCCTGATGACACTGTGCTGAAGAAGGCTCATGAAGACCTGCAAAGCAGACTTGATTACCTGAGGAAACAAGCTGAAGTAAGAAGACCACATAGAATGCAAGGGTTTTTTTTTTCTGGTGTAATGTATTCCTCCTGTTTTTGTAGGGTTATGATGATAAGGGACCTGTAATCGATATTGTTACATGGAATGATGGTGATGTGTGGAGGGTTGCTGTCGATACCCAGACCCTTGAGGGTAACAATGATGGTGGAAAACTAGCAGATTTTGTTCCACTGACAAACTACAGGTATAGTTGATTTTGTGTTGTTAAATAGATGTTGCAGTTCCAGGTCTTGTTCATTTCTTATAGTTTTGTTTTCTATTACTGTATAGCCCATGCTTTGCTGCATGTTGTTTGAATGAACTGCAGTCATTCATTTATCAATGGTTCTTGTCATAATTTGTAAACAGTGCATAAAATGCTCCATGAAAGTTTTATATGGTTTCACAAACATCCACCAATTGAACACACACAAAAAAGAAAAGAAAAGAAAGGAAATGTCTAATCAAAGCACCTTAGGTATTCAAATGATTAAATCATATGTGCCGGAGTGCAAGCTCTATTTTTTTTAAGCCCGAACCAGAGAGCATTTTATTTTGAGTCATAGACTCTCTATATACCATAAGTCCATACTGATGTAACCCTTATTGTGGCTGGGGCATCTGACCATTTTATATTTCTATGTGATATTGTATGTGCCTAGCTTCAGGTTTCTATGTAAATTTCTACTTTACAGCTAACTGTTGAAACATAATCTTTTATCTTTGTTTTAGCTTCAGTTTGGTATACAGTGTTCTTATATTAAACAATGTGTTTCTGATCTCAGATGAATGGTTGATGCACTATTTTTTTCCTGCAGGCTTGAACGTAAATATGCAATTTTTAGCAAATTGGATGCTTGCTCTTTTGTAGCAAATGTTTATAATGATGGGAACCTTGTTAGTATAGTAACTGACTGCTCTCCCCATGCTACTCATGTCGCGGGCATTGCAGCTGCATTTCATCCAGATGTATGTTACTTAACTGTTGTCTTTTCATTTGTTTTAAAATTTTTGAAGGCACTATTGTGTTGAGTCCTTACACAGGAACCTCTGCTGAATGGAGTTGCGCCTGGAGCACAATTGATTTCCTGTAAGATTGGAGACACTCGCTTAGGATCTATGGAGACAGGGACAGGCCTGGTGAGGGCCTTGATAGCTGCAGTAGAGGTTATAACACTAACCTTATTCTGTATATCATTTATTGGTGTGGAGTGCAAAATGCATTTGCTTGTGGTCTATTGAACACGGTACCATTGTAAATGCATCCTTATGAAGTTTTAATGTTTGAGGAATACCTATTCACTAAAGATGCTCAGCACAGCAGTCTTGTCCATCTAGGATTTTCCCTGAACTGATTCCTTGAATTCTGGCATCCAGCACAAATGTGATCTGATTAACATGAGCTATGGAGAGCCTACCCTTCTTCCTGACTATGGCAGATTCATTGATCTTTCTAATGAGGTGGGGCCCTTTACTGCACTGTTATTTCATAAATTCTTTTTTATGCTCATGGAAATATGGCTGAAGATCTATATTGTTTCACAGGTTGTGGACAAGCATCGTATTATATTCATTAGTAGCGCCGGAAACAATGGACCGGCTTTAAACACTGTTGGTGCTCCAGGTGGGACTAGTACAAGCATTATTGGTGTTGGTGCTTATGTTTCACCAGCTATGGCTGCTGGAGCTCACTGTGTTGTACAACCACCTGCAAAGGGAATGGAGTACACATGGTATGTCAGTCCCACAATTTCATGTGACACCGTTTTGTTATGAATGACGATATATGTTGTGCAACTAAAATAAGTCTAGCATATTGTGCAACTAATAAAATAAGTCTCGTAGAACCATTGGAATTTAACATCAAGTCCTGTCTCTGTTTGTTCGGGCTTTGCTTCCTCTTCTCTTGGAAAGTAAACCGAAATCCAAATGTGTGGCCTTTTCAAAAGTGAAAGCAAACCCGTATATGACTAGAAGCAAGAAGATGGTAGTTGTTGTTTGAGGTAAAATTTGGAGACTGAAAACCATAACATAAATGCGTGAATCCAAAATTTTAAACATTTGTTGTGTTCACTATTTTCAATAGATTAGTTTTGAAGTTGTTAGCTTAAAATCTGGAATTCAGATTTTAATTTTTATTTAGCATTTGGAATCCAGAATTCAAATCATAATATCTAGAAGGTTTTGAATGCTTGAAATCCATAATTTGCAAAATTCAAAGTTTAGAATATTAACCACATCTGAATATGGCTTTTGAATTTGCAAAATCTATAAAAGAATTTTGAATGTTTTTTCATATTCCTATCTTGATATTTTTTGTGCTCTTGGATAGTTTAGCCTTATGACTTCCTAGAGCAGCCACCCAATCTGGAGAGTGGAGAAGTTTCAGCCCTAACAAACAGGGCCTCATTCTCTGTATACTAAAAATCTTTCCACTCTGAATTATGAGTGGGTTCGATGTCAGCCTCTCCGTAGATTTTGCGAGGGAAGGCTTGCCTCGGGTTTTTCCTTCCCCCGACCCCACTCCTCTGGGTGCCTCCAGCACTGGTCGCTCCCCCACCCCCAGCCCCACCCCCCCCGCCCGG
>Ga0182004_10005789_pt1 | contig 10073 bp, 8 predicted proteins | sample Sormic07211540_1_FD_120479 | JGI IMG/M metagenome (GOLD analysis project Ga0182004, IMG submission 120479) | Endophyte microbial communities from Sorghum bicolor roots, Mead, Nebraska, USA - 072115-40_1 MetaG | ecosystem: Host-associated > Plants > Roots > Unclassified | place: USA: Nebraska... | reverse complement strand
GTGGCATGTTTTAGGGGACACCTGCTGACGTGGCTAACACGTGGCGGAGTACGTGGCAAAGAGTACCCCGCCGCGCATCATGGCGGGGTGCTCCCTGTCTGACAAAACAGTCCACCCCTGCTTTCTCTGTGTCCCTGGTGGCACTTTCATTAATTTGTGATAATTATTGTCTGTAAATTGCACTAATTATACAGTTTACCTGCAAATCACGAGACGAATCTTTTAAGCTTAGTTACTTTATAATTAGATAATTTTTATTAAATAAAAACAAAATTGCTACAGTGTTAAAATTTAAAAAGTTTTGTTTTTATTTAATAAAAATTATCTAATTATAAAGTAACTAGGCTTCAAAGATTCGTCTCGTGATTTACAGGTAAACTGTATAATTAGTGCAATTTACAGACAATAATTACCATAAAATAACGAAAGTGCCACCAGGGAACGCAAAGAAAGCAGGGGGTGGGCTGTTTTGTCACACAGGGAGCACCCCGCCATGATGCGCGGCGGGGTTACATCCCGCCATGATGCGTGGCGGGGTACTCTTTGCCACGTACCCCGCCACGTGTTAGCCACGTCAGCAGTTGTCCCCTGAACCATGCCACATCAGCAGTAGTACCCCGCCGCCATGCATGGCGGGGTTCTGTGCATTTGCCCCGCCATGCATGGTGGCGGGTCCAAACAGTCTAGTTTTGAAAATATTTTCATAAGCGGGTCAAATTTGAAATATGTTTCAAATTTGGGCTAAACATATAAAAAAATTCAAGATCAGAGTGACATTCGCTTCCTGCACCTCTCCCTTGCAGACAGGGCACCTCTCCTAGATGTGACCAAGCGGCACCAAATCAGATAATCTCATGTGGCATCAACTTTTGTTCATTAAATGCAAATGAACTAACTTCTGCATATATAGTTTGTGTGGGGGCCTTCATGACAAGAAGTGTTGGCGGAGGAATAGGGCTTGAGTGTTATGGAGCGTGACAATAGGCCCTGAAGGTGCTACGTCCCAATGGTCTTCTACCACATTGTTGAGGCACACCTACCGTGTTGTTTGTTAAAACAACCTCACCTTGCTTCCACATCCATGTAGGTATGATTGAACAAGGCTCGACACTAAGAAGGATTGGCATGTGGCCCACCCTCAGCCTCCGCAGCTTTGTGAGACATGCTAGTGGACCATAAGGAACTCCATTCTTGGAGGTTACAATTACATGCTACAAATCTGGTGTTGGGAGCATTGGCCCATCGGCACGCTGGACCTTAAGGAACTACCAGTACTTATACTTGTATGGGACTATTTTGTAGAGATTCACTAGCTCCATATTCACCACAAACAGCTCCACTATACCAAAAATTCCCCAAATGCTCTAGATCGGGGGGCTAGATCCACTGTTTTGGTGGAGCTCTGATCCTCTAGGAGTGCTCCACACTAGTCCTCCTCGCTCTCCTCCACCCCCCTTTTTTCTTTCATAGCCATGGGGAAAAGTGGCTTTGGTGTCAACTTTGGACTGCAGCCACTGGAGCTCCTCCTCCCTGCATCATGGCCAGCGTCGAGCCATCTGCGGTCGGCCTCGCAGACCTCATGGATGGTGGCATGGCCAAGCACGTGGCCACCCAGGTTAGCAGCATGGCTACCCAGGCCGCCCTAGCCAGTGTCCAACCCATCCTAGCTAGCGCCTAGGATGCTATGGCCATCCTCCACCCTGCCATGACTGGCACCAAGGCCACCTTCCCTGCCCAGCAAGCCTTCATGTTATATAAAACTAGTGCTATTATTTTCAATCCATGAGAAGAAATGGAGATGAGACCAAAGTAACGTGAATCCTAAAGAAATATGAGAATAGTTGGAAGATGAAGGAAGTTGCCAATCCAATTAGCTCTGGAGAAGGATGCCAAACCATGAACACAAAGAGGAAAAAATTGAAAGATGCCATACTTATATGCAACAGATGCATGGCAAGAAACATCATCTGATGTAAATTATATATTATCCTGATTGCCTCCACTATCCTCTGTCTAGCACTAGTTATTGCAAGAATTGGATGACATATGCCATGAGGGCAACTGGATTCTTCCAAGATACAGAGTACTTCCTTTAGTTACTTGTGGTATGTGGTGGATAATCACTGATTTTTGAAGTTCCTACATGTTGTAGCATGGAGTCCTAGGAAGTAGCATGTGGTGGATAAATATCCGAGGGCAGCAGTTGTTGTGGCTTGGGCCTCGGGCAGCTCAGGTGGAAGGCATGGTAGAGGGTGGAGCGGAGCCGTAGCGGACGGCTGCTGCCTCCATGGCAGCCGGTGCAAGTGCTGCCGGCTTCGTGGCAGCCAGCGCGGGTGGATTCTGGCTATGTGACAACCAACACAGATGACTGGATGCAGGGCTGCAGCGAGATGGGCAGCGCAAACCTACAGGGATGGCGACGTGGATAGGGTTGAGGGGTGAGGCTCGGATATTTTCACGGACTGAGGTTGGACCAAGTCACGGGAGCGGGTAAATAATTTCCCTCGCTCTTTCTGCACATGCCTCTCTCTTTTGGGTGGGCCAGTGACTCTAGGACCACGCGTGAGCCTCTCATCTGAGGAGCACGCGCATGTCCAATTGATATGAGGGAACACCCGAAATCTTCGCCAAGGAAAATTTTCCTCTTTTCATTCCTGCGGACGCGCGGGCCTTTTTTCTTTTGGATGGCGGCCAGGAAGCACGGCCTATATAGCGATAGCGACCAATGGTCTATCCTCTTTACTGATCTATCCCGACCCATTATTTGATGGTACAGTCAACTATCTATACCAACCGATCATTCATCGCGATAGGTACATTTTCTGACACTTGGTCTGTGGACAATCTATAACGACCAACTATTTAACGGTATTAGTGAACTTATAGCAACACATGTGTAACGCTAATTTGGTGTTGTGGTGTAGTGCCTTGAACATATTGGCATCAGAATAATGCAGTTAGATTTAGGCTTCATTGTCTATTCTTCTTGCATTATTTGGTTGTGAAAACAAAAATATTTGAACCTACTAATTCTGATTTGATGGTGTTTGCTACACAAGCCACAACTTTCTGTAGGTGTGCAAGGAGAGGTTCTTTGGTCTTTAAGATGTGGATTCTAGATTGTAGTTGTCACCCTCCCATTGTTGGGAGTCCAAAGTCCAAACTCAAATGACCTTATTGTTAAATGAAAGCATGTTAGGCAGTTGTGGGTACAACTGAATATGGTAGACTAATATTCATTTAATCTTTTGTTATTTTTATGTATGGAAAATCATAATATTGTTGAGATGTTGTCATGGAAATTGGTTAGTTAATTATCATCTTGTGTGTCAAAATATTGCATTTGTGTTGAAAAATACACTATTTTTCAATAATTATGACCAAAGATGCATGGTACATGTATCATATTACAACCTAATGTCAAAACAGGCCACTCCCACCAAAACCATTGTTTCATGGATCTGGAGTTGTTGTGTAGCCAAATAATTCTCTGATAGATCCATGATAGAGTTGATCCATTGTGAGTCACGTATCTACATTCACTTTTTTCTCGTGGTGAATCTCTACTAAAACTATAGGGATGCATAAAAAATGGGCACTACATAATCTTCTCTTTTCCAGCATATGCCGCAATTATAAAAATGCCTGCTGTATATTTGGAAGGACATCATGTCGATTAGGGAAACCCACACATGAGCTATAGGTTGTACACCTCCTAGATGTGATCATGCAACACCAGATCGGATGATCTTATATGGCATCGACTTTTGTACATTAAATGCAAATGAACTAACTTTTGCATATATATGTTGTGTGGGGGCCTTTGTCACGAGAAGTGTTGGATGAATATAGCTTGTCTATTAATAACATCTTTGTTTATTAAATTACAACACTTGTCAATAAGTATCATTGTATGACACCATGTAGGTATGATTAGAGGAGGCTCGACACTGAGAAGGGTTGGCGTGTGACCCACACTCAACCTAAGTCAGCAGCTTTGTTAGACATGCTAGTGGACCATTGGACATTACATCTACATGCTGCAAATCTGGTGTTGGGAGCATTGGCCCATCGGCACGGCGGACATTGGGGAACTACTAGTACTTATACTTGTGGGCCTATTTGGTAGAGATTCACTAGCTCCTGATTCATAAAAAATAGCTCCACTCCACAAAAAATTTCCCAAATGCTCTAGATCCACTAAATTCAGATTCACCAAAATGGTGGATCTGGAGAGCTCCTCAGGGGTTGCTCCATGTGTTTCGTAACTCCTCATGGAGTTCGGTGGAAACAACCCACCATTGCCATTGATTGCACACACTCGTCTTCTGGTACCGATTCATTCTATTCCTCTTCGTCTTCCCCACTCAATGGACATGAAAAATGAACATGTGTTGTCTTCCGTTGCGGCTAGGATGTCGTGTTGCCCACCTTCTCCATCTATTTTTCCTCTTTGATGAGCCCCCCATGACCGGATACGGTAGATACCGTCCTCATCGACCTCCTCCACCCCGTTCTTTTTCATAGCCATGGGGAAGAGTGGGTTTCTCGTCAACTTTGGGCTCCAGCAACTAGAGCCCCTCCTCCTTGTGTCACGTCCAGCGTCGAGCCATCTCCGGCTGGCATCGTGGATCCCATGGACAGTGGCATGGCCAGACACATGGCCACCTTGGCTGCCGGCGCGGCTACCCATACCAAGCTGGCCGGCGTCCAGCCCATCCTAGCTGGCGCCCAGACTCCACCTTGCCGCGTCTAGCACCTAGGCCACCTTCCCCGGCCAGCAGTCCTTCATGTTATATCAATCTAGGGTGTATCATTTTCGAACGATGAGAAGAAATGGAGATGACACCTAAAATAATGTGAATCCTAAAGAAATATGAGAATAGTTGGAAGATGATGGAAGTTGCCAATCCAATTAGCTCTGGAGAAGGATGCCAAACCATGAGCATAAAGAGGAAGAAACTGAATGATGCCATACTTCAATGCAATAGATGCGAGGCAAGAAATATCATCTGATGTGTAAATTATTATCCTAACTGTCTCTACAATCCTCTGGCTAATAACACTAGTTATTGCAGGAATTGGATGACATGTGCCATGAGAGGAACTGGATTCTTCCAAGATATAGAGTACTTCCTTTAGTTACCTATGGTATGTGGTTGATAATCACTCATCCCTGACCATATAGGCATCAGAATAATGCAGTCAGATTTAGGCTTCATAGTCTATTCTTCGTTTGAGATGTTGTCATGGACATTGGTTAATTAGTTATCTATCTTGTGTGTCAACATATTGCATTTGTGTTGAAAAATACACTATTTTTTCAGTAATTATTAACAAAAGATGAATGGTACATAAAAAATGGTGAATCTCTACTAAAGGGGCTCTATATTTCAAAACTATAGGGAGACATAAAAAATGGGCACTACATAATCTTGGTTTTTGCAGCGTTGGTCGCACCAAGACACTAACCTTTATGCATGTGTACTTGGAAGGACATCATGTCTGTTGGAGAAACCCACACAGGAGCTATAGGTTTGTACATAGATCTCCTAGATGTGATCAAGCAACACCAGATAGGATGATCTCATGTGGCATAGACTTTTATTCATTAAATGCAAATGAATTAACTTCTGCATGTATAGGTTGTGTGGGGGCCTTCAGCACGAGAAGTGTCAGAGGAATACGGCTGCTTGAGTGTCATGCAGTGTGACAATAGGCTCTTCCATGTAGTGGTCTTCTTCCACATTGTTGAGGCACACCAGCCATGTATAGTGCATCTTTGTATGTTAAAACATCTTTGTTTATTTTATTACAACACTTATTGATAAGTGTCATTGTTTGACATCATGTTGGTATGATTGATCAGAGGAGGCTGGACACTGAGACGGATTGGCGTGTGACCCACACTCAGCCTCTGCAGCTTTAGGAAGATAGGGAAAATAGGGATCAAGTAGATGAGGCAGCACAAAATCAAATTTGGTTTGGACAATACCTTGTTTGGCTGCACTCCTCTATGAGGATCTACATCAAGCCACCATACACGGACAGGAACGTTGTGGATTCCTCCTATGATGGTGATAACATTGATGACATTGTCACGATGACAAGACAAGACGAGGGATGCAGCCAAAGTTGAGACTATAAAGAGCTACATGATCCACTTCTCCACGATATCACCTGATTATGGTAACCTTTCTTCATTTGGATGCATTTAGTAATTCTATCTTTATTGCAGACAACCCAGCTGGCACGACAATGTAATGAGGTTGGGATGGTGCTCTACAAGCTAGAGGGCATGAGCATGGCATTCTGCGAGGCTTTGCTGAGGTAAGATGTCTAAATCGTGCACCTACAGTTTTCATAATTTGGTTACTAATCATAACATTATACCGAGGGTGAGGACAAATTGTTGGAGGATGTGTTTCAAGTTCTAATGAACGCGCACTCATGCCCTATGCCTTCAAGCTCACTCGATCGAGCTCTATGACTTCGAGCTCACTGCCTTCCACCACATGTTCTTCATCAACGACAAGGACCCCTACTCACTCTACTTCGACCATGCCACACAGGATGGCTGCTTTACCTAGGCAGCAGGAAAGCTCCAGCTCAGCGGATGAAGGATCAGACACATCATGGAGCCAGCACGAGATTGGGTTGTCCCATGTACAGGGCACACCACAACATTTCACTCAGTCACAACGAGACACAGAGATGGTACATTTTACATTTTACATCTATTTGATTGCAGGGTCCAAGCAACACCCAACAATACCATCGCCATACTAGCCAGCAGACTCGACAGTGCGGCCACACAGATGTGGGGTACACTCCAAATGTAATGCCGATAGAGCAAAGAAGCTAAGCTTGATGCGTACACAGACTCAGTACACCCATTGGCGCATCTGACTGCACGGACTGTGTGGACACTGCACGGACTGTGATGTTAAATGCTAGGAAATGGCATGGTATAAAAAATATACTAAACGTTGTCAATTTTTTTGTTTAAAATGCTTTCGTTGCTCCAAGATGAAAGAAGGTTACTTGTTTTCATTGTTTAATTGGTTGTCCCATTGGTGCATCTGTTTTTGTTGTTTAATTGGTTGTACAATTGGCAATACAGATGAAAGAAATTCTATTTTCTCTGTGTACAAGTATAGATACCTTAATCTGAAAGCAAAATTCTGAATTTTTTAAGTCATTACTAGCAGAATGTTGAACTAACACATGCACATCGAAATGGCATGTTGTTTCTCAAGTCTGGATATATATAGACGATAATCTACCAAAGGCACAACAAAAGAATGTAAAGAATGGTGCAATCTTGCCTGTTACTGCCAGTGGCAGAGGACAGATAAAAATAAGGTATGGCGAAGCTGTTCATATCATCAGCATCATGTGGTGCAATGTATCCATGCCTCTGTCTAAATACCTGTACCACAACATGTATCAGTAACTCTTGACAATTAAAATCTATTTGCTCAAATAAAAAAATACAGTCTTAGTAGATATATTGAGAAAATATTTGCGACAAAAATTACTATTATTTTTGTGCGTACAATAGTGTTGAGTTATATACTTATATATTCAATAGTACTACACCATAATCAAAATTGTCATAGGTTCGCAGATGGAGAGAGTGAATCCTCAAAATTGATGTGTGCTTTTTTTAGGGAACATTTGATGTGTTCTTTTGCAATCTCTTTTTGAAATCTATTTATATATGTTCCACACACATAATTAAATTCTGTTGAGGTAAATGTATTATGTATCTACGCTAAACTTCATTTCTGTCAGATCTGAAGCTTTAGTTAGGGAAACAGATGATATTTATATCAAGACCATAAGAATGGAAATTGGGAAATAAGAAGCTGCAGCACTTTGTTCTTATGAACGTAGCATAACACGCACTGTTAGAGGAGCCGGCTCCTGTATTGGACGGACTCAGAAGGGACGCAGCTTAACATGCAGTGCTAGAATTTGGTGGCCTCTCACTACATCCTGCTTTTTTTTAGACAAACTACACCACCCTGGTTTTGATCAACTGCCTCACAACTGTTGCAATTCCTCTTGTGTCCACCATTTGTAGTTGTTGCCTCATGCCTTCCCTTCTCTCGCAGCCTGGGTGTCAGTCAGGGTTGGTGGTGGAATCCCCTTCTTCACCACCTCTTCCATATATCGCAGTGACATTCTGTTCAGTCAGAGAATGGTGACTTTGCATGGAGCCACTGGTGCAAGCATGTCCTGAAGAAGAGGAGGCCACAGGTTGTAAACACAGGCTATTTAGCCAAGTCAAGACAGATATTGCACTCAAAGCTTGAGTTGCAGTCGCAGGAGCCATCCTTCTTAGCAGTACTACTTCCACACCCTTGTTGTCGTTGCCATCTATATTTTGCCCCTCGCTGCTTGTTCAAAAGAGCTATGAGTGTATTGGATTGCCAGACCAGACTATCTGATCTGTGCTATAGCTGCTGCTTGACTATGGTTTGTTGATCCTGGCGTCACAATGTTGTGCTGCTGCCTAATCTGTGTCGCCCTCAGAAAGTGGAGCTCAGGAGCTCCTACTTCAATTGCAGTTGCAGCAGCCCCTTGAGTGGATTGCAGTGGCCGCAACTCCTTGAGTGGACCACCCAAGTATATGCTTCGGTTGACCATCCCCATTCAGCAGCAACTACCCTACTAGGGCGCACATACCTTGCTACTAGATGATCTCCTTGTGGCAGCTAACAGAAGCTTCGGCCTACAGACACTGGACCATCCACTAGCGCGGGTGGCTCAGGAGCATCAATGTCCTCTTCACCCACCGGCACAGCTGCCGTCAAGCTAGGAATAAACTATGGGATCAAGCATTGGGTTCTCTCCAGGGTGGAGAGACCATTCGATTGCGAATAGGCCGCCACTGCAGAGGTGAGTGATTCCTAGCCTGTTCCTGGAGAGTCAGGAGCCCAGCACCGGTTAGGATGGGTATTAATGTCTGGGATGTCATCATGGTGTCAAACCAGACTCATGGCAGCAGCAATAGAGGGAGCGCAATATACAAGTTTAGATCTGTACGTCTCCTAGTCCAGCTGCCACCTGTGGCCTCCTCACCAGCCATGCTTGCGCAAGACCGTTGGAGGGAAAGGAGGCATCAGTTAAAGATTAAATAGGAAGAGCAAGCAAAACAATAGGAAATGTCCTGGTTGGGTCTTCGTTTCGGGGCCCAGGAGGGTCATGATTCTCTCAGTTTTTTTGGAACTATCAAGTCTGACTTTTGGTTCAAAACTAGTTGAAAACTATAGGAAATTCTTCGTTGATTTCAACGAGTTGAAACTGAAGTATAGCCATCAGCTCGAAAGAAGCAAGCAAAGCCCACATACTGTAGATGGAAGCATGTGGTTTGTAACTGAAGGTAGGATTTATGTAATGGGAGGGGAATCAGCACAAGGATGAACAAGGTTACAAATCTGCCCCTGGCCCGTGATCTTCTCGATATAAAGCCCCACAACCCTATTGGGAAATTCCCTTCATTGAATAAGCTCTATTAGAAAGAGGGGAAAACACTAAACTACTCTTAGAATAATTAATTCTTTTTTAATAATCAACGGCTACTGATTTTTCTTTTGCGGATGATTCCTCTCGCTACTAGACTAGGGTGACCTTGCTACTGATCAAGATCATCCCCTTCCAACACAGTGTCAGCTACCAGAATCTGTGTCCCAGACACACTACATCCACTGCTGCTGGCAGCTTAGGAGTATCAGTGTCCTCTTCATCGCTGGCACTACTGCAGTCGAGCCAGGAATAAACTACGGGGTCAAGCATTGGGTGCTCCTCTAGGGTGGAGATAACATTAGACGGTGAATGGGTCTCCACCATCGGTGCGAGGAATTCCTCGCCCATTCTTGAGCATCCGGCGCAGCACTAGTCAGGTTGGGCATCAACATCTAGGAAGTCATCACTATGTCGAGCAAGACTTGAGGCGGCGGCAATAGAGGGAGGCTGATATACAAGTTTAGATCCATGCACCACGTGGTCCCACGGCCCCCCGTGGCCTCCTCACACTGCCGCGCCCGTGCTGTCAACACACACAT
>Ga0182004_10005788_pt1 | contig 10073 bp, 9 predicted proteins | sample Sormic07211540_1_FD_120479 | JGI IMG/M metagenome (GOLD analysis project Ga0182004, IMG submission 120479) | Endophyte microbial communities from Sorghum bicolor roots, Mead, Nebraska, USA - 072115-40_1 MetaG | ecosystem: Host-associated > Plants > Roots > Unclassified | place: USA: Nebraska... | reverse complement strand
TGACTAGCAAATATGTCCGTACATTGTTATGGAAAGAAAAAGTCATTAAGAATGTTACATATCTATTTATGTTTCACACTTCCTAAAGAGAAGCTACAATTTATTTTGAAAGGACCACAACATCTATAATATATATTAAATATATCTATATTGGCAATAATATTGTACAAATTATTAAAACAAAAAAATGCCGATGATTGGCTAACACATTCGGCAGATAAGCTCAAACGAACGGGCTGAATCCAGGTACTACAACATGAGCCCACCTCTCGGGTAGTATTATAATACCGGTCGCGAGCTTGAAGTGGCCGACCTCGTCGATAGTGTAGTCCTCCCTACCGGTGATGACGAATTCATTGACACAATACATGTCCAAGGAGGCACATGCCCTATCTGAGCGTTGAACTTCTTAATGTAGTCACGTCGGACCGTGCGGTGGCCGTGTTCACGAAGGCCATGGACGTGCTCTTCTTGAACGTGTCTTACGTCCTTTGTCCTCTGTGACTATGTACTCAAGGTACTTCTGGAACACCAACCAACCGCCCGGCTAGTTGCCCGGCTGCGTCGTTCTTTGCATATATTTAGAAAATAAATATGGATTATGTTTTTTTGTTTAAATTTATTAGGGAGACAGATCAAAAATCTATTTGATTTTAGATTAGAGATAGGCTTGGATTCCTCAATAGAACTGCATATAAAGCTGATACGGAACAACTTGACGTCATATAGTATATGTTAATATATTTGAATCCGATACTCCGATACTACTTTTATGTAACATTTACTTTCTTTTTATATATAATCATAGTCCTATATGAATGAACTGGTGAACAGAATTTCGTGGTGAACTGAAATTTTGTCTCTTTATTATTAGGTATAGATTAAGTTTGGTGAAGTCCACGCCAAGAGTTGAGCTAGATGGTATCCATGGTGGAGATAGATAAGGCCATAAGTTGTTGAATTGTCCAACATTGGAGAGAAGAAGAGAGGAGCAAGCCAGACGAAAAAAGGTATATGTTCGGGCTTTGCTTTTGCTGGTTGAGACACAATAGAGTGTGGGATCAGAATAGATAGTCATATATTCTAGTGTTTAATAATTATTACTCTTAAAAAAATCCTATTTTTAATCATGTAACTTTTACATGCATTTATATTTTATTTCTGGTTTTTGTTGTATTTTTATTAATCTATTTTGTTCATTCTAAATTATGAGATAGTTTGATTTTTTAGATACATATCTTTTGTTATATACTATATTTATCTATATATCTATAGAAAAGTTAAAAGGTTCTATAATTTAGGACGCAGAGAGCATATAGAGAGTGTTCGGTTGACTACATAAGGGCCTAGCCAGACTTGTGGAATGCAACCTGGACTTGTTTAGTTGGCTGGATAGCCTGCTAGCCAGGCTTCAGCAAGCCCAAATTGGAGGATTTGGGTGGCTTGCTGGAAACGGCCGATTCGACTGTTCTCCGCAAGCTTGGCTTGGCTAGTCCCCACTGCCGCATCCGCTCACCTCCTCCTCCCTTCTTTCTTCCTCATGACCCTTCTTCCTCAACAAAAAGAGGGCGCTGCTCTCCCATGCCGCCGAGAGGGCATGCCGCTCCCCAACATCGTCGAGAGGGCGCGCCGCTCCCACACGCCGCCAGGGCACGCTCGCGCTACTCTCCCAAGCCGCTGGCAGGGCTCCTCCTCCTTCTCCAGATCCGGCGGGTGGGTCGCGACCTATGGAGTTTGCCATGGAAGGCATGCTCACCCACGCGGCAAGGTCCCGACGTTCCGAGTCTGCCACGGTAGGTCTTCCCCCTCCCGGCGTTCCGTGCTCACCCTATCCCTCCTCATCCGCCCGCCCCGCACATCTCCTCCACACCACCCTTGCTGCATCTCCTCAGCCCGTGTAGGAAGGTTAGCGGCGATGGTTGTCCGTGCCCGAGTCCGAGCGTCCTCGGCGTCTGCGTTCGAATACGGCTCGCCGCCGCGGGTGGACAGCGGGGTCCTTGGCTTTCCTCGTCGTCAGTGTGCATGGACGAAGGACGCCTCGCCGCTGCCTCATCGATCTCATGCCGCCAGCGAGGTGGAGCCCAGGACGAAGCAGACAAGAGCGGTGGTGGGTGGTGCCTCGCTGATTGATGCGCGTGTGCACAGTGGTGCCTTGATCCATGCTGGAGATGTTGCAGTGGCCATGGCGAAGGTAATGCGTTTGACAAAATGTGTCAACGGGGTAAACTTACCGCTGTTAGGATAGGGTGATTCTATACAAGTCAAAGCTAACAACCAAACAAACCAAAATTTAGTCAGACTTCAGCAATCACTCCAACCAAACAAGTAGGTATTAGCTTGTGTGAATCTAGTTAAATGTGACCGGGCTCAAAAAGCTAGCCAGACTTGGAATAGAACACGAACCAAACAAACGCTCTATCCTATATCCCTCTGCCATCTCTTCCGGTTGCCCCCCTTGGACAGTCGGTTTGTGACTTCGTGCCGTGTTATTATGAAATCCAAATCCGAGAAGAAAGAAACGTGATCCCATCTCCTATTCCATCTTTCCCCTTTGGCAAACAAATTGCACGAGGCGGCCTCTTTCTCTCCCTCCCTATCGAGTATCGACTGGACAGCACAGTCTCACCTGTCGCGCCGCTGCCGTGCGATTGGTGGTCGCGGCGGCCGCCTTATTTTATTCCGCCTCCTCCTCCTCCTCCTCCTCCCCTGCTAATTGCATTACTACTGCTACTAATCCAACGAATCCTTCGGTTTTGTATTCTTCTCTGCTTCCTTTCGTCTTCCCCTTCGCCTCTTTCTCTCTCTCCGTGTTCTCGCGTCGCCGTCGCCGCTGGTGCGAGATGGTCGAGACGAGGCGGAGCGCCGCGGCGAAGCGCCCGGCGGCGGGGGAGGAGCAGGAGGACAAGGGCGCGCCGGCATCGCCGGCGCCGGCGCCCACGGAGGACCCGGCGGCGGGTCCGGGAGCGGCTGACGATGTCGCGTCGTCGCAGCCCCCGAAGCGCGCCAAGGTCCGGATCTCCCTCCATCCTCCATGCATGTGGCCCCTTCAGGTCTTTGGTTTTGATCTGGTTTTTGTTGTTATGGTGGTAGGTTGGGTGCGCGGAGGCGGATACCGTGAAGCCATCGGTGGCGCCGGCAGCAGCCGGCGCCGTTGTGGGTCTGCCCAACACGGCTGGGCTGCAGGCGCTGACCGGCGCCATGGACAAGCTGGAGGCCCTCTTGAGGTCCAAGGAGGCTCAGTCCAATCAGGCAGGTATGAGCCTTGTCCCTACGATGTGCCTAAGGCGTTCTTTCGGTTTTCGTTGGGGCCTTAGGGTTTGATGGGTTCTCTTGTTGGTGTAGGGCATAAACGGGGCACTAATAATGATAAAGATGTATCCGCGATAAAGAGAGCCATGGATTTGTCCGAGGATTTATCGGCGAAGATAAAGAAAACCAAGGATAAGGTGGCTGGGATATTGAATAAGCCACAGGCTGCAGGCACCAGCAAGCGTCAGGAGCCCTGGTGCAGACTAATTTCACAATATTCCATGGTGCGACTTCTCTTATGTCCTTTCACTTCTCCTTCAATCAGTAGAACTGACCCAGGACCTCTCGTGCTTTGGATGAGACCTTAATTACCAAGAACTTATGGCACATGCTAATCGTGTTCTGTCTAATTACTATAGAAATGCTATATAAAACCTCATATCAACACTCAGGAATATGCAATAGTACCTTGAACCTTACCTATTCCCTATCTGCCCCAACTCTTGTGTAACCTTAAAGAAGAAAGCACCATCCAACCCCATTCAATTGCAATATGCGCTTTCTGTTTACCTTCTATTTGTGGAAAAATAATCATACATAGTTCCATCTCAATGCTAAGGTTATTAAGATGTTTTGTGTTTCATTTTTCTTTATTTGATAGGCTGTATGTGATGTGACGTTTGGCTGCATTTGTTGGGAAACTTCAATGTTCCATTGTTAGTGCTTGTGTGCATATGCTATTGTATAAAAGTAGGATTTAAGGTGCCCTTCAGTGAGTTAACTAACTTCATTATTGCTCTTTGAGCAACTAAAATGATTGAACATTCTATCATATACCAATGGCTTGTCATCTGCTGTATTTTTTTTTTCAACAGCACCCTACCCTTTCTATTTATGGTGCGCTTTTCACTATTGGTCATGGAGCGCATCATGATTTCAGACTGGGCGAGTCATCCACTGCCTCACCTGTTTGTAGACTGAAGCAGGCTAAGGTACTGTGAAATTAATATTAGTTCTTCCCTTCATTTGTTCTCCTTTTATTCTGACATTGTGTATTAGCGAGGTGCACTCCTTGAAGTCTTTGAATCCAAAGTTGTTCGTGTAAATGGGAAATCTTTGGACAAGGCTGCCAAGGTTACCTTGAATGGAGGAGATGAAATTATATTCCGTTCACCAGTGAGGCATGCTTATGTATCCTTTTCTATTGCCTGTTGCTTTATCTAATGAATACTCCTTATGTTTATACGACATTAGGACAGGTTAAATAGTTAAAAAAGAACTAAGTACCATGTCCTAAATGTCATATTTTAAAACAAAGGGAGCATCTTACTTTTACGATTCGGGCTAATCGGCTAAACACAAATGAACCTTATTTTTTGTTAGACTTATTTGTAATAAATATAATGTAACGATGGTCAGAGAAGTAACATTTTGGCATTGAAGGTCCTTAATGTGATGGTAGATATTTGAGCAACTTCATCAGGAGAAATCTAGCACTCCAGTGTTATCCTCCACTTGCAGTGTACAGCAGGGGCAACGCTCACATTTCAAAGATATTCAGGATCTTTTGTCATCAAAAGGGCGCAAAGTCTCAACCTTTTACTTTGGAAGAGGTCGGTCTTCATTGTTGCCTAGTGGTGAGACTTCATATTTGTCATCATTGTTTCTTTGTAAACTATTGATTCTTAGTCCCAGAGTTTTGAAACTCACTGCTGTTTATAGGATAGTACAGACATACCCCTCACCCCCAAAGTATTCTTTAGTGCTTGCTGATTAGTAATTTTTGTTCGCAATTGATTTAACATTTATTATTTAAACACTGTTGCAGGTCCATCAGCAGACCCACTTATGCTTAATTCATGTAAAACTATGGAGGGTCGATGCCAGTTTAGCTCTGAAGATAATATTTCATCTGGTCGGTGTCAGCTAGTAAAGGAGGATTTGATCAATGCAACGGTTGATGCGAGTGACATCTCTGAGTCATTTGATAGTTGCCCATATTATCTAAGGTAAGCATACATTCAGCTATCAGCTGTCTCATTAGACTGTTGTGTTATTTGTGATTTATTGAAACTTGTTAGGCCAAGAGACGTGATACTATTCCTCCCATGTAGGTGCATTGAGTTTGTCATCTCTATCATAATTTGAACTCTTAACAAGATGTTTGCTCATTCAGCACTCATGTTTTAATCTTGCATACATTTGTATTTGTAATTTTGTATGTCTGTACCTGAAGATTGCAGGATTTATAAGATTTCTAAAAAAAGTCTTTGTACTGTTTGGAACTATGAAGTGCAGTGAGTAGATTGTAGTTCCTTATTTTTTTTTGGTTTCTGTTGCTTTTCTCTTCTGGAAATAATTATTGATTGACCGTAATTGCCTGTTGAACAAATATATTACAACTCATGGTTTCAGCCAATTTCACCCAATTGGCTTTCTCTATCCTGTATTCCATTTCTTGAATATTTTGTGAACAATTATTTCATTGTGCACAGAGCTTCAAATTCTTTTAGTCTTCAGAAAATTGCAAGTGATAGTGCTCAAAATAATAGTTGTACTAGATAGCATTCTGATACTGCTTATCATTGCAGTAGACAAGTAGTAGTTTACTGTCTTTGGTCTGGTTTACTTTGTTATTTATGATTTAGGATGTGGACGAAGTCTTCTAGCACCTGCTACATTACATATGATTGAAAATTGTCAAAATCTCAGTAATTATGAAATATTTTTTATGATAAATCTTTGATATTGTCCTTATGCTAGAAATCTAAATACTTTGGTATATGGTGGAAATTCTGAAACTTTACTGCTCACATTCTAGTTCCAGTATTTAAGTTTGATTGATGTATATGTGCTTGTTAATAATTGTTTTCTATTATTTTCCCCACAGTGAGCATACCAAATGTGCTCTCATGTCATCAGCATATGTACATTTACACTGCAAGAACTACTTCAAGTTTACAAAAGATATATCTTCTCTTAGTCAACGAGTGCTGCTATCTGGCCCAACAGGTATATACATGTGTATTATTTAGCTTTATTTGAAACTCGTAATTAATTTTTCTGTTTTTTTATTAAGCGTTGTAACTTTTATAGGAACTGATATCTATCAAGAATATCTGGTGAAGGCACTTGCAAAGTATTTTGGTGCTAGATTGCTCACTGTAGATTCTTCCATGCTGTTTGGTGTAAGATCCTGAGCTATTATGTTTATTCTTTTGTGTTCTACTTGTGACAATCATAACTATGATGTTTCCAAATCTATGGCTTAACATCATGAGTTCATGACATGGCTGTACTCTCTTTATCCTATCATTCTGTGCTCTTTATCTTATAAATAATTCTATCTATACTCATGGTCTTGCCATCTTACTTTACTATTTTGAAAAAGAAAAAAAACCTGCTTTGACTGTGCACTCTATGAGTACTCTGTTTATTTGCTGGTACTTGGTACTCATTTATATTTTTTTGTTCAGGGGCAAACTTCCAAGGAGTCAGAGTCCTACAAAAAGGGTACGAATGTTGACACTTTGTGATTTTCATGTTTAGTTGAAATTTAATTCAGATTTTTGGTGATCCCCTTTTCATTTTTTATGCATTCCTAGTGGGCTTGCATTTATCCACAATACTGACCATTACCACGGGCAATGTAGGAAAGAGCTGACAAAATTCATTCATATATTTGCCCACAAACTAGCCTAGCTGGCACAGTGATAAGGTTCTAATATTCTGTAATGTTGTCTAAATAAATGGTTTTATTGTTATTATTTATTCAGGTGATAGAGTGAGGTATATTGGTTCATTACAGTCGACAGGCATTATCCTTGATGGACAGAGGTACAACTTGCAGTTTGAGACTGAATTTATAAACTTTATTTTTCAAATGATATTGCCTGAATTTAAATTGTATTGTCAAGTAAAAGAAAAGGGTTTGACATTTTATCCGATTTAAGCCCTGTTTGGCACAGCTTAAACTTATGCCTAAGATGCTTTTCTCTAGCAGTGGAGAAGCCACTTTTTAGGTATAGCTATGCAAAAAAAAACTAGGTTTTTGGGCTTCCAGCTTTGTCCAATTAGCTTTTTTATGAGTGGGCTCGTCTCGTCATTCCTTTCATTCAGATTCCAGACCCATCTCCCACAACCACAAATGGTGGGGGTGGGGGGTGGCTTCTCAGCTTATCTGGTTTCACATTAAATGAGAAAATCATTGGTTTTTAATGTGCACAAGGAGTGTGGTGTTTGGGACGTCTTGCGGCTTTAAAAAAGTAAAAGCTCAGAAGCCGGGCAGCCAAACAGAGCCATAGTAGTCCGACTATGACTTGCGATTTGTGTTGTTGGCAAAGATTTGGGGTTTTTTGTTACTGAAATCAAACAGAGATTGTTGTTCATTTTACAACTCCGTTGATGTATTAATATCTGTTTCTGCCTTTTGTTAAATTGTTCAACCTGCAGCCCTCCAGATTTTGGTTCACAGGGTGAAATATTTCTTCCTTTTGAAGAAAATAGATCATCGAAGGTTGGTGTAAGGTTTGATAAAAAAATTCTGGGAGGAAATGATCTTGGAGGCAATTGTGAAGTTGATCATGGTTTGTTCTGTCCAGGTTAGTACATTCTGCTGTCTTGAGCAAGTTCTCATGAAAACAAATTACATGATGTTACTTATGCAGTTACACTCAAATTATTTCATTGTTATGTTAACACTTCAATTGTCTGGGTAATGTTCGTACCTGTTGTTTTTCAGTTGATTCATTATGCCCCGACATTCCAGGATGGGAGGTTACATCCAAACATCCCTTTGATGTGATAGTTGAGGTAATTAACAGTTGTATTCTATTTTTTCCCAGGATTTGATATTATGCTAGTTTGCTTTCCTTACACTTGCTGTGCTATACAGTTCATCTCTGAAGAAATTCGGCAAGGTCCTTTAATCCTTTTTCTTAAGGACACAGAGAAAATTTGTGGGAATAATGATTCCTATCATGGTCTGAAGAGCAAGTTAAAACATTTTCCAGCTGGTGCTTTTATAATTGGATCTCAAATCCAGCCTGACAATCGCAAAGAGAAGGTACTGTTTTGCACATTCGATGATACTAGACTACAGATGTTCCATGCAATATTGTCTTGTTTGCTTATCACTTTTTACCTAATTAAGTTTTATTTCTACGTGCAGGCAAATGGTAGTTCTCCTTTTCTTTCGAAGTTCCCGTACAGCCAAGCTATACTTGACCTCGCATTACAGGTAATCTTAATTATATTGAATATGAAGCTTATACATTATTTTTCCCTTTGGTAATAAATATGTGGATGTTTTGGACAAGGCATGATCTCTTGAATATTTATAAAATCCAGTATGGTCCAATAAATTTGTGACATTATGGAAGTATTTATTTTCTTGAAAAATCAACGCATACAATTTTCATACACATAAAAAATGTCCAAAAAGTTTCATATAGTCAGTTTCAAAACTTTGACCTGATTTTGTTTAAAAAATAAACTACTTGTTACAAGAGGAGTATATCATTAGTTTTGTTATTAGGCATGTTTGGTACGGCTTCAAACGGCTCTGGCGTCTCCTTGCTATAGTTTGCGGAGGAGCCAGACCAACTATAATGTACGAAGAAGCCAGAGCCGGAGCCATCCGAAGCTCTAGCAAAGGGAGCCTTATATTTTGTAAGGTTTCTGATGGACGTCTACTCCTACCAATTTGGTTATGATCTTATGAGCAATTATTGCTTGTATATGTAGTACTGTATGGTCCAACTGACTAGTCTGGATTATAAATTATGACCAGAATGCATGACCATTTGTTGGCATGCTGCCATCATAGTGTTACAAATCTAGGGCCTGATTTGTTGTGTCCCCAGGCAAGGCTGCCTTGCTAGGCACGATTCCCCAGCATTCTATTTCGGTCGCCTGGGGCTGAGATCGTTGCCTGGCTGGCAAGCTGCCTGCCAGGCAATGATCCAAACAGCTCCTACGTGCTGTCTTATACGCAGAGAACTACATAAAATTTTATTTATTTCATACCCAGATATCCATTTTTGTACTCCCAGCTTAGGGTTTATATTCGTATGTATCAATTTGTCTTCCACTGTGACTTCCATTATTGTACTACTGGAGGTTGTGTGCAGTCATGTTATTTGCACTAATCATATGTTGTCTAGTTTCTACTTTATCGGTGCATTTCATGTTATAATCTAATGTATGGAAATGCAGGACATTGATGGGGGAAATGATAATAATAAAGAAACTTCAAAAGCAATGAAGCATTTGATCAAACTTTTCCCGAATAAAGTGACACTCGAGGCACCACAAGTATGTTGTTTGTAGTAGTTCCAAGATGGTTAACTTAGAGTAGCTCCTCTGACATTCAATTTTATTTCCAAGATGATTAATTTAGAGTAGCTCCTGACATTCAATTTCAATATACCTGGGACAAATGCTGCAGGATGAAACGGAGCTTTCGCGGTGGAACCAGATGTTAAACCGAGATATTGAAGTCCTTAAAGGAAATGCAAACATTTCAAAATTACGCTCTGTAAGTATTAGTGCTAAAAGCCTAAAACCCATTGCTTATATTTAGCTATGTACAAATTCTGTTATTATTAGTGAATTGTGTAATTTTTTACATGACTGTTCTAATCAATGCCAACTCTTTCTTTGTTCTAACTAGTTAATATTGTGTACTGTGATATAGTGAATCTCTGAGCTTTACTCCCTCTAGTCACAAATACTTGAAGTTGTTTTTTTGGGGTGGGGGGGGGGGGGGGGGGAGAGGAGGGTTGGTTCAAACCTAAAAAAAAAATGATTAACCATTTGAGTAT